>Ga0123355_10019269_pt1 | contig 10861 bp, 9 predicted proteins | sample TergutEmb28metaG_3_FD_89872 | JGI IMG/M metagenome (GOLD analysis project Ga0123355, IMG submission 89872) | Embiratermes neotenicus P1 segment gut microbial communities from Petit-Saut dam, French Guiana - Emb289 P1 | ecosystem: Host-associated > Arthropoda: Insects > Digestive system > Gut ...
GCTTCTCATGTAGCCCTCCCGACTTAAATTTAGTAGTAACCAATTTCATGTTTTGTTTACATGTAAAATAACCACTGCCACCGGGTGACAACCCAATTGCAGTAAATAAATATTATTATTATAACAACAACAACAACAACAACAACAACAACAACAACATTCATGTCATTCAAGGTAAAATCCCACAAATTATGCATCAATACGAAGTTTGAAAAAATACAAAAACGGGAGTGAATATCGGCCTCTTACATTAAGAAAAGAACACAGACTGATGGTATAGATGAACTGGGTGCTGTGGATAGTGTTCAGTGGGGAAATAATGTAAGAACAAAAAACTGTAAAACGTGAAGCTTTATGATGTTTTCTCTTCAACAAACAAAATAGTGGGGAGGAAGTGTGGCACGCATGGCAATTATGAAAAACACCCAAAACATTTTAGTTGAAAAACCCTGAAGATAAGAGATGACTTTGAATACCCACCTATAATGAGTAGATGAACTCAAACTGCTTTTTAAAGTAATGGGGTGTTAAGGATATCATCTGGTTTCATATGGCTTAGAACATGAGCCAATGACAGACTTTTGTAAGATATGAGGAAGTAAACAGTCTTGTTTAACCCTTTGACACATAATGACGACTACAGTGGTCGTACCGCACCACTAACCTCTAAACGTTTCATTTTATATATTTATTCAACACATATAGGTACTGAATATTTTAAACATGGTATATACTCTCCATTTTTTTCCTCTTCAAAATGCAGTTTGTTTAAAAAGTCTAACGTATTTGGTTCCTGTATTATTCACATTTTATGTAGAGGGTGTGCTAAAATTAAAAAAATAATTCCGGCGCCAAAAGGTTAAAAGATAAATACCATGGGGGCAATACATACAACATTGTCACTTTTCAGTCTGATTACTGATGGGATGGTAACAGACTACAAAAAGAGTACAACTGCAGTCTTGTGAACCTGTTTCTTTCAAATAACTCAAAATAGAAGGCAGCAGTCTGGGTACCTATTAACTTCACATCTTCATTCCCAACTCGAACCTATTACCTGAAATTCTGCTGTACTAAACTGCTGTTGGGCCTGGGGCTGCTGCTGTTGTCCAGTCTTGGTGTATGGTGGTGGTGGTATTTCTTGTGTAGGTTGCATTATTGCAGGTTGTGCTATAGGCGCTGTAGGCTTGTTCTGGTACTGTGGGGGATTAGCTGCACCTCGCACCTGTGCAAGAAACACAATGCTCTGCTTACTTCAACTGTAAGTATTCGGTCTGTACACAATGAATACAGTTTCCACATGGCTTTTTGCACTTGACACATGCATGTTGATACCTTTTGTAAAATGACATTTATCTAATTGTATGTGAACATCCAGTTCCTATTGCACTGAGAAAAGGATGCACTTCCAACAAATTGATGCTGTTTTGTGAAACAATCACTCTGTACTGTGAGGATCATAAAAACATATAAATACATGATATTGCAAAATGCAGTTTCTTAATGTTACAGCACGTGGCACATATAGTTACCAATAGACTTCAAATGGTTAACTTCCCCACATTCAGCTAATGTGTAAAAAGTGTAAATATATCAACTGCCATCTGACAAAATACAACAAAGACAAACTTAACATTGTTATGTATGTCACTGTTCAGAGGGGTGGAGCACTCTAAATTCTGTTAATGTCCTTCAACAGTAAAGAAAACAATGGAGCAAGAACTATGCGGATTTGTGTCCCATACTTCTTGAACAGGAATCATGGGTACAATACTTGTATATCCTATTTTGTTTTTATAACAGCCCTTTAACATTCACTTCACTGGCTTTTCTGTAGCATTAATATCCCAGCTTCCCATCAATAGTGGTACACACCTCATTCTTCATAAACACAGGATACAAAAACCCACATCCTTCTTATCAGAATATGGTACAGTTTAGTAACCTGTAGATCCATATGTGATGTGGTATCTTGGTACATATCCACAAACCAAATGGAATGGCAGAATTACATTTTACACAATACAGTATAAGAAATTATAATGCAAAACAAATAAACTTGCTCATGTTTTAATAAGTGGCTAACGTCGTACGCATAAAATACAAGTAAAAAAGACATATGAAACATCCATATTGCAGTGCTTACTGTTCGCCACAATTTAATTTTATATGCTCACATTTCAATTTATTTCGTAATATTATGCATATAATCAGATTTATATCTTACAGCAGTTGGCCGCTGGTCACCCTGGTCGGCAAAGGGGTTATAATCTTCCAGTCCCCTCTGAACATTGGTGGTATTTGTGGTAACTTGCTGAATAGCAGGATCCTGCGGAATAGTATGGGCTTATGATTACCTCTTTCGAACCACTTCCTTTCTCTAGTGTCAATGACATCGTAAAAGTAATTTAAAAAAACAAACATACGTAAAACTTAACCAACGTAACTTAACATAGTGTATAATGCCTTACCGCAAAAGGATTGTCTATAGTTGGTTCCCCAAAAGGGTTCTCGTCAAAACCAGGCATTTGCTAAGCTTCTCGATCACAACCGACAGTAATGGGTTAACTACGTCACCCGATAAAATGCTTACAACAAACAATAAACCTTATCTTTCACTAATCCATTCTATGAATGTAGACTTCCGTAAGAGCGCAAGACAATGATGTCATTCATTTCGTCCAATCATAAAATTCTCTTGAGGCGCGGTACATCAAATGTCACAGGCAACTACAATTCTGCTACGTATGTTCCGGGATCTAATCCTCTCACAGTTTAGAAAACTGATTACTTCCACAATATTATGGCTTTTATGTTGTTCTAAACTTAACACATAAAACATCATATAACAGCACCAGGAGTACTTCTGAAGCTTTTAATCGTTTAGGATTTTCGGCACTCACTCTGAACATATTAGTGTGTTCAGTCAGTGGATTTTTGCCTAATTTTGACCGTCACGGTACATCATGTTCGTTAATCATGGGCATGGTGAACAAGATCGATAAATGAATACTGGAGAATTCCTTTTCTACTCGGGGAACTTAATCGGCACGTGGCTATTGGAGCCATTAACGAAGCGATCCGTGGAGCGAACGAGACCTGTCTGTGCTAAGTGAACGAGAGACCCGAAAACTGATTCCCGGATCCGATAGTTTGGGGCTTTCGGATCCATTTGTCACAGATCGATCAAAGGCACGTGTATGGTAGAGAATTAAGATGTGCCAGACTTCTGACCACTAACGTACTGCAGTCCAGCTACACGCTCTGGTGGGATGTTCCGAGGTGTTGGTTGGTAGCACAGATCATCTAGTGTTGGTAGTGTGTTACGAGCGCAGATCACATTCTCGGTTGTCTTTAGGATCCGTGGTTTGCCGGCTACAGGCAGCAGGCCAAACGTATGTCATTAGACCTAGTGTAATTTGTCTGCAAGCCCTTGTAAAATAATATAACGATGCACTTGCAGTTTAAACAGCGCAATACAAACTGTATCTGTGTTGGTTTTAGACACAGCGATTAAAGAAAATCTTCGGTCATTTCATTGTCCTACGATGGGAACGTCAGGCAGAAGCAGCGTCGCTTTTTAACAGCAAGTGAGGTGAGCGGTCGTTCAAGGCGTCGAATAAAGTCATTACTTAACAAAAAATTGTCAATGTTCATATTCCTTTTAGGACACGACGCTGCGAGTGTTTTTCTATCTCTTAGCCAAAAGGTCGCATCACAACATTCCTATAGCACGGATTACCCTCATAGTCAGCTGATACCTAGCTTAGTGTTAATTTTTTCAGCAAGATTTCGCTACAAACCGGTCGACGCTGCATTCACGGTTATGAATGACATACCTCTCAAACCTTTAGGTGGCGTGCAATATTTAATACGCTTTGGTAGTTTGACCCATTTATGCATTTGGGCGATACGTATGAGCGTTCCTCAACCTAACCTCAATTGAAATTGCATGAGTTTGCACTCTAACTGTGTGTTGTTTAGGCATTAAAACTGCTAAGAGCTCGTCGACACTAACGTACTTTGTACACGGCCAGTGTTGTCTGCCGGCTAGGATGGAAAACCAGACCGTCAGCAGGTCTGGACGTGTTTGCAAACAGTCCGTGCGTACACTGTTACTTTCTCTAATGTGTCTTACTTTTGCTGTAGACTTAAAGCGGTTAATGTGTGGTCGAATGTTAGGGCTCATTCACACTGCACGCCGAGCCGAGCCGAACCTGACCGAGCGAGTGACTATTCACTCTGATCCGTGCTATTCCCATTGCTAGCCGAGCCGACCCGAACTGAAAGCAGTGCAGCTAACATTTCTGAAGTGCGAGGATGTCAAACTAAGTGCGTGTTTTTTCATTAATGGACAATATTTGGTGGAGAAGCCTCTTCCTTACTAGAAAGAGACGTTTCTGTGTGCACAATACAATATAAGCTGTAGGCGTGAACGTTTCAGCGAGTTTCATAATCTTCTAGATGACTTACTTAAAGACGAAGAAAGGTTTTGGAGGTACTTCAGAACGAGCTCGGACACATTTAAGGAAATTTTAGAGTTAATTCACACATCAAGTATGAAGCAAAATGCAAATTTTCGAAGGTCCATTAGCCCTGAGGAGCGGCTCATGGTGACACTGACGTGAGATAAGAACTGCAGGACAATAATTGCATAATATATTTATTATAATATTTGATGTTATTATATGTAACAATTTGTTACGCGAGGTAAGATATTATTATAACTGTATGTTTATTTGTCAGTTCGGTTAACAGATTATTACATATAATAACATCAAATATTATAATAAATATATTATGCAATTATTGTCCTGTTCTGCAGTTCTTATCTCACGTCAGTGTCACCATGAGCCACTCCTCAGGACTAATGGACCTTCGAAAATTTGCATTTTGCTTCATACTTGATGTGCGAATTAATTCTAAAATATACTTAAATGTGTCCGAGCTCATTCTGAAGTACCTCCAAAACCTTTCTTCGTCTTTAAGTAAGTCATCTAGAAGATTATGACACCCGCCGAAACTTTCACGCCTAGAGCTCATATTGTATTGTGCACCCAGAAACGTCTCTTTCTAGTAAACAAGAGGTCTTTCCACCAAATATTGTCCATTAATGAAAATACACGCACTTAGTTTGACATCCTCGCAGTTCAGAAATGTCAGCTGCACTGCTTTCAGTTCGGGTCGGTTCGGCGTGCAATGTGAATAGTCACTCGCTCGGCCCGGTTCAGCTCGGTCCGGTCAGGTTCGGCTCGGCTCGACTCGTCTCGGCCTGCAGTGTGAATGAGACCTTAGAGTTGTTACTTTTATTGAGGATTGCAGGCCAGTGCGTGCGTATGGGATGTGCATTGTGCAGATTACATAAACCGTAATAAAGAAGGCGATGCGATTTTCTTGCAAAAAATACGAAATCAGTACTAAGGAAGTTGAGAACAAAAATCGCCAGTCTCAAAGGTCAGTCCTGGAAAGAGCACAAAAGATTTGTAGCATACAAGAAGCGTGGGTCTTCACCGTAGAAACGAATTTGATTTGCGTACGAAGCTGTACTCTTTTTGTTTCAACACAGCTGAGTCAAGGGGAAGTCTGTAACGAAGGACCGTTACACACACGATTTCGGGGGGTAGGAATGGGTGAAAGAAGAGCGCCATATTATGTTCCGTATCTGTGCATTAAATGAATATTGAAGTTCATATAGTACACCAATAAATGCACTATGGTAACATATGGTTTATCATATATTATTAATATTATGAATACCTACATGTACCCTGTTGGTGGTCACAATAGCGACTGAAAGATTAATAATATATGATGTAGCATATTTGAATATTGTTCATGTTTTCGGTACTACATGATTTGAAATATACCATTAATGCATGGACATGGAACGTATGATGTTAATTAATACCGAGCAGGCAAAATGAGTTCATCTTGTACCCTGCTGATGATCGCAATAGCAACTGAAACATGTACGTGTATTAATAATATTTGATGCAGCATATTTTACTGTTGTGCGTTGGATGGCGTACTTCATACATTTAATAGAGCGTATTAATTGGAAGGAGAGTAGGGACAATTGAGATCAAGGCTAAAACATAATCAGTGTTTTTCTCCATTGGTGGGTTCCAAAGGGGACAGAGAGATAGCCTACATAATAACCAAAGTCCATTTTAATTAGGCGGTGGGTTGACATGGACACACTCGACGATGGCCACAGCTGTCGTCTGGTTCGTCACATCACATTGGATTCACTGTGGTCGGTCTATACTACAGTAGTGCCTTAAAAACTATAAAATTTTTATGTATATGGAAAACACGTAGATAAGAAAACCATTTATCATTTCATATTTGTAGTATATTTTTAGTGTAGTAAAACACTTTTACATTTCAGTGTCTCTTATGTATTGCAATATACAATTACATTTTACAATTTAACACTACTTGAAATTACATTACACATTTCGGAACAGGGGTAAGTTTAAAAACTGTATGCATACTCATCTTCCCAAGGGACCAACCATTATGGAGAAACGAAATATTCCATAAACACCTTTCTAATGTCCTTTGCAAAGTTATTTGATCATCTGAGGATCTTTTGCGAGTTTTAAAAACGTTCCTCCTTTCCTGTTTATTATTTCCAAGTTCCAGGTGTGAATGCTATATTTTCTGCTCCTTCAGCGTCTAATGTTCACGGGGGTGAATATGCATTCCTTGCGCTAGCATTTCTGTGTAGAAATTATGTAAAGAAATGCAAGTCATCACAGCAATTTTGACGTTTTCAGGGCTCAGAAAAATTGGTATTAAGGAAATCCTGCATCTAACTGCAAGAATAACAAACACATTGTCCACAATTGTATGAGCCCTGGAGAGTCAACTCTGGACTTGATTTTGGTTGCTGCCCAAGGAATGGTTTCATAATACTGGCTGATAAGGCAAAGGTATCATCAGCAATGAACACAAATGGTATAGCATTTATTATCCCAGATAAAGTTCATGATACTGGTATGCAAAGTCAGTTTTTCTGCAATGTTATGCACCTGATAGTATGAGTGAATACTTCTCCACCAGAAATATGCCCTTGACATCCCAAATCTGTACATATCATGTGGTAATTTGCATCCACCAATGTGAAAAACACTACACTGAAAGTTCCCTTATAGTTAAAAAACGAGCTGTCACTGTTTTTAGAGCCCAGGATTTGTACATGTTTTCCATCCATGGGTCCCAAGCAGTTTGAAAAGTTCCATCAGCTGTTAAATCCATTTGATACTTCTTTCCACTTTTTCTGTGTTTGTGGCATCTGGAAAGTAAAAGATTACCTACCCATTTATGTAAGATAACTAATTCTATGTAAGTTAATAATTACATGCTTTGTTATATTTAAAATGAGGAACTACACAAAACATTACATAATCATGCAAAAAGAAAGCTTTTAAAGATTTTTTGTAATTTAAATGTTATTTTTAACAGGAAAACATTACCCAACAGGAAGCATCTTTTGCTTACACTGAAATGGCGGGATATTCTGAAGAGAATGTAGTTCAGAACAGGAGGAGGAATTAAGGTGGGGACAGTATTGTGTTTAAAAAACCAGCTAGGAAGAAGATAGAATCAAACAATGAGAGTGATGCAAAGGAAAATTTGAATTGTGTGAAGATGCTAACTGACGTAGTCCCTAAACGTGATGGATTCTCTGTTTATGGAGAACATATTGCAAACAAATTATGAAACAGTGGAAGATCTCATCAAGAAATCCTATTACTGACCACCATGTTGAGCAAATTTGTTTCAATTTAATAATGGGTGCATAGTCACAACAATAATTTTGGTCCTCAGAATTATTCTCAGTACAACAGTGTTTCTCAAAACCCTGCAGGATTTAATTATGGCTCCCAACCATTCAGCGCAGTCCCATCAGAATGCAGCAATTCAACGACACCTGTGTCATCCCCTGCCACTTCAGAGGAGAGTGTTTATTCTTTTTCTTAATGATAGTGATTGTTGTTTTGCGAGAAAATTAATAATGCTGAGATTTGTTTGCTTCAGTTATGTAAATGGTCAGTTTAGTTTAAAAAGTTATAAAGTAAATAATGAAGTTCTGGAAAGTAATAAATTTTCTTCTTACCTGAACGTATTCCTTTAGTTCAGCTTCACACACTTCTAGGGTAATCATTTATTTCGACTGCTTAGAAATTTTTAAAGTGTACATCAAACATGTGAGTTACAACTGACTAAATATCTGAGCATTATGGCTATTCTGATTGAAGCAGAAATTGCGTCGCAAAATTTTGTATCTTTCTTTTGGATCCTGGGGCCAATTTTCTGGAGCAAAATCTGAAAGTAATTTTTCATTTTCCTGACAAAATCCTAAACCCTGAACCATCCTCTGTATGTAGCCCATGAAGAAGGTTGTTTCCATGGTCAACAGCATTATTGAACAAGTGCTGCATCCACAAATATTTCACATATTTAGGGCATTTCTTTCCACTCATTAGAAATATGTATGCAACACACATGCCAGCTACAGCTTCACTCCACGACATGGATTGATTGACTGAACATTCCAAGTATGTGTGGACACAAAACATTGTATGTTATATGCACGTGGACAGTCCGCATACATTGTACTTTGATGTGGACTAAACTTAACGAATGTGTTCCTCACGTATGGATGACTTCAGTAAAAAAGATGATATATATGATGCAGTGGGGTTATACTTCTGGTTGGCCTGTGTGCCTTCATGGCATGAACAGGGACAACATTACTTTTACCCTTACTGTTTTGAGACAACTATTATCACTGTAAATAGATGGTTAATGCATTTATACTTGTATTTGAAGCAAGTATTACATCTGTATTGTGACACGTTTGACATCCTTGCCTTTGAGTATGCTGGGTCTTTGGAAGGAAAGAACTTGTATTCTCACCTTGTATATAGTCCAACTACTGTACTGTAATTATAGATACAATAATATTCAAGCACGTGGTAAACTTCCTTCATGTTGTGGCCATCTTCAGGGAGGTATTCTATTCTGTGCTAATCACAGGCTAGATTATCAGATAATTTACATGTACTGGCATGAAAGCACAAGGGTAACAACCATAGTAAATATCATGGCAAGGGACGGATGTTTTGCTCTTCAAAATGTCCTATATTGTGGGGATACACCATTTGAGAAAACAACCGAAAATAAACACCATCATGTTTGCATATTTGATGATATGTAGAGTACAAGGGACCTTCTCACTTGATAAGCAGATCAGTATTAATGTATTTGTTTCTGTCAAACACAACAAATGTATTAAATCCACCACTGTATGCTACATGTTTCTGTTGTCCTTGACCATCTTCGGGCATTAAGGTACATAACTTAAAACCCAAGTGGCCATATTATTTTGTAATTTGTGAGATCTCACCAATTTTACAATTGTCATAACATTGGTTTATGGGGGACTTTTATTCTTTAGGTATCTTCTTATTTTTTTAATAAAACCATTGTTTCTAGGATTATTAAAAGCTTTTTAATTTTTTTTTCATAGACAATGTTTTGTTGAGCTTGTTTGAACATTTAGTTTCTGTGGTATATTTCATATTAGTGTATGTGCATACAGTCTTTGGAAACTGATAAGTTCAAAGTGAATGATTAATTATTCTTTTTGGTGTTCACTATTTATTGGGTTGCTGAAGTTAGTACTCTTTATGTAATTCATGTTGACTATTTAGCCCTTTGTTTTACAAATGATGTTTCCTTTGTTGTGTTTTTATTGCACACCAGGCCACTGACACAACTGATAGGACCCAGCTTGTTATCTCACCATGTTTCTGAAAAACTTAGACTAAGAGGCATGAGAAACTTTGTATTGGCAGCTTCAACATGCTATTTGCAGAATTTTATAGTGTATAAAGGGGAGGGAGGGGGAGGGGGGGGAGGGAGAGAGAGAGATATGCACACATTCACACACAAAGCAAAACAAATGAAACATTCAGGGCTTGGATTATCTGTTCAGGGGCATGCAGTGGTGCAGTTGGTTGAGGCACTGCCCTACAAGTTTCGGTTTTGATTCCTGATGTTACTGGAATTTTTCATTGACATAATCCTTCTGACCGCACTTTGGCCCTGGGGTTGACTCAGCCTCTAACAGAAATGAGTACCAGGAATATTTCCTGAGGGGTAAAACGGGCCAGTGCATAGGGCTGATGACCTTACCACCTTCATGTGCCGATTGTCTTGAAATCTGGGAGCCTCAACCTCCTGGAACCCACAGGGCCTCTCTAAGCCTGTAATGGGATTGCTTTACCTTTTTACCATCTGTTCTGCATCTAGTAGAAGTTTTAAGTACTTGGTAACAGAATGGAAGGTGCACGTGTGATACAGGGTATTGAAGTGAAGACATCTGATATAAAGGTATTTTGAAGAGATGGTGGCTAAGTGGTACTGGAGGAGTGGAATGATTGCAAGGTAGTTACAATTGCCTCTACCAGCAATGGATGTGAACCTGCAGAATATGTCAGGAGATAAAGCCAAACTGGGAAACAGTAGATGATTATTTCATCTCCGAGCATTGTCTTTAAGTAGAATCAGTGCAGAGGTCATGTTGGTATATGTGACTTGCTATTGGAAGCCTGTAGGACATTTTTCAGAATAAAGAAATGGACCATGAATGCCACTGTACACCTCATTGGCCTAGTCTCTGTAAATGCGTACCAGAAATATAGAGAAGGCTGTAAGAAAAATGAGGTAATACAAGAAAATTTTGGATTTACTTGGATTTCATCTGGCCAAAGGAGATGCTGCTTGCTTTTTAAAAGGGTAGAAGATATGAACTGGTAGAGGATATGAATAATGAACAGTAATAAAA
>Ga0123355_10019270_pt1 | contig 10861 bp, 5 predicted proteins | sample TergutEmb28metaG_3_FD_89872 | JGI IMG/M metagenome (GOLD analysis project Ga0123355, IMG submission 89872) | Embiratermes neotenicus P1 segment gut microbial communities from Petit-Saut dam, French Guiana - Emb289 P1 | ecosystem: Host-associated > Arthropoda: Insects > Digestive system > Gut ...
CATACAGCTGAAGTAATTGAAACAACAAGCAGACGAACGGGTGTGGCAAAGAAGAAACCTAAATGCGTCATAGATTACAACACTCATATGCACGGTGTTGATACAGCAGACCAGTATCTGGCTCACTACCCATTCATTCGTAAAACTGTCAAGTGGCCTAAGAAAGTATTTTTCTATATTCTCCAATGTTGCCTTTTCAACAGTTATGTTACATTTTCAAAGAATAATCCTAATTCCCGCAAATCATTCCTAGATTTCATGTCAGATATCACAGAAAATCTGATGTTGTATCATCACCGTCATCATCTGACGAGTCGCAAGGCTCGAGTAGAACACCTACACCTACTCCAACAAAACGTGCCCCAAAAAATGACCCCCCTGGCAGGCTTGATGGAAAACTAAAGAATCACAAACTGGTCCATATTCCACACACAAAAAATGATAAAACGCGAACACGAAAATGTCGAGTGTGTGTGCGAAAAAATATCAAGAAAGAAACTAGATATCTCTGTGCTCAGTGTGGTGTTCCTCTGCATCCAGAAGGCTGCTACGCATGACATCACACGCTGAAACGTTACTGAAGGTATGTTCTAAATTTCAAATCTTTATCTCATATAGTTTTCGTGTAATAATTTTTTTACTGAAATCATGAAAGAAGGGGCTGTGGACCCTTTAAATAGCTGGCATTTTAAAGCCCCTGGGTATTTAAATAGCCGGCAGCGAACGTGCTAAGAAAGCAGTCATAGGTCTAACATAGTCAGATTGGCCCAGCGTTCCCCTCCTTTCTGGCACAAAGGGTGCCAAAGACGCGCGCATGCACACACTGGAGAGTGTACGTATCGTGTATCATGTTGGCTGGACCTCACAACACTACTCCCGTTGGACAATGACAAGGCATTCCATAGAAAGTCTCAAACAAGACAGTAGGCACTACAGGATACAAAGAGTGAGGCTTCGATTAGGCCCGCGTTTCAAGGGTAAATAAACTTAATACGGACGTACAAATAATTAACCCTCAGCTGGTAAAAGCAACATTACACGGTAGGTGGATGGGATTCGATCTTGGACAAGAACGCTGAAGATCATTTCTTCCTCACAAACAAAAAAAGGAGACGAAGAGGAAATAAAATATTAATAAAAGAACAAAGCAAACTCAAGAAACAAAATACCCTCAGTTGTTCACTCACAGAACAGCTTCGTGATAGCCTCCAGTAGCATATGCGATAGCGTCTTAACGCGAAATCAACACCCAACTGCTAAACCAGCTTAAGTATCGGTTTCTCGAACTATCTCTCGCAACACATTCATCATGATATTAATTTAGGTCACTTGTGAGCAATGTTAGAAAGTTTCAAATTCAGCGTGCATGTAGTTCTTCATCACAGGTAATGCATTACACTGCAGTATGTCATTACATACAGGTGTTAATGAATCATTTTAAGCACTGGCCCGAATCCACATTCCACAAGGCAGTTATCAGATATGTGCACTTTCTATTCGCTAAGGCAGAACAATACACAGTACAGAGAATTTCTGGACAGACAAACCGATTTTATTTCTTCAGGAGGTTTTGAATGCCCATGTACCTGAAATACACATAGACGTCATATAAATAATTTGAACGCAGAGTCGACAAACACTTAAAATAAAGAACATATTTAAAAACTCTTTGAAATGGGGGTTTTATATCTAATTACTTAAAACAATTAATTCAGCTCTTCTGTGATAATTACCAATATACCCAGTTAATTTAATTACGTTTTGAAGCAAATTAAGTACACAAAGTTTTTGTTTCTCTTTCCTGTGGTACTACAGTCAAAATCGGGCCTGGGTTGCCTCGTTTTGAGGTTTCCAGATCACACACAATTAGACACACACACACACACACACACACACACACACACACACTTGGTAGGAGTCCTCTGAACGATTGATCAGCTCGTCGCACAGGCCGCTATCCATACAACACACAACAAACACAACAGGCGAACATCCATACGCTCAACGGAATTCGAACCCGCGATCCCACCGATCAAGCAGCCGCAAAACTACGCCTTAGACCGCACGGCAACCGGGATCGGCACGTTCCCACCGTCATTCCCCTACATTTAACTTTCGTAAGACAAACTTTAAATTGATGATTAGGATAAAAAGGTTTTAGCACATTCCTATCCTTACACTTTGGGCGCTGTGTGTCAGCCTTTTTGCACCAGTGTCGAATAATGTAGCATACGCCACCGACTGAATCACTGATAGGCGTAGTCTAGTTTCGTTGTTCGCTACGTCAGTACATACTAATACCGCATTTCCAAAACTTTGCAACTGAAAACACATATTAAATGAACCAACATTTTTGGTATGACGTGTCAGGAAAACAGCGCAAAAGGCTGCAGAAAGCCAATACAAAGAGCTAAAAGTTACACCGAAGGCAATCCATTTGACTAATGAACAAATATATCTGACTTCTGCCGTTTAATCCGCTCTTAGCGGGCGTTTTTATGGTTCACAGATTATTGTACGCCGCTACATTTGATATAATTTAGCTACAAATAAAGAAACGTTACTAATTTTACAATGATTAAACGAACGGAGCGATGTAACATTTGGGTGAGGCCCAGTTCGAATCTTGGTCTGGTCATTATTGACTGCCCCCCCCCCTTTTTTTGTTTCCTTTTTTCTCTCTCTCTCTTTTCACTCTCTCCAAGCAAATTCCAGTAGAAGCCACAACCGCGTCCTCCAATTCACCAATCATTAATCACTCTGCCACTTGACGCTATGTGGTCTGAGTTACTAACAGTGTAGCAATATAATTCAAGGAAAATATACGTTTTTGCTAGTCACTTTCGGGATAGTTTCTCCGAAGTTTCGCATGAGAACTGACCCTACCCACATCTATAGAAGGTTCAAATACGGACAAGATACGCTACAGAGACATACAGCAATCTTCACTTACTGTCAGGTTACAAAGTCCAACGATAGATTGGTTATGATTTGAGGAGGTGAAGTTATGTGGTCTAATCTGCGGCAAGACTGCCATTCAAACATGTCCTGAAGGACTTCAGGTTCAAGCAGGTAAAAACATCAGTTGTGGGCAGGGATTTTTACACAATACATCCACAGTACTAAGCAAGATTGTTCAACAAACAGCGGGAACAAACGGCCTCCAATCCACCAGCAACCTTCCGTAAGTATGTGACACATCACCTTGGACTACTTAAAGTGAGAGAAAATTGGGTGCAGTAGGATACTTTATCTCTTCCTCCTTGCTACTTTTGCGTCTCAGTACAAAAGGACCGACATGGTTTGTCCATGGTGTCGACCACAAAACCGCAACTTTAGGTAAAAACTTGCAAAGTACGACCAAACAGTACTATACAATTACCCACACATGACGTAAAATATTCTGCCCTTAATATTTCCCCATGTTGCAAGTAAAAGTTACAAGCCCATACCCTGGTTGGCAACGAATGACGAAAATAATCTGTCGCTGTGAAGCTGTCATGAGGTACTCATGCTTCGGTCTGTATTGCTACCTCGACCGTTAAAGAGAGGAATTTATCTGTACCTAGCAGCACTGCTTCATCGCTCAAACTGTATTCCAAGATCTTTCCAAGTTCACAGCGTGCGTACTCTACGGAAATGTAAGTTCCTTGTATCAGTCAAGGGCTATAATGCAAAACAGTGGATCAACGTAAGGGTTATCTGTGGAAATCATAATTCGAAGTGGGCACTATCAAATTTCAACGGACTGTCGAGTGAGTAGTACAAACAATAGTAAAAATGCATGAAAACAGACATCTACACGACCGACCCCGAAGATCGAAGTCTTGAACCTGACGCATCTACGAAACTACAGTTCGGTGTCGTAACTCAAAGACCCTAACACAGATGTGTACAGACACTTGAGTAAGTTTCATATTTCCGAAAGTTCTGTTGCCGACTTAAGAGTGTGTTTCATATCCGCTTTTATTCGGCGCTGGTAACATGATTTGCCCTCACATACGTTAAACCTAATCATGTGGCTGATTCTCGAGCTGTGGCAGTATTTTCCAGTCGGCAGGTTACGCTTTAACGAAAGAAGAAGATACATCATCAACGCTTTCAATTCAAGAGCAGGTGGCGATTCGGTCGGTGAACGGGAAAATATCGCCTGCGGGAACCCGGAAGATGCAGCCCGTCGTCCGATAAGACAGTTGACTAACGTTGGGCACGTCCGAGTGCGTGGATAGCTCTAGGCGGGCCACGACTGGCCAGACTCTTTGTGCACCAAACTTATTTCAGAATGAATTACAATGAGGTAAAAGGAATGGCATATTGGTAACAACATCGGTGTTGATTCCTGCAGTCATTGCTAACCGGAAACCTTAAAACGACGGATGAAAATGGCCAGTTAATGTGAAAGAGAAGCCCCTGTGCCCAAGCACCATCCTACGTAGGGTATATATAAAATTAAGATAAAACTCCACACATTCTTAGCCTCGCCACAAGGTGACGGTAGTGGCCAGCTTGCCCTTCCAGCCTCATTGTTCCTGGTGAAAAGGCTCCTAGTACAGATAAAATAGGAGGTGGGAAAAAAATTAAATACCCTGCCCTTGCCTAAAATCAAATCGAAACCCTTCCGTTCGCAAACACACATAATACAACGTGAATTGAAACAGACATGTTCATATGTCATGGTCTGAGCCCACGAAGGGAATTACTCTGACGACCAAGAGCTACATTTTTTACCACATGCACTTGAAGTGCATCTGAAAACAGAAACACATGAATTTTCAATTGACCTACAGCCTTCTATACGTAAAATTCCAGCATTTTTATTCGGTAAAGTTCTGGATTAGTAAAAGGTAAAATTTGATCATACCGAGGCTACTGCAATCATTACTAAAGAAACAGATTCGGATGGGGTACAATGACGCCAGTTGTCTCTGGATATGGTCCAGGGGCAGGCGCTTATGAACACTGTGATCAATTCTGGGGATTTCAGACGAAAATTTTCTTGACCTTATGAATCTAATCTACATTCCTTCTTTTGCAAGACTCTACTAAATGGATTCCATTAATAAATTCATAGTAACAAATTTTTAATTTGTAATGGGATTTACTTAAATGTATCTAGGATTACTACCATAATTTTTAAAAGAAAACTTTACAAATCACTTCGTAAAGAAACCGCTTCGTACTGAAAGATGGAGGTAGATAAACTTGGCAGACAGTAGTTCAGGGGAGGTTCAGCACCTTCTAAATATTCCAATGGTACCTTCCCTTCAGGTTTACCGACCAAGATTATGTATACATCCTACAGTCCCATCCATATAATACTCCTTATTTGCTCATCGAAACAGTACAGTATTAGGTGAAAAGTACAATTTACGAATTTCCTCATTATGTAGTTATTCTTCATCCATCTCTGACTTCCTCTCTCCTCAGGTGACCTGCTTTGATCTACAACATCCTCATTCCATGTTCTTCCCTTGTGCTGTCACACCAACGGCGCAGACATGAACACGTGTGGAACCAAACTTTCAGTTCGGTATTCACAGTGATACCTAATGCGACTCTAAGCTGCCTCTCTTCTGCGTATCTGCTTAGGATGGCTGTATTCAGGGAAGCACACTGTAATCACATACGTACTCGTAAGGGTTTCTGCCTTATGTTTAACTAGTCTAAGGTGAGAACCGAGCGAACTCTACGCCCCTGGGCATCACACAACTGCTAATGAGCTACTGCATACCAGAGAGTATCAGCAATGCATAAACGTTGGGAACTTTTTATGACTTCCGTAAGCGTCAGACGGCTTAGATATGACGCTTCTGCAGCGGTAAGATTCTTCTGTTGTAGCGGTAGGAGACTTCTGTTGCAGTGGTAAAAGAGTCTTCTGTTGCAGCGATAAAAGAGTCTTCTGTTGCAGGGGTAAGAGTCTTCTGTTGCAGCGATAAAAGAGTCTTCTGTTGCAGCGACAAAAGAGTGTTCTATTGCAGCGGTAAGTCTTCTGTTGCAGCGGTAAGAGTCTTCTGTTGCAGCGACAAAAGAGTGTTCTGTTGCAGCGGTAGGAGTCTTCTGTTGCAGCGATAAAAGAGTCTTCTGGTGCAGTGACAAAAGAGTCTTCTGTTGCAGCGGTAGGTCTTGAGTCTTCTGTTGCAGTGACAAAAGAGTCTTCTGTTGCAGCGGTAAGAGTTTTCTGTTGTAGCGACAAAAGTCTTCTGTTGCAGCGACATTTATGTTCTGTTACAGAGTTAACATTCTTCCACCGCAGAAGTGAGCGGCTTTTGTTGCAGCTGTGTTGGGGCGTTAAGAGTCTTTGGTTGTTAAAGTTATACTTCGTTGGCCGAATATCTTTCTGGTTATCTGGGACAGCCTCAGTGTATTGAAGCGATTTCAAATATTTAAAACACACCAACATTTCTTCCAGCAAAGACAGTTCCTTAGTAGTTACAGCCACAATTCCTTATTCTGAAGCTTCCACTGTAAATCCTCAGTCTGTCCATAGGTTATAATGAGGCTCTCAAGTGTTTCATCAGTCCCCTGTAATGCTACAATATTACAATTCAGTACTTCACGGCCGTTTCCTTGCACATAGTTTCCATTCCATCATTCATAACCACCTTGCCGTTAGACGCTACCTACATAACGTAACCGATTCAGCTGATAATGTGGACTCACTAATACAAATGGCTACTTCCATTCCACTATGGAGTCAAATATCATAGGCTAAGACAGACGCAGACAACCGTAAACCATCTTGTTTGTTGCAATTCTCGCAGAAGTATTCGAATGAACGCGAGAATTTTAAGTTTCAAAATTAATTAATTTCTCACTAATGGTCACAAAACATGTGTGAATTTCGCATTATGAACAGAATCTCTGTCCAGTTCTGGAGGAGTTCCGAATTTTTCAGTTCAGTTCACGTTAACACATTGTTTGAACGGTTTCTTAGAAACCTGCTTATTTTTCGGTAGTTAGCCATATCTATACACCAAAGTGTGCCAAAGATGCTATGGTAAATGTCTGAATTTCAGAACGCAAGGTGCAAAGCTACTCGTATTTGTAGTTACATCATTTCGATTATTTTTTCCTCAGATTTAGAAGAAGTCCCCTAAACATAAATTCGTCTCCTTCACCCAAAAGAAGCTGCCAGTCCTTGATGCACAGGGCCCGAGAATTAAGGGGAACTAAACGCGAGGGTCGCCTTCGAAGTATCCCAGTATGTAAGATTTTCGAACACTAGTAACAATTTTCAACAAAGACTCACTTGGCCGGAAGTGCAGCGTAGGAAACTGAGTTATTATGATGCAAAATCAATCTTTTCCCTCACGGACTTAACAGAACGAGTCGGTGATTCAGCTGACGGCTCAGTTATACAGCTGACTCGGATAGAAGCGATACACGTTCCAAAGAGCCATTTTCAACTCGTTTAATCAATGTCTAATGAACAGTTCATCAGGAAAAGATCGTAATTTTCCGGTCATAGTGATTGAATCGCTTTTGGTTCAACAACGAAAAGAAACTTCGGGTTCCGCAAATAGCACAGAATTTCTTTATCAGCTTCTCATTTGTAACACGGATGAGTGAATTAGCTATACGTACCATTGCTCTGGAGGGACTGAATGAAACTATGAAACTGCCAGGACGTTAGGTTTATATCCCAAGAATCGGAGTCTCACAAATACTCAGACACGGTATCTGGTAGTTCTAATATTCAAGGGTAAGCGTCTGAATAAAATAGGTATCACCTATCCTACAGGCTTAATTGGCTCTATTTTTCTCCACTTGATAGTATCTGTTGCCAATTAAAACGTACCTAAATTTTAGAAACCTGAAAAAATCAGTGATTATTACAACACGAAGGTTAAAAACATTTTAGCCACATGGCTGGCAGAAATATGTAGTAATTCACTGTACATATATTTCTTTTTTCCTTATGGCGCTGCGGCCCAACGCGGTCTATGGCCTCCTCATTCTCTAAGTTTCTAAAACACATACACGACGACACATCATAGTCGGTACGGCTCCTCTGGACGAGTGACCAGCTCGTCGCAGAAACCTCTACCACACAACACACAATACTCACAAGAGACAGACATCCATGCTCCCGGCGGGATTAGAACCCACAATCTCAGCAGCCGAACCTACGCCTTAGACCGCACGACCATCGAGACCGGCATTCGCTGTATATATGTGTGTATATATAAACTAATTTTAATATACTTATGTACATATATTGATACCATTATTAAACATCTTCGAATAATGCACGGGTCATGGATCCCATACAAAACCAACATTTGCCTCTGATGACAATTTATAACCTAAAACGGCACCTGCTCTGAACCCCCTTCCACACTATCCCCAGAACCCAGTTACCACTCGAAGCTACAGACATCCAGCCATATCAACAGGTCATAAAGCATAAATACATATACAAACTAAGAAAATTAGACATCTACGAAGCACAGACTATAAATTACGTTCATTCATACATCTACATTTCAGGACATGCACATAAAGAAGGCCGAATGTCTTGACACCCTGCGACTACAGAATCGATAAAATATGATCAAGGTATTTGACTTTCCAGTCCACACGCATGGTGTTTCCGTACTGAGGTTCATATCCTACATGGTTCAGTGTTTACATAACTGTGCTGCGTTCTGTGGAGTCACTGCTGAGAACAACATCGTCACCATGTAACTTATTCACCTGCCTTCAACACCGCCTGCTGCCTCAAAACCCGTTTCTCACGTAACAAGTCTCTGTGAAACGAAGAATTGAACGTTCGAAACAACCGTTGAGAAACCCAGTTAACAAATATGTTGGGACTCAGCACATTCGATTGTGGTTTCTGTAACCATTCACATTATATTGACAGAACTGTCATACTTCTGAAAAGTGAGAGAACATGAACGGAAAGGCGTAATCCTATGTTGCACATGCTCTGTGATATACGCGTTATGTAATAGAGCTCTATATCAGTAGAACTGTATGTGAAATAGTGCAACATGAGCGAGGCACATTATTCAGAATCACCAATGTTCCACATGCAACTTTGCTGATTCTGAATATTGTACCTCGCTCATGTTGCATTACTTCACATACAAATCTACTGATATAGAGCTCTATTACATAACGTGTATATCACAGAGCATGGAGTTAAAAGTTATCTGTTCTAGTACACTGTTAGATAGCGCCATATCGAAAAGTGTTTAGAATAAAATTTTAAGTTCTGCATTAGACAGACTTTTTATGTTGTGTAATTAGACATATTTTCAGGCTATATAATTATATACTTCAGATTGTCAAATTAGATATACAAATCAGGTTGTGTAATTCGACATATTCTTCATATAGCTGAATGAGATAAACAATTTAGGGTCCATAACCAGTTGTACTATTACTTATATCATGCAATATTATATGTTCATGAAGTTACATAATAATATATATGCTATGTAATGACGTCTAGATATATTCCTTACTACGTATAATTACATATACTCTTTTGAAGATAGGCAGGCCTATCCGTACACGTCGTGCGACAACCTATTCTTCATGTAATAGAGTTCAATTTCATGTCTTACATACTAAAAATTATTTTGAGCTGTTACATTAAAAAAACGCAATCTTATAAAACACATCTACAAGTTAGTAGTTTCCTGTCTGTTAACAAGACACCTTCAGACCTTTGTCTTTATCAATAGCCGTCCAGTGAAATCTTATCCTTGCATACAGAGTTGAGATCTGATTCCATATAACATACGTAACGTGTTGAAGGGACTAGTCAAATTTGTTGTGGTTGACGGTTTATGTTTATCAGCTTTTAATATCATACACCACAACGGAGTGGATTTTACAAAAACTGATAAGTCATGAACTTTAATGAAGTAAATTTACAAAATTCAATAAAAATAAATGTATAAAATACGGAAGAAATAAAACCATGTACAGAATGTACTTATTTAGGTACAAAAATAGACCAGTCGGGAGATAATACAACAGGAATAAAGCACAGAATTACTCAAACAAGAAAAGCTATAAATGCTTTAAACTCCATTTGGTGGCACAAATTATTACTAAAAACAGAAATTTATACAATTCAGAGCATTTTGGTGTATGTTGTAGAAGTATGGCAAATCCCTACTAGAGAAATAAATAAAATTTTATCTACAAAATGAATGTGCTAAGGAGGTCAGCAAGAAAATCAAGGATGGAAAGAATAAAAAATGAACATATAAAAGAAATAATTGGAGTGAAAGGGTAATCGGACATCATAGATATCATAGAGCAGAAAAGACTACAATGGAATGGCCACGTCAAAAGAATGCCAGAGGAGAGAATATCAAAATTAATTATGGATTGGATACCGTGGGAGAGAAGGAAAAGAGGGCGTCCAAGAAAAACGTGGATGGAAGGAGTACAAGCAGCCATGACAACAAGAAATTTAGAAGCAGATCAATGGAGAAACAGAGAGGAATGGCGTTTGGTTTCCGGAAGACGGCGACAGCTGTTAAAAAACCGGACAGACAGATAGATAAAATACGGATAAAAATATGGAGTATGGAGAGGTTTAAGCCTACGGCTTTAAATGTAAGTGAAAATACATAAGTATGAATAAAATATGCATAATTTGACAGGCAACGTAATATAACGTGGCATTGAGGCGCGTTCGTGCAGCTATTTTTGCAATGGACAAGCAATAAGTATTACACATTCTCATAATCTGAGTGTGTGTGCGTGTAGCCGTAGGTATCCAGTATGCAATGCGCATGCGCCATAGTCATCTGTGGCCAGTCCGGCTATACAATATTTTTCCACATTCTCTCTCACACACACACACGGCACGATTTTCGAGGGGGGGAAAAAAAAA
>Ga0123355_10019272_pt1 | contig 10861 bp, 10 predicted proteins | sample TergutEmb28metaG_3_FD_89872 | JGI IMG/M metagenome (GOLD analysis project Ga0123355, IMG submission 89872) | Embiratermes neotenicus P1 segment gut microbial communities from Petit-Saut dam, French Guiana - Emb289 P1 | ecosystem: Host-associated > Arthropoda: Insects > Digestive system > Gut ...
ATGAAGCGCATTCTGGTCGGCATCAAGCGCGTCGTGGATTACAACGTGCGCATCCGCGTCAAGCCTGACGGCAGCGGCGTCGTCACCGACGGGGTGAAGATGAGCATCAACCCCTTCGATGAGATTGCGCTCGAGGAGGCGCTGCGCATCAAGGAGCGCGGCGGCGCCGAGGAAGTCGTCGTCGCCACCGTCGGCCCCGCCGACTGCCAGCCGCAGCTGCGCACCGCGCTCGCCATGGGCGCCGACCGCGCGCTGCACGTGCAGGCGGATGGTGTCGTGGAGCCCCTCACGGCAGCGCGTGCGCTGCTGAAGCTCATCGAGCGCGAGCAGCCGCTGCTGGTGATCCTCGGCAAGCAGGCGATCGATGACGACAACGGTCAGACAGGCCAGGTGCTCGCGGCGCTCTGGGACCGCCCGCAGGCCACCTATGCCTCGAAGCTCGAGCTGACGGACGGCACGGCGCGCGTCACGCGCGAGGTCGACGCAGGGCTCGAGACGCTGGAGGTCGACCTGCCGGCGGTGATCACCACCGATCTGCGGCTGAACGAGCCGCGCTACGTGAAACTGCCGGATATCATGAAAGCCAAGAAGAAGCCGCTCGACACCCTCACCCTGAGCACCCTCGGCGTCGAGCCGCGCCAGCAGCTGAAGCTGGTACGCTTCGAGCCGCCGCCGCAGCGCCAGAAGGGCATCCGGGTGAAGGACGCCGCCGAGCTGGTCGATGCGCTGAAAAAGAAGGCCCTGTTGTGAGCGCCAGGATCCTCATCGTCGCCGAGCACGACGGCAGCAAGCTCAATCCCGGCACCGCAAAGTGCGTGACCTGCGCGCGCGCTCTCGCTGGAGCAGAGATCACCGTGGCGGTGTTTGCGGCGGACTCCGCGGCGGTCAGCGCGCAGGCCGCGCAGCTTGCCGGCGTCGGGCGGGTGCTCGCCGTCGACCATCCCGCGAACGTCCACTCTCTCGCGGCGGTCCTCGCGCCGCAGATCGTGGCGCTGGCCGAGCCCTTCAGCCACTTGTTCGGCCCCTCGACGACCTTTGGCAAGGACCTGATGGCGCGCGTGGCGGGGCTGCTCGGGGCACCGCAGGTGAGCGACATCATGGCCATCGAGAGCGCCACCCGCTTCCGGCGGCCGATCTACGCCGGCAATGCGATCCTCACCGTCGAGGCGGATGGCGCAGCAAAGGTCGTCGGCACGGTGCGCACCGCATCGTTCGAGGCCGCCGCCGGCGGCGCCGCGGCGCCGATCGAGAAAGTGGCGCTCAACGTCTCGCTGCCGACCCATACGCGTTTCGTATCGGTGTCGGCCGCGAGGACCGATCGACCGGACCTGCAGACGGCCGCGCGCGTGGTCTCGGGAGGCCGGGCCCTGGGGAGCGCCGAGGGCTTCAAGATCCTCTACAGCCTCGCGGACAAGCTCGGCGCGGCGGTGGGCGCCTCGCGCGCCGCGGTCGATGCCGGCTACGCACCCAACGAGATGCAGGTCGGACAGACCGGCAAGATCATCGCGCCGGAGCTGTACATCGCGGTCGGTATCTCCGGAGCCATCCAGCACCTCACCGGCATCAAGGATGCCCGCACCATCGTGGCCATCAACAAGGATGCCGAGGCGCCGATTTTCGAGGTGGCCGATATCGGCCTGGTCGGCGACCTGTTCCAGGTCGTTCCGGAGATCGAGCGGCTTGTTTGATTGACCGGGGTCTGCTCAGAGGTGCGCGAGGATGGCCTCGGCCGCGGACACTTTGAACTGTCCGGGCGCCTCGATCTCGACGCGCGTTGCCACGCCGTCACGCGCGATGATGGCGAAGCGCTGCCCGCGCGTGCCCATGCCAAACTTGCTGGCATCGAGCTCCAGTCCGAGCGCCCTGGCGTACTCGCCGTTGCCATCGGCGAGCATCAGCACCTTGTCGCCCACGCCCTGTGCCTTGCCCCAGGCGTTCATGACGAACACGTCGTTCACCGCCATGCAGGCGATGGTGTCGACGCCCTTGGCGCGGATCTGATCGGCGAGTTGTACGAACCCGGGCAGGTGCTTGGCATCGCACGTCGGGGTGAATGCCCCGGGCACCGAGAACAGCACGACGTGCTTGCCCTTGAAGAGCTCGTCGGTCGTGATGTCCTGCGGGCCGTCCCGGGTCATGCGCTTGAACTTGCCCGCCGGCATGCGCTCGCCCGCCTTGATGGTCATGTGGCTGCTCCTTTCGGTCTTCAGGCCTGCCTGGCGTGCAGGGCCCACAGGTTGGCGAGGCGCTCGAGCGCGGGATCGCCCTTGACCGTATGGAAGGTCTTGATCGCTTCGTCCCGGTGACCGCCCTTGAGCTGCGCGATGCCGAGCAGCAGGCGCGCGTCGGCCTCGCTCTTCACGCTACCCTTGCTCAGGCCTTTCGAGAGCTGATCGATCGCCTTGTCGTTCTGCCCGTAACCGAAATAGCCCATGCCAGTGGCGATATTCTTCTGTCCGCCGGCGGCGGCATCGGCTTCCACCTGGAGCTTCGGCAGGGTCGCCTCATCGGTGGTCGCGCGCTTCTTGGCGCTCTCGAGCAGACGCTGCGCGCGCTCCTTGGTGCGCTGGTCCGTGAACACGCCCTTCGACAAGGCCCGCTCGAGGACGCGCTGCGCCTCGCCGGGGGAGCCGGCTTCGAGCGCCAGCTCGGCCATCTCGGTGTAATCACCGGGATCCTTGAGGACGTCGGTATCGAACATCAGCCGGTAGGTCTGCAGCAGGTTGGTCTCGTTGCCCGAGGTTTCCTTGCGCACGGCGTACAGCAGCTGTGCCCAGCTCTCGGGCTTGGGGTAGAAGGTGACCAGCTTTTCCATCGCGCGCGTCTGACATTCCTCGTCCTGCAGTTTCACGCACGCGCTGTAGATCATCATCAGCGACTCGTTGCTCGGGGTCTGGCCGGCCTTGATCTGGCCGTCGACCTGGGTCTGGAAAAACTTCAGGGTGTTCTTCCAGTCGCCCTTGAGGTAGTACGACTGACCCACGAGGGTGCGGGTCTGGTCGTCGGCAAATCCGCCCTTGATGGCACGGGTGCCGAACTCGATCGCCTTGTCGTAGTTCTTGAGCTGGTAGTGGATGGTCGCCAGCTCCCTGGTCTTCTGCGCAACCTCCGCCTGCGGCGTGAAACCGTCGTCGAGCTCCGCCTCGAGCGCCTTGGCCGCTTCGGCGTAGTTACTGGTCTTTATGTAGGCGAAGGCCTGAAAGTCGTGGATGACATGCTCGTCGTAGGCGGTCTTGCCGGCCATGCCTTCCGCCTCACGCAGCTTGGCGATGGCCTCCTGGTACTTGTGGTTCTTGAGGTCTTCCTGCGCGTCGTGCAGTGGCTTGGCCAGCTTGGCGCTCGGCTGCTGCTGTTTCGCCTGAGCAAAGACGGGCGTGCCGGGGGCGAAGCCCACGAGAGTCGCAACGGCGGCGCCGAGGACGAACGCCCGCACCGATTTTCCAGTGACATTCATGATGTTGATTCGCAGTCCTTAGGTTACTCGCCGCCGAATTCAGCGACGTTGACGAAGCCTATCTTTCTCATGTGATTGCGTTGCGCGGCCGCCAGCACCCGGGCCACGACGTCGTACTTGGCGCGGCGATCGGGCCGCAGGTGAATCTCCGGCTGCGGATCCTTGTCCGTCTCGGCGTGGAAATACCCCTCGAGCTGCGTTATCCCGCCGGTCACCGGGGTGCCGTTCCACACCACGGTGCCGTCGAAGTCGATCTCGAGGTCGATGACTTCCGGCGGCTTGTCCGGCGGCGGCGGTGGTGCATTCGGATTGGGCATGTCGAGCTTGACCGCGTGTGTCATGACGGGCAGCGTCACGATCAGCGTCACGAGCAGCACCAGCATCACGTCGATCAGCGGTGTCGTGTTGATGTCACAGAAGGTTGCCCCTGAGGCCCCCCCGACAGGTATTGACATTGACTTCAGCTCCTCAAGGAAGGGTCAGCGGTAGCCGCGCACGCCGTGATCGGGCTCCGTGAGGAACCCCACCTTCTGGATGCCGCCGCGCTGGATGGCGTACATGACACGCCCGATCGACTCGTAGCGGGCGTCGCGGTCCCCACGGATGTGGATCTCGGGCTGCGGCTTTCTGACCGCCGCGGCCTCGATGAGCCCGAGCAGCTCGTTACGGTTCGGGATCTTGCGGTCGTTCCAGTAGATGTTGCCGTCCTTGTCCACCGCGATGGTGATGTTCTCGGGCTTGGTCTGGGTTGGAATGTTGACCGCTTTCGGCAGCTGCACCGGCACGGTCTTGGTCAGCACCGGGATGGTGATCAGAAAAATAATGAGCAGCACCAGCATCACGTCGACCAGCGGCGTCGTGTTGATGCTCGCAATTGCTCCGGCCGACTCCTCGCCGCCGCCGACATTCATCGCCATGATCGATCCTCGCCCGCGACGCTCACGCGACAGGGTATGCCACCGGCACCCCGTCCGCTGCGGCGCGCGCCGTTATTGACCTGGATAACTTCCGTCACGCCTACTTGACCGCCACGCCGCTGGCCAGCGGGCGCGCGCCCCCCACGCCCACCGCTTCGCTCCCCACGCGGGCGCCGCTCACCAGATAGGCATGCAGGTCGCCGGAAAAGTTGCGCAACGCATCCTGCAGCACCTTGTTGCGCCCGAGCAGCCAGTTGTAGCCCATGACCGCAGGCACCGCGACGAACAGGCCGATGGCGGTCATGATGAGCGCCTCACCGACCGGGCCTGCCACCTTGTCGATGCTCGCCTGCCCGGCGATACCGATGCCCACCAGCGCGTTCAGAATGCCCCACACCGTGCCGAACAGGCCGACGAACGGCGCCGTGGAGCCCACCGTCGCCAGCAGGCCCAATCCATTGTTGAGCTTGCTGTTCACACCGTCGACCGCGCGCTGCAACGACATGGTGATCCACTCGTTCAGGTCGATGCGGTCGGTGAGACGGCCGTCGTGATGCGAGGCGGCGCGCAGCCCATCCTCGGCGATGCCGCGGAAGTCGTCACCCTTCTTCAGCCGGTCGACGCCGTCCTTGACGGACGGTGCGGTCCAGAACTGCTTCTCGACGACCCGCGCCGACTGCTTGAGCTTGCGCTGGTCCCAGAGCTTCGTGAGCATCACGTACCAGGACGCGAGCGACATGATGAGCAGCAGCACGAGCACGGACCGGGCGATGATGTCGCCGCTGGCCCACAGCGCGGCGAGGCCGTAAGGGTTGGAGACGGTGGTGGTGGCTTGGTTTTCCATAGTTTCCTCGAAACAAAAGGTCCGCAGGCGCGCTGCGATGTTAGGTCAATGAAGCTCGAATTTGATGCGTAATTCCTGACAGGCAGCCACGGGCTTGCCATCCTCCTTCGCCGGAGTGATGTACCGCGCCCCCGCCTTGGCTAGGGCGATCGCACCCTCATCCAGCCGTGGGCTTCCCGAAGAGGTCGCAATGGTGGGTGAGCCGGCCGCCAGTTTGCCGTCGGCACCGAGACAGATTTTCACCACGGGCGAGCCCTGCTCTCCCAGGCGTTTGGAGGCCTGCGGGTAGTAGTCCTCTGAGTTCGGGAAGCGCTTGGCATCGATGACCATGCCCGTCCTCGTCACCGCTCTCGGAGCCGGCGGCGGCGCCGGCGCCGCCTTCTGCACGGGCACGGCGGTGATCGCGTTGGTCTGAGGACCCACTTCCGGCAAGGCAATATTGATGTCCGGCGGCGGGACCTCCACGACCTGCTTGCGCAGCTCGGGGGGCGGCGGGGGCGGAGGTTCGACCTTGGTCTTCTGCTCCTGCACGATATCGGTCTGGATCGGCGGCGCGAGGACCTCGATCGCCTTGCGTGCCAGCCCGGTGGCGAGCGCCCAGAAGATGAAAATGTGCAGCGCGATGATGGCGGCCAGCACCGCCGAGCGCCGGGTGAAGAAATCGCTATCGTGTACGTATGCAGTCATGAGTATTTCGATCGTGAGCTAGCACACCGGGCCGGTGAGCGCCCGCGAACCAGCGTCTTTTTCGTTGCCCTCGTGTAGAGGGACCTGTAACCCCGTCCGCGGCAGATGCACCTGCCGAACTCCTTGATAGATCATACTAGTCAGCGCGCCCGGCATTCGTGCCGACGGGCGCGTCGGACTTCTGAAAATCCCCCGGGACGATGGTCGCAGCTTGCGCGCAGCGACGAATGCCGGCGCGAACTGTAACCGCTGCCTTTAGCACTGACAACTCCGGCGCGGGCTCAGGAAGTACGCCGACGTGACTGTATCGCCTCAGTCACCGCCCCGCGCGAGGCACTGCCCACCAGGCGTGCGTATTTGGCCAGGACGCCCGTCCGCGCGTAGGGCTTGAGCGGCTTCCAGGCGGCACGGCGGCGGCGCAGCTCCGTGGGCGAAAGCTCGGCGCGGATCTCGCGCTTCACCGCATCAATGCTGATGCGATCGCCGCTGCGCAGCAGCGCGATCGGCCCGCCCACGGCGCTCTCCGGGGACATGTGTCCCACGACGAACCCGTGGCTGCCGCCGGAGAAACGGCCATCGGTTATCAGCGCGACCTTGTCGCCGAGCCCGCAGCCCATGATCGCGCTCGTGGGGCTGAGCATTTCCCGCATGCCGGGACCGCCTCGCGGCCCCTCCCCGCGGATCACGACGACATCGCCCGCGCGCACTTTCCCGCCGAGGATCGCCTGGGTCGCGCGCTCCTCGCCCTCGAATACCCGCGCCCGGCCTTCGAACCGTTGGCCCTCCTTGCCAGTGATCTTGGCCACCGCACCCTCCGGCGCGAGATTCCCGTAAAGGATCACCAGATGGCTGTCCTTCTTCAGCGGAGCCGCTATCGGGTGAACAATATCCTGTCCATTCATATAATTAGGAACTCTTTCGAGATTCTCACGCAGGGTGCGTCCGGTCACGGTGAGGCAGTCTCCGTGCAGCAGCCCGCCCGCCAGCAGCATTTTCATGAGCGGCTGTATACCCCCGATCGCGACCAGCTCCGACATCAGATAGCGACCGCTCGGCTTGAGGTCCGCAAGCACCGGCACACGCCGGCCGATGCGCGTGAAGTCATCGAGGCCGAGGCGGACCCCTGCATCGTGCGCAATCGCAAGCAGGTGCAGCACGGCGTTGGTTGACCCGCCGAGCGCGATGACCACCGTAATGGCGTTCTCGAAGGCCCGCCGCGTCAGTATGGCGCGCGGCTTCAAGCCTTCGCGCACCAGACGTACGACCGCATCTCCGGCGCGGCGGCTGTCGGCGCGCTTGTCCTCCCCTACTGCCTCCTGCGCGGAGCTGCCGGGTAAGGATAAGCCCAAGGCCTCGATGGCGCAGGCCATGGTGTTGGCGGTGTACATGCCGCCGCAGCTCCCCGGCCCCGGTATGGCGCTGCGCTCGATATCCAACAGTCCCGCGTCCGACAGCTTCCCCGCCGCGTGCGCGCCGACCGCCTCGAATACCGAAATGATGTCCCGTCGCTTCGCTCCCGGACGAATCGTGCCGCCGTAGACGAAGACCGCCGGGCGATTGAGTCGCGCCATGGCCATGGCGCAGCCGGGCATATTCTTGTCGCAGCCGCCGACGGCGACGAAGCCATCGAATCCGGCTGCGCCCACCACGGTCTCGATAGAGTCCGCGATGATTTCGCGCGACACCAGCGAGTAACGCATCCCCGGCGTACCCATGGAGATGCCATCGGAGACGGTGATGGTGTTGAACAGCACGCTCTTGCCGCCGGCCGCATCGACCCCGGCACAGGCCTCGCGCGCGAGCTCCCCGATATGCATGTTACAGGGCGTCACGTTCCCCCAGGTCGAGGCCACGCCGATCTGCGGCCTGGCGAAGTCCTCGTCGCGAAAGCCCACCGCGCGCAGCATCGCGCGCGAGGGTGCCTGCTTCGGCCCATCCATCACCACGCGCGAATACCGGCGTGGGTCAGTGCTGTTTTTCTTCACGTCGTCCTCACTCGGTCGCGCGCGCGGAGCCGCGCGCCTTCGCGACGCTCGCCAGAGATTCCAGCCAAGATTAGCACCGGCTTGGGCTGCACCGAGAAGCACTGCTCCGAGCGAGAGGCCTCCACCCGCCCCAGCGTGAGGCCCGAAGCCCAAGGAAGGATTTCCCCGGTGAGCGGCCCGGTCGCTGCGCGTTCGTTGACAATCTCGCGCCTGTTGTGATCCCATCGGGGGTATCAGGTTTGTTCGCACATGATGTCCACCGCAGCCACGGCCCTCATCGACCCCGCGCGCAACGGCGCGCTGCCGCCGCTGCTGCTGGCCTTGCCCGTACTGCTGCTCCTGGGTGGAGCGCGGTGCGGGGCACTCGCGAGCGCCTGATCAGCAAGTAAGGCACGAGCGAACAGACACCTAGACCCCGCACCGGCAGGCAGCCGCTGCGGGGTTTTTTCTGCTTGCCGTTTGGGGCCGCACGGTCCGAAGGAGTGATTGGAATGAAGCTGTATTCACAGAAAGACGTCGACCGGAAGGCCCTCAAGGGGGCTCGCATCGCCATCCTCGGCTACGGCAGCCAGGGGCGCGCGCACGCGCTCAATCTCAAGGACTCCGGCTTCGACGTCGTCGTGGGCGTGCGCCCGGGCGGCAAGGGCTGGAAACAGGCCCGGCGCGAAGGTCTCAAAGTCGCCCCTCCCGCCGAGGCGGTGCAGGGCGCCGACCTGGTCGCCGTGCTCATTCCGGACACGGCGCAGAAGCCCTTCTACCAGGAAATACGCAAGGGCCTGAACGCCGGCGCGACGCTGCTGTTCGCGCACGGCTTCAACATCCACTTCGGCCAGATCAAGCCGGCAAAGGATCTGGACGTGGTGCTGATCGCGCCCAAGGGTCCGGGCGACCTGGTGCGCCGCCAGTACGCCTCGGGGCGCGGTGTCCCGTGCCTGCTCGCCGTCGCGCAGGACGCGACCGGCAAGGCGCATGCGCGCGCCCTCGCCTACGCCCACGGAATCGGCGGTACCCGCGGCGGAGTGCTGGAGACGACCTTTGCCGAAGAGACCGAGACGGACCTGTTCGGTGAGCAGGCGGTGCTCTGCGGCGGCTGCACCGAGCTCGTCGTCAAGGGCTTCGAGACACTGGTCGAAGCCGGGTACCAGCCCGAGGTCGCCTACTACGAGTGCCTGCACGAGCTGAAGCTCATCGTCGACCTGCTGCACGAGGGCGGTCTCGCCAAGATGCACCAGTTCGTGAGCGAGACCGCCAAGTACGGCGATCTCACGCGCGGGCCGCGCATCGTCAACGAGCGCGTCAAGAACGAGATGCGCAAGGTGCTGAAGGAAGTCCAGAGCGGCCGCTTCGCCCGGCAATGGATCCGCGAGAATGCCGGCGGGCGGCCCAACTACCAGAAGCTCCTGAGCGGGGACCTGGAGCACCAGATCGAGAAGGTCGGCGCGACTCTGCGCGCCCGCATGCCCTGGCTGCAGGAGACGCGCACCAAGGCCGCCGCTGCCGGCAAGCCGCTCGCGAAGGCAACCAAGCCTGTCCGCTCGACCGGCAGGCGCGCCCCGAAACGAGCGGCGGCGCGCGTCGCGAAGCGCGGGCGGCCGGAGGGGGCCGCGGCCGCGAGACAGGCTTCATGACGCCAATGCACTGAGCGTCCGCAACGAGGCAACCACCATGACCTCCAATCCCGATCGAGTGCTGATCTTCGACACGACACTGCGCGACGGCGAGCAGTCCCCCGGCTGCAGCATGACGCGAGTGGAGAAGCTGCGCGTCGCGCGAGCGCTCGCCGAGCTGGGCGTCGACGTCATCGAGGCAGGCTTTCCGGCCGCCTCGCGCGGGGACTTCGAGAGTGTCGAGGCGGTGGCGCGCGAGGTGCAGGGGCCGATCGTGTGCGGTCTGGCGCGCTGCAATTTCGAGGACATCGATCTGGCCGCCCGCGCGTTGTCCAGTGCCGCACGCCGGCGCATCCACGTGTTCCTCGCCACCAGCGCCATTCACCGCCAGTACAAGCTCAACATGGCGCAGGAGGAGATCCTGCGGCTCGCGGCAGCCGGCGTCGCGCGCGCGCGCGCGCGGTGCGAGGACGTGGAGTTCTCGCCCGAGGACGCCTCGCGCACCGAGCTGGAGTTTCTCGCGCAGGTGGTGGAGGTGGCGATCGCCGCCGGCGCCAGCACGGTGAATATTCCGGACACCGTCGGCTACACGGTGCCGGACGAGTTTGCGGAGCTGTTCCGCTACCTGCGCAAGAACGTGCGCGGCATCGAGGACGTGCGGCTCTCGGTGCACTGTCACGATGACTTAGGCATGGCGGTCGCGAACAGCCTCACCGCGGTGGTCGCCGGCGCCCGCCAGATCGAGTGCACGGTCAACGGCATCGGTGAGCGCGCCGGCAACTGCTCGCTCGAGGAAGTGGTGATGGCGCTCAAGACGCGCGCGGCGTTCTTCAACGTCAGCACCGGCATTCAAACCAACCGCCTCTATCCCACTTCGCGGCTGGTCTCCAGCATCACCGGCATGCCGATCCCGCGCAACAAGGCGGTGATCGGCGAGAACGCCTTCGCGCACGAAAGCGGCATTCACCAGCACGGTATGCTCAAGAATCCCTCCACCTACGAAATCCTGCGCCCGGAGGATGTCGGCCTGGCGCGCAGCCACCTGGTGCTCGGCAAGCACAGCGGCCGCCACGCCTTCCGTGAGCGCGTCGAGGCGCTCGGCTTCGAGCTCGATGAGCCGGAGTTGAACCGCGTGTTCGAGGAGTTCAAGGCGCTGGCCGACAAGAAAAAGGAGCTGTTCGACGGCGACATCGAGGCGCTGGTGCTGCGGGCGGAAGGCGCCGCCACCGGTCCCTGGCAGCTGCTCGAGCTCACCACCGAAGCGCGCAGCGGCGGCGAGGCCGACGCCGGTAGTCCGCGCGGCGGTGTGGCGCGTGCGGTCGTGCTTCTGGCGCACAGCGACGGCCGCCGTGCCGAGTGTACGGCCA
>Ga0123355_10019273_pt1 | contig 10860 bp, 7 predicted proteins | sample TergutEmb28metaG_3_FD_89872 | JGI IMG/M metagenome (GOLD analysis project Ga0123355, IMG submission 89872) | Embiratermes neotenicus P1 segment gut microbial communities from Petit-Saut dam, French Guiana - Emb289 P1 | ecosystem: Host-associated > Arthropoda: Insects > Digestive system > Gut ...
GAAGTCAGGAAATGCTTGCTATCATTCGGTGCAGAATCTTTTGTCTTCCAGGTTGCTATCCAAAAATTTAAAGATCAAGGTATATAGAACTATAATTTTGCCTGTTATTTTGTATGGGTGTGAAACTTGGTCGCTGATATTGCGGGAGGAAAGGAAGCTGAGGGTGTTTGAGAACATGTGTTGAGGAGAATATTTGGACCTAAGAAAGACGAGATAACCGTGGTATGGAGCATATTACTTAACGAGGAGCTAAATGATTTGTATTCCTCACCCAATATTGTGCGGGTGATAAAATCGAGAAGAATGAGATGGGCTGGGCATGTGGCGCGTATGGGTGAGGAGAGATGGGGGTATAGGGTCTTAGTGGGGAAACCGTAGGGAATGAGACCACTGGGGAGACCTAGGCGTAGATGGGTGGATAGTATTAGGATGGATCTCCAGGAGGTCAGATATGGGTATATGGATTGGATTGGGCTGGCCCAGGATAGAGACAGGTGGCGGACGCTTGTGAGTGCGGTAATGAACCGTCGGGTTCCGTGAAATGCGGGGAATTTCTTTTCTAGCTGCAAACCAGTTAGCTTCTCAAGAAGGACTCTGCACCATGGAGTAAGTAAGTATGAGAAGATTAGGAAGGTTAAATGTCAAAATCCCAGTTCCCTGGCGCGTCCCTGCGTGGGGGGAATTTCGATGTAGCTAAAATTTCGCCTCAGAGGATAAACCGGCTGTCTTCACTTGGTACGAGGAGGTGTGTGGCTTAGTGTAGTGAGTTGGGTCGGGTAGGGCAATTACCATAGTCTGAATGCAATTGAGCAACGAGCAGTCTTGGATTTTCTTATTTTTCCTGGTGACTATTCAGTTTAGCTTAGCCGAATAAAGGGTTAAAACGTTAATTAGGACTTAGTATTATACGCGTTGTTCCGTGAATTTGTCTCGTATACGCAAATTTATTTCTAACTGACTACACAATACATAGTTTGTGATGTTGCTACATGTTTCGGCTAAAAACCGCGGCCACCTTAAGGCAAGCACGCGGTTAATCGTAGAATGATCCCGCGTGCGTGACAAGTTGCATAACGGGCTGCATGTGTGCTCGTGTACTACTGCTCCCTGAAGATGGCTACGGTTTGTAACCGAAACATGTAGGGAAATCAGAAACTATGTATTGTGCAGTTATTTAGAAATGAATGTGTTTATTCGGGTGCTGTTCTGTGAGACGGTAATGTCACTTGTTATTGGTATTCCGTTCTTTTGCCAGTATGACTCATTAAGCAGACGTAATTGGTTGTGTGCATGTTACGTCGCCTACATTACTGCGTCGACTGTTCGACTAATTTGAAGGGTTGTGGAAAGAAGCGTACGTGGCCTCCTTGAGGCACATCGCAGCGTTTGTCTAACGGGCTTGAGGAAACTGCCGACATTTGCAGTCGCTTTAGGTCTGACAGTCGGGTTTGAAACCGCAGCATCCGGCATACGAAAACCAACCTCTCGACCGTTACGCGCACTTTGTTGCGATTATCATCATGAGTCTAGTATAACTCCCGCCCAGCCGTAAGTCGATATTTTTAACGTGCTGGAGACAGTAAGACGGTCGTGCGACACGTCTATAATGCGCGCAGCACCTGCGTCATGACGCGACAAACGCCAGATGAGTCAACAGTTTCCTCGTAGTTGGAATTTGCTACTAAATTATGTGTAAATAATTTAGTTCAGGTACTTATTATGTACCAGGAACATTCTTTAGAAAACAGATACCTTGAAAACTCAGATAATGACTAGGCCACAGGCTGATGACCGAGGACGTATGGTTCGATTCCCGGAAAGGTAAGAGATTTCTCTCCTCGCCGAAGCGTCAACAATGGTCATGGGGCCCTTCTATTCAGTTGGTGCCAGGGGCTCTTTCCTTGGTGTAAAGCTGCCAGGGCATGTAGCTGATCGCGCATCTCCATCTGGTTCCAAGGAATGAGTGGAGCCACACCTCCACTCCTCCATATATCTCCTTGACGTGTGCAGGTACAACTTTAGTTTTGCCATTGTTCTGTAGGCTGTTCAGCAAAGTAAACATGTTGGTTTATTTGAAACCGAATGTCAATCACGAAGGTGATCTAGCAATAGTAATATTTCAGGTGACTGTTTATCGAGGAGTGTACAAAACTCATTTCGCTTGCTGCTCTTGCACGTTGCTGCCATCTTTTGACATGGCTATCACGCGCCAGTTGAAGTGACTCGGCAGAATCTTAGTGTGTAAACAGAACACGCATTAGATCGTCACATTATCTTTAGCTTTGGCAATGAACTTCCAAATGTAAGGACGCATGTTAAATAGCGTATAGCGATGATGATTTTTGGTACGAGGTAGTGAGTGAAGGAATTGTAATTCTGCCGCAAAATGCTTATATTTATTAGTACGAGCAGTCAAAAAGATTCAATAAGCCTGAAATTAGGCAGCAGTTATTATTGTAATATTTATAATATTTTGGAGACACCGAAAGCGGTGGTTGTCATGCCTTGGCGGGTAATGCATTGAACCCACAGCTTTTACCTTGCTGTATGCAACATTGTATAGTGAAGGCGACTGTACGAGGATAGATGAACAGAAATTTGTTGGCAACGTTGCAATTCCAGCCACCTGCGTCCTCTGATTGGAAGATCCGAGAGGCAAAGTATTATCGTTGGTGGCTGTCATTGGCTGAATGTGACATCACTCTGCGATGGTCATTGGCCCATGTTGACGTCATGAAACAATTTTGGGTAGTGAAAAGCAGAGCGCAGGCACGAGGGCGCGCATATCTCGTGTTAACGTGTGTGAGTTAGGTGTAGTGTCTCGTTTGGCGTGTTTGGCGCAGTGTTGTAAGCGTTTCAAAAGTTAAGGTCTGGCAGTAGAGGTTCCGCGGACAGAATCCGCTCTGTATAACCAAGATTCTAAATTACGTCGTCGTACACTTCCCTGTTGAGATTTCCAGGTCGATAGTTTTATTTCTTTGGTTGTGCTTGCAATAGTAGGCAGTTACGCAGTAAATAGCGAGATCTGATTTACCAGCATACCAGTTTTTTGCTGGGAAGGTGAGTACTGATTATTCATCCTTTGATTGTACTGTTATTTGGCATTTTGCTACGTCATGTGACTGATCAAGATTTTGCGCACGTGATCACAATGGCATTTAATACGTGGCACTTTTTCTGACGGATGAGAGATGTGCCAATTTAAGAACGTAGAGTCAAACGGTTCCGTTAGTGCCTACTGTCCCTTTAGAAGACTGCTGGAAGATTTGTTTGCCGTCGAATGTACATGTTTAAAGAAAACACTGATCTCACCATTTTGAACTTGCCTTCCTAATCAGCTCTAGGTGATAATTTTCTGTCGGTTTGTGGACATTAACTGAATTCGTGTGGGGACTTTGAACCAGTAAGTTTCTTGGATTGGTTTTTGGACATTAACAGAACTCGTGTGGGGGGGGTTTGAACCCGTAAGCTTCGTGGAAATTCGTGTTTCATTGAAAGGAAGTATGTTCCATTAAAATAAAAGTGAGGGGGTTTGAGCTAGTATGCACGCTTAATATCGGATCAGGGATTCGGAAGGTGGAGGTGTGGCGAGGTCGGGTCTATGGTCTTCAAGGACCACAGTAGTTGCAGGCCGTGAGCGGTTACGTTCTCACCGCGAGGGGGGGTGGAGGGGGGGGGGGGGCGCGGAAAGAAGGGGGAAAAAAATCGCTTTCGCAAGGTTGTGCAATCGCTGGAAATTCGACCGTAAAAGTGAATATGGTGTTTTCCAAATTTTTTGTGTACGTTTTTTCGTTGGATAGTTTTTTCCTCCTCGGGTTTAAAAATAGGAAGCTAATTGTAACGGTAATGTACCAGGGTTAGTAGTTCGATGTTTTTGGAAGTTATAAATTAAAAGATTTCTTATTCCCATTGCTTCTCGATTTCGACGTGCGCACGCGCAAGTGTGTCTTAATACAGTAACTACCCCGCAAAAGGAGGGAGTATAGACGAAGGAAACGGCATGTTCATATTTTATTGAAGTAGACATGGGTGGTTACAAGTTTTCAGTTTTTTGTAATATGTTTATGGCACCAACTTCGAAGTACCAAAGTTTTCAGTTTGCGATGTAACGTGACCACACTATATTTGATACTGCAGTGACACTTCTGACCGTCGGCGTGTCTCTTCATTTAGTTTTAAAACTGTTAATTTTATTTTTGGAAAGTACAGACATTGTGGGAACTTAGTTAGATTTTGTATGTGGAAAGATACATAGGGAATGGTTTTGGACATCTTGAAATTATAATTAGTGTTGCAGATATTAAGAAAATAAATGTTACAAACAGAGCCCAGTATTCAGTTATTTAAAGAATTGTGTTTGTAGGTGCCCATTGTGGGTGATATTAATCCATTACACACATTGTTTGTCACAGAGCAGTTTTATTATTCACCCATGCTGGGGCCCACCCATTGTTTTATTCAAAGGGTACTGTGATCTTTCTTGGGTAAAGCGGAGAGGGCGTGCTTTGACCACTCAGATCCATCCATTTGGTGCCACATTGAATGAGTGGAGCTGTAACTCCTCCCCCTCCTCGTCATCTCCTCTCCTCCTCCTCTTCCTCTTCTTTGCCTTTGTGGTTTGGACAGGGACAGCTTTGCCATTTAGGTTTTTACCTTTGATGTGTTGACACACATGCATGTCAGACATTCAGCATTTACCCAGACAGGTACAGTACAGTAGGTACGGTAGTTGGGTGTTATTTTTTTTAAGTTGGGTATTTCAAATTGGTTGAAGAGAATTGGACTTTGTACCAGAGCCGAATTGCATACTGAATAGTATTTTCAAGAATTATTTGTATGACAGAGGGCACTGGATGTTTTTGCTGCATTATGCATCTCTGCATTTCTAAATGTTGGAACCATTTTGTAGATACATTAACATCCGTTCTTATTTCATGTTTCAAGTTTGATGTGTTCATTTCAGTTACGTGCAAGGAAACATAAAGCGAAGATCTGTGTGTTTTTCTTTTGCAGGTTGAGAGAATCTCAACTTTCCCCTTGAACTGTGACTACAAGAAGTCACCATTTCTTTTAGACGCCACGGTGAATTGAATGTAAGTTCCAGTTGAGTGTGTGCATGCATTTTAGAATTGTATATTTCTGTGGACCGTGAGAAACTCGGCTGAATGTGTGCTTTGCACGTGGTTGTACAATTTTGTTCATGATCCCAGAGCACATTCACACATTGGAAAGGTATAACATATTGAGGCTTTGGAGTTACTTGGGGGATGCATTGCTAGGGAGTTAACGTTTTTTGCATAAGAAATTTGTCATTGCATAGAAAGAATTTCTTGTGAGGATGTGTTCCTGCTTCATGCATGTGTGACGTTTTTTCCTTCTGGTAATGTTTTGTATTTGTTGTGATAAATGCATTGACTGGTCTCCAGTCTTTTTGCTGGGTACTTGAATCTGTAGGAAGTCCATGGATGATAGGATTGATGATTAGATGATGGGATGGGGAGTATAACAGCTTGGAAGTGTTGGAGAATCCCAAAATTATTGTTTGTGCAATAAAATTCATGTTATAATCTGGTGGGAGGGGAGGGTGGTCATATTATAACCTGGAGGGAGGGGAGGGTGGTTTGAGGTGATTGGTAGGCAAGAGTGGGGAAAGCAGAATTCCCCACCTCCTGTGTCTCCAGTGCTGGTTGACTTTCTGAGTCATGTACATGCCAGTTCTGGGTTGATCTGCAGTGGAGACAGTGGTACAGTAGTGCAATGGAGTCACTGGTTTGAAAATATTTTGGCTACTTACTGCACACACTTCATATCACCAGTATTTGTCACCATTTTTGCTGATATGCCAAGATCCCTTAATCATTTTGTGTGCTGTCATTAATAATGAATGAATTAATGAATGATACTACACTTTTGGTATTTGAAACACAACATTTCATAAGTGCATAGGCACTTCGTTTACAACTTGAGGCTTACTGTGTGGATATACTGTTTCATTCAAAGCAGTGGTTCCCAAGTGTACTTGTGGATCCCTTGTGATCCACAGTCAGTTTGCAGGGGGTCTGTGGGTATGTGTCTGTAAAGGCTACTTTGAAGTTTACTTATTTTTTGAATTAAAGGAATAACACTTTGCTAAAAATAGTTGAGGAACTTCTTTAATTGGTGATGTATTTTGCCCGTTTTTTGAATTAAAGGAATAATACTTTGCCAAAAAATAATTGAGGAACTTCTTTAATTGGTGATGTATTTTGCCCGTTCGAATACGTAATTATGAAACGCCTTTTACCCACAAAAAATTGATAGTTTAATGAAGGTCAGATAATCCACTGCATTGTTATGTATACTACCAGTATATTCATAGTTATCAAAAATTAGTTAACCCGAGATACAATTTTTTAATTTTGGATGCCTGTGATGTGGACACTGTACGAGGAATGATATGCAGATCCATAGGCTTCTTTCCAAAGCCAAAAGGGGTGCGCAAGCAAAAAAGTTCGGGAAAGACTTAATTAGAGGAAATGTTGTCCTCTGTAGATCTAAAACTTCCACTGTATATTTTGAATTTTTTAAGTGATAGTGATATTGTAGAGAAACCTAATTATATGGCTTAATATTATGAGTGTAGGTATGTTGCAGTGTTGTTGTTTTACATTACTGAACAATATATACTGAGATTTCAACTGAACATCCCCAGTCACCATTGTTTGTATGAACATTGTACTTTTTAGAATTGTTGTGCCTAAAAACACTCATTTGTGAATGTTAGGATTGATGACAGGTGAAAACTAGTTTTGTCAGCATACTGAATTTCTCGCATGAACATAAGTACTTGGGATGTTTGCTGGTTGGTTGGTTAAATGATGAGGCACTTCCTGTGTGTGTGCATTAATGCCGAAAAATACGTGGTGGTAAGGTCTGTACACAGATGGCAAAGGATATAGTCGGTTGGGTTAAGAAGTATGTGGTCATAGGTCAGTTGAGGTACTGTTCTGCCATTTTCTTTTAAGAACTAAGGAAGAACTTGAAAATTCTTTGCATGGCATCTGATTTGGTATCAGAAGTGTTTCTGCTACTGATTGTGGTAGAACAGACTTAGCACTACAGTAAGCAGAACAGACATAGCGCTACAGTAAGCAGAACAGACATAGCGCTACAATAAGCATACATACAGTTTCCAAAAATCTGGGAGGCATCCTGAAATTCTAGGTGCCAGAAGGACTATAGGAGGCCAGGTGCAAACCAAGGACCCTGTTAGGGTGTTTAGTTGCCTGGGCATCCTGGCAGCCAGGATGTGTGCAGCCCTACCTTAATTGCAACATGTAATTGTACAGTAACATTCATTGTAGTTTTTGGTAATGTGAATGCTTTTTTTTTGTTACCAGTATGGGCAGTGGTAACAACATTTATTGTATTAATTTCAACTTGCAGCTGTTTAAATTGCATTATAGTGTGGCTGTATATTATGGCAGAGCTGGGTTATTTATTTCTTCAAGTGTGCATTACTCAGTAGCCCTTTTGATACTGTAGACCAACTTACAAAAGGACTGATAGGGGGAGTGGGTGGTCTGATAATACTGATTGGCTGGTACTTGAAAATTATGTATACATACATGAATGTGTGTTTTTTAACGTACGTGCGCGCACGTCCGTCCTTAAAGCTGCTCAAACAGTTTACAGTACCATGTACATAACACTAATGCATGCACATAATACGCAATTACAGTTCATTTGTTAGTGAGTGTAGATAAAAGATGATTAAGGAGACAAGCTTGTATTGGTACTGTCTTGTGTTTCACAGATCACATTGTGGACCAAAGATTTGGAGGAGATTTTGTCCATTATTTCCGGAATCTTCCCGTGAGAGGGTCATTTGTAAGTGGGTCTACAGTATTGATTTTTATTTTTTATTTTTGCAGTCCCGTGCAAGATGCCAGGATCTACCAAGGACTCTGCTCACCTCTCCTTGCGTGAAATTGAAGGACAAAATGTTACAGAGAAGGGATGCCAACATCTGGGCAACAGCCCAGGTGCCTCAAAGAGGAGCCAGCTCTGTGGGAATATCGAGTTCTTTGTGGAAGGGAAAGAAATCTTCAGATATCTTCCAGGCCGTGCCAAGTTCTGTGGGTTACATGGAGCCTCTAGAAGATTGTGAGTAGGACTTGTTGGTTGATTCAAATGAAGTATATCATTTTTGATTCAGTGGCATGCAGTGGTTGGCTGTTTAGATAGTGTTTGCCAACATTTCAGAGGAATGTAGGAGACACTAACACTCCTACACAGCTCGACATGTACCAGAAAACCAGTCCCTGACAGAACTGCTGAAGGAACCTTAAAATTGCAGATATATTTATCATCATCATTGATAATGATATCCAGTATAAAGTTTCCGTGGAGTTGGGTTTAAGCCAGTAGATTCGAATTGGATCACAGGCATACAGATAAACACCAGAGCTACATGAGGCATTGTTTATGATTTTTGTCTTGTGAAGGAAGTAAAATGCGCATGATTGTCACTCAAAACTTGCAACATAGTGGAAATTACATTTCTGGTGCAAACTGTAATTATGTTACAAATACTTGGCTTACTGCAATTATTTTATTGTTTTCTGAAAGAAAGCAGATCCCCCCCACCTTTAGTGACAGCATTTTTCTGAAATGGTGATAAGTAGGGTACCTGTTTGGCACCTCTTGTGTCATTGACTGTGCACAGTCGCTATTAAGAAGTTCTTCAGCAGACTCCTCGTCAGTTTGGTGTGGATATGTTGCGTGGGAATGTGGATGGGGAATGGCACAGGCAGTCTGTTACAGACAGTGTTTGCGTTTACAGCAGCATGGTCACAAAACGTCGATTCAGCAGCGTCTATGTACCCACCACCCACATTGCCATTGACTCTGGACCTCACATGGGGAGAAGACTATCAAGATTTGAGCAGCTGGTGTTCCAAACTGCAACCTGAAACGGCGGCCGACACAGAAGGTTCCAGTTACATTGCACAAGACTATGAGTTGAACACTCCAGAAGTGGGTATGTAAACATTTGAGTTTTGTAGGATGTGGTGACAGTTGCTTTATTGGTAATTGAATTGTTTTTTCAGTCTTAGACTATACATCGCAGAAGAAATAACATGTTGAATGCATGCTTAATCATCATTTAGTACATACAGTAGAATTGTGTGCATAGAATTTATTCACAAATGTGATGTATATTGGACCGTGCATCTTCCTGATAACTGAAGAATAAAATCCAACTAGGTGCCACTTATTACTTTGTTATGCTTCTGTTGGGCTCATCATGTTTCGGGCACCATCATGCCCTTCATCAGGAGCTCGCGACAATAGTGTTGGCTACCACAGGCCGGCTGGTTCTTGAGTTACTGCTGGTTGGAAGTTAGGTGCAGGCAGGATGGATGAGTGTCTGGACCAAAGGCTGTAACACGACTATCGTCGTGAGCTCATGATGGGCATAATGGTGCCTGAAACATGTTGAGCGTAACATAAGCATGATAAAGTAATAAGTGGCATCTTGTTGGATTTTATTCTTCAGTTATCAATTTATTCACAAAATTACGCTTCTGTTAGGCCAGCTGTTTAAACCTTTAGTAATAACTTTTAAGTATGTCTTGTGTGTTTATTTTGATTTAATTAAGTAACTTACCCAATTTTTGGGCATTTTTATGAATACTTATCTGGCTGAATAGACTTTCATTTTGATGTTTTATGTTAGCTGTCCAAACTGTACTTTTTGAGACCACTACTAACATACCAGAAATTTTGTTGAGTACTTGGCAAAACGATAAAGTTACATGACCTACACATGAGTTAGAGAACATTCGAAAACTTGAAAAATAAAATGTTTGGTATGTCTTTAATAATGCTACCTGCTGTGGGCTTTGGCAGATTTGTAAATTATGCCCTTGGCTGCACATGGCCATTGCAACAGTAGAGTGATGATGGGTGTTGGGACTGCAGTAGCACTGTTAAAGGTTACTGGCCCACTTGCTGCTTATATCTGCATAATACAGGGGTAGTCTGTCTTGTGTTAAAACTTCTGCAGTATGGAGCTAAAGTGTTCTCTTGTGTTTGTAGCCATTGAAGTTAAATATCTACTATGCCATTATTAACTGTTGGAGGATTGGTTCCTGAAACTGTGTGACTGTAGAGTGACTAGTCGCAGTTTCATAAGATGAGATTTTAGTGTTTTTGTAATGGTGCTTATGATTTGAAACTCTTGTGCAAGGTTCATAGAAAGGCATTGAAGGTGAACGTTCTTGCTGAGGTGCAATTTCGTTTTCCCTTTATATTCAGAACCTGGGTGGATTATGGATTCTTCGGGGGCTCAGGAACCCAAGGAAACACCCCATTGCAGTTTTCTCTTACAGTTCATTTGGACCATAAGTCATGAAAAGCTCGGTCTTCTGTCATAAATTTAACCAAGGTGAAAGCAGGATCTTGTAAGTCCTGTGACAAAGTTATTGCTACTGTGCCTTTACAAGAACAGCAGTTTCATCAGATATGTTGTGAAATAGCCATATGTCTGTTGTAACTTCTCCATCTTGTCTTCGAATAATCTGGCTTCATCTCTGTTAATGGTGATTTAACAGTCACATCATCCAGTAACCAGGTTTGGTCTGTGTTAGTGCTAGCTTCAATTGCGCTGTCCCCTAGCCAGGCTTCATATGTGTAATTGGAAATTCGTACTCATGATCAGGGGTGTGAAAACCATCGGTGCCATGTCATGGTGACCATTTTGTATGCTGGCACAAAATGTCTGTTGTCAGCATGGAACTTAATTGGCATTATGTTGCCCCCTCCTGGTGTGTAGATTTTGTAGTTGCATCTGGAGTTACGGAAACTTTGTGTGCC
>Ga0123355_10019274_pt1 | contig 10860 bp, 9 predicted proteins | sample TergutEmb28metaG_3_FD_89872 | JGI IMG/M metagenome (GOLD analysis project Ga0123355, IMG submission 89872) | Embiratermes neotenicus P1 segment gut microbial communities from Petit-Saut dam, French Guiana - Emb289 P1 | ecosystem: Host-associated > Arthropoda: Insects > Digestive system > Gut ...
GAGGCTGAGTGGACCCCGTTCCAGACCCACTACTACTCAGAAAATCTGGTAGCGCCGGGGATCGAACCCGGGACCTCTGTATATGTAGCCAGAAACTCTGACCACTAGACCACAGAGGCGGTCAGAGTACCAAACACATTTTCATAAAAGAAATGTTGCAACAGAATTTTTATTCGCTGTTCGGTTGGTTTACAAAGTCATGAAGTGAAAAGTACAACACACCCAAACTGAAGTTACGACCTTACATGAAAATTGGGGTAGGAGAACTAAAGACATATGGAGGCGAGGGGGGGATGTAAGTGAATTATTGGGCAGGGCATATAGCACATATGGGGGACAGGAGAGGCGTATGTAGGGTTCTGGACGGGGAAGTTGAAAGAAAGAGACTACTTGGAAGACCCAGGCATATATGAGAGGATAATAATAAGATGGATCTTCAGAAAGTGAAATGGGGAGGTGGCATGAACTGGATTGATCTGGCTCAGGATACGGACAGGTGGCGGGCACTTGTAAACGCAGTAATGAACCTTCGTGTTACATAAAATGCGGGGAATTTATTGACTAGCTGAGAACCAGCTGGCTTCTCAAGAAGGACTCTACTCCATGGAGTAAGTAAATGAGTCATTAATAAATAAAACAATATTTGTGTCGACTTTTACTGGAAAGACAATACTGTTCCTGGACAAAAGTTTCTATGTGATCAATCAACATGGGGCACATGTCAGCGAAGGGTGACCAATCAACATGCAGCACGTTGCAGAGACTGGTGATCAAATAACACTGGGCATGTGTCGGAGACCAGTGCTCAAACAACATAAAGCACGTGTCAGAGACAGGGAAAGAAGACTTAGTGAAGAAGCAGTAAGATGATAATTAGCTGCACTGTTGTCTTTTACATGTCCTGATACACTGTTGTATCCGTAGCGGACCCGATGAGGAACTTATCATAGATGTTGTTCCCAGGGAGGATGGAGCTCGTAACTCTGGTTAAGACGGGGAGTCGGGCAAGCCGCATACACTCTCAATAATCCCCAAGTAGAATATATTGGAGTTTTATTGTGCAAGAGTATGGAGTAATTGCATCTACAACTAAAATGTATCAGTGACAATTCTCGCCACTGGGCTCTTCATTACCGTTTGCACTCACTGACTGTCCAGCTGTGTCTTCTGCTGCTCAGACACAGTTCGAGCTATGCAGCAGACTGCTGCTGCAGAACAAAGCAGCTATTGTTACATGTGTTGCTCGCGCGATACACTCAGCGGGTCCAGTTATAAACAAAAAAGAAATGGAAGGAAATTATATTCCTCCCATGCCTGGTCTTAAGAGAGGTGAAAACCAAGCATAAGTAAATTTAACTTATGACTAACATACAGTACATGTATGAATGCAAAAAAAAGAAAACCACAATAAAAAATCAATGTATGTCAAATACACAACACCACCACCCTGCATGGAGCTATGACAGCCTGCACGTCATCCTTAAATTTCAGGCAACTATCCATGAAATGATGGATTTAAATGAAATTATGAAGCCATTTCCCATCTGGAAGCCTTTGTTCAAAGCACTGGTAGTCAAATGTGATCTCCCCAGCATTACAATTAGGATCCGAATCTGGTTCAATGAGCACTGTCAGCTGTTCAGGCTAAATCTCAGTTAAGTCAGCAGAATGTCAATAACTTGCTGGATATCAGTTTCCTCAGTACACTGCCCAACTTATCCAGCACCTCCACAGACAACATACCAAACACCAAAGACATCACATTCTTTCTTATTCTTCAGTTGTCACCGATACATACAAATAACACAAAGGCAACAATCAGTTATAAAAACTTTGAAGCCTCTCATGTATAGGGTTGTCAAAAAGTCCAGATACATTTTAAGGAACTGAACATTTTAATACCAGCCACATAAGTTTACTATCATCATCATCATCATCATCATCATATTATTATTATAATTATTATTATTATTACCATCATCATCTCCCTTATACAGAATATTTATACTTATATTCTTGAGACAAACTATGTCCTTAGGGAATACAGCGTTGCAGCTATTCTGTTGTTACTATTCATGGTGCTTGTATCATTAGTTCCAATGTTAAATCTAGTGTACTTTTACATTAGTACTTTTTGAAGTACGTCCGCAGTGCTGAATATGGCTGTATTCTGTAGTTCCTTGACTTCATGTTTTCCTGGTATGTTGCTCATGTATTTTCTGAATGACTTTGATTATTATTATTATCATCATCATCATCTCCTTTATGCAGGGTATTTGTAATTATATTCCTGAGACAAACTATGTCCCTAGGGAATACAGTGTTGCAGCTATTCTGTTGTTACTATTCATGGTGCTTATATAGTTAGTTTCAGTGTTGAATCTATTGTACTTTTACATCAGTACTTTCCGCAGTATGTGTGCAGTGCCCAGTATGGCTGTTTTCTGTAGTTCCTTGACTTCATGTTTTCCCAGTATGTTGGTCACGTATTTTCTGATTGACTTTGAAATAGTCCCAGTCGCCCCTATTATTACCGGTATCACCTTTCTTTTTACATTCCACATGCACTGTATTTCTATTGCAAGGTCTTTATATTTTAGAATCTTCTTGGCTTCTTTTTTAATCACATTTCTCTCTCCCGAAATTGCAATGTCTATTAACATACATGTTCCCTTTTCATTATTACGGATTATAATGTCTGATTTGTTGTTGGGGATAGTTCTGTCAGTTTGTACTTGTTGATTCCACAATATGGTTATCTTGCCTCCTTGACTTGTGTCTACCAATTTTGGCACATATTCATACCACTGTTTTTTGTCCAATTGTACCCCTGTTACCTTGCATATGTTGAAGTGTAGCTGTGCACACACTCTATCGTGTCTTTTTATGTACCGTTCTTTTGCCAATATTGGGCATGCTGATACTATGTGGTTTATTGTCTCGTCAAATTGTTGGCATAGTCTGCACTTGCTATCTGTCTCTGTGTTCAATATTTTTGTCACATAATATTTTGTTTGTAGCACCTGGTCTTGTGCTGCCACTATTTCACTTTCAGTTTCTGCTTTTAGGTCTCCCTTCGATAGCCAGAGGAACGTGTCTTCTTCACTAATAAGCTGTCAATCTATATTTCTAATGTACTGCCCATACATTACTCTGTTTTTCCATTTTTTCTTTAGGGACTCTCCCAATCTTGCTTTGTGTGTTGTATTCCATCCTGTTTTCCATAACTCTTCTCATTTGGTTGACTTAATTCTTCCGTAATCTTTGCTGCTGTCTTAATTATCGAGTTCATATCTGATTGAGTGCTTCCATGGCTTTTAACAATATTTACAAACTGGTCTTCTTTATAATTTGTGTTAAGGTATTCTGCAATATTAATTATTTCTGCTTTATATGCCGCTTCGATTTGCACCAGTCCTCTCCCTCCTTCTTTCCTCTTTACATATAGCCTGTCTATGTCAGCTTTCGGGTGATGCATTTTATACATTGTTAGCATCTTTCTACTTTTCCTGTCAATCCTTTTTTATTTCTTCAGTTCTCCAGTTAATTATACCAAAACTGTATCTCAATACTGTGACAGCTAGTGCTCCAACTGCTGTAATTTTATTCCTGGCGTTCAGTTCAGATTTCAGTATCATTCTTAATCTCCTGCTGTATTTATTATTATTATTATTATTATTATTATTATTATTATTATTATTATTACACATGTAGCTTGTTTAAATATATATTCAATATGGCCACCCACCATGTTGCCTCTGTTCCACTGTTAGTCTGAAAACCTGTTGTAACTTGTCTCCAGTAACTCTCAGTTGCACCATATGTGTGACTTTTTTGTTAGTGATTGTTGTTAATTTCTGTTTTATACACCTCATATTTGATGAAGCACAAACCACAAAATTCTAAGGTCATCATATCAGGTGAGCAAGGTGCTCACAGTCCTGACATAGCTCAGTCAATCCATCACGAAAGGTTAAAATGAGATATTCGTGCAAAATATTTGAAAGTTGAAGTGCTGCCCCGTCTTGTTGAAAGACAACCATAACAAAATTCCACCACCCCTTAGTTGTGGTTCCAAAAACTGTTGTTAACATGTCCATGTACTGGGGTGCTGGTAAGTCCTTAGCCCAACCAGGAAGGAAACAAGCTTGGAAGCATGTCAAGGACGTGCACAATTTCAACATCGAGATGCGAGCTGTCATCAAGTTTTTTTTTCCTGCAAGGCAAGGTGTCGAAGGAAATTCGCGCCATTCTGACAGAAACATTAGCTTGTTTTCTTCCTGGTCGAGCTAAGGACTTATCAGCACCCTGTAACTGCTGCCCAAAATGCAGCTTCTGTACATATGAAGATGCCACATACTTCAGTCTGCTTGAAACCTAGCCATCCATTCACTTTTAGTGTGTCTATTTGCCATTTGGAGGTTGCAACTGGCCATCTTCAGCCCACATTCTATAGTTGTGCCTGTTATCGTATCTGCACATGTGAAGTGAGGCTTCATCAGTGAACACAAAGTTGTTCAAAAGGTTCTCATAGTCTATGACCACGAGATCACAGAACACAGCTTCATGAGTGGTATAATCATAGTCTACCAAACAATAAAGCACTTGAGTATGTTAGATTTGCTTCTTAGGTCTTAAATGCAAAAAATTTTAGCAGTTGTTTTTGGTACTAAAAGACAGCTCCATGCTTAGGGACTGCGATTGATGGCTCAATGGTTTACTCAATACAGAGTACAGTATCCTCAGGCAGGGACGCTCTACCTGAACGTTTCTCTCTGTAACACAACTTGTTTGAATTCTTGTTTTCAAGCTTTCGCCGTGTTCTAAATGTAATGTGTTCCTCTTTGGGCAATTCCCCGGCGTCTGAGTTCTAATAGCCGACGTTTCGGAACTCACTGTCGGTTCCATCTTCAAAGGCAGGTGAATGACGTAATTCAGCTGACTATGAAGATGGAACCGACAGTGAGTTCCGAAGCGTCGGCTATTAGAACTCAGACGCCGGGGAATTACCCAAAAAGGAACACATTACATAAACTTGTTTGAAATTTGATGCCTATGGTCGAGACAGCTCCTCTTAGTGGACCAGGTTCCCATAATTTCCACCTAAACTTTCATTGTACTTGTCCATGACAGCAGCTGTTCTTTGTGCTACAGTCTGCATGTTTCTGGAGTGTGACGAAGAACAGAAATTCAATCGAGACTTTACAACCACACTGTGCCTATGCAACATGTGACCATGAATATGGGACCTATACCATGATTCAAAAGAGATGACACTACAACTGTTCAATTAATAAGCAAAACCATAATGCCCGAACAGGGGGGCTTTGCAGTATTAGTGTTGCCTCCTCAGGGAATTTCCACATCTATAAATAAATCCTTAAAAAGTTTATCTAATCAAAGAATTTTACATACAATGTAAATTACACTTTTTTACTTTACTTTGTCATCATACTGGTAATAACAGACCATTATAACCTTCACTAATGCTTGAGGGGTTGTTTACCACCTAGGTTTAACAGAAACACATTTTAGGGACCAGATCTGTTTCAGGACAATAGATGGGGACTTTACTGTGCCGGGCCCATTAGAAACACATGGGGCAATGTCCAAACTTTTAGTCAAATTTGCTACAAATAACCATTCATAGAACTATCCAAAAGTGGAAGCACACACATTTCTCAGACTGGGACACACAGTTCCCTGTTAAATCACATGTTCTGAAATGTAGACACAAATTTGGCATTATCAACAGAAGTCATTACAATGCCACAATCAGTCTTGCTTCTCTCTCTCTCTCTCTTTTTTTTTTTTAAACAAATCCCATTTGTAGAGTTCATTACTATACAAGTGTTACAGAAAAGTCCGTCTTCCATTTGTTGAGTATGCAATGAAACCAAAATAATCTCCAGCTCTGCAATCAGTCAACCTTCTACCAAGCATAAAAATCTGGGAATTTCACAATTCTGCTGAAAACCAACCAGGATGTGTTTTACAGGGGTACCTGGTACCCCTGTAAAACCAAAATAAGGATGGACAATCCATTTGGAATATAAAAACACGACTACGATAGCTGTTTACGATCTTCATACTTCAAAATGTAAGTACTAACATCTACGCATCCCATATATACTTTAACTACATTATACAACATGATCTTGTTCTTGTCAATTTAGTTACTAGTAATATTGATTTTTCACAGGAGATGAACAACACACAATCACAACGTGAGATAGCATACAGTAGGAAACCAGGAGAAAGTAAAATGTGAACAACACATTAATTTTAAAATTTCATCCTGGATTGTATATTATCTAGATACAAATTAATCTGGCTCCAAACTCTGTATGTTTTTATAATTTTAACTTTTTAATTGTACTGGCAGTCAGAACGTTAACACAATATAGCACTGTTATAGTAATATTAACGATCTAATAGTGATCACCTTTGTAAACTTTTTGGGATCCCAAAATGTGCGCTGTTACTTTATGTACCACAGATATGGTTCAACGAATAGCCTGATAATGACTGAGTCGAAACATGTTGCTACATGTATAATTGACAGAACACAGTTGTGTTTTGACTGGAATATATTTTAAATAAATCAGTAAAAACACATCGGGATGGCTACAATTAAAATAAAATACATTCTGTAAACCTCAAAGAGACGACAAACATCAACTATGTTTAATCTAACCTAATGGAAATTAAGAAATGTAACGATACTGAAAACAACATTACCTAACCTACACCCAAACAGGAAGAAAGCGAAAAACGAAATTTTCATTTGCATTAATGTAGTAGTAATATTCCTTGGGTTTATTTAAACATCACGACACAAATTTTGGTCAGAAGTACACGTAAATTTAAATATGTTACATATTCCAAACTGTAAAACTGGAACGACATGACTCATTCCTTACCTTATATTTATCAAGAGTGAGTTCCTTTTTCACTCGTTTCCTACAGTTCCAATATACACCACACTTGACGAAATAAATGTTTCACTTCCTACTTGGTCCCAACCACACACATACACACCAATTCTCACACAGCAGCTAGAATTACAAGTGAAATATAGAGAGCACTTTCACTCAAAATTTGGTGAACACTCGTCTGCAAAATTATTCATTGCTGTGACATAAGTAAGACGGTATTCAGGGAAAAATACATTTACAGGTCCAATAACACCAAAGCTCTCAACCACGTCCTTGTACTGCAACCACGGGTCAGCTACCACGGTAGAATACCACGGGAGCTACCGCGGCAAATAACCTCTGGTTCACTGTGGCCGATTCCAGTAATCTGTGCTGCTAACATCAAAAACAGTCCGGGGAGGCAAAAAAAGATGAGTACCGATGTTCGGTTCTTTCCCTACGCATTTTGTCGGTAATCCAGTCGTTTAACCCGTCCACTCCATCAAACCAGTATGTGATTACTTGCTAGAACTGTATGTATAGCCAATGTAGGCTAAGAGCGCGTCACGAATGTAACGACAGCATGTTTAGTCTTTCGGCCTCCATAAGTACAGTTTACCTTGTCTCACAGACGTTCCAAGCAAATAAACACCAAACCTTCATTTCACCACACCCAGTAAGCCAATTTGCCAGCTCCACTAACTCTTCCACCAACCAAAAGCATTTACTACACTGTAGAATAACAAAAGACCACACTAACTTGCATGAAAAATCTACATTTTGCCTCATGTTTACATTCTGATAATCATTCATTAATAATAGAAATTCAAAAGCAAATGTACAAGCATTGAAATAGAACAACGAACGTGTTACATTACATATTTTAAAATCCTAAAGAAGTTATAGAAGAAGCTATGAAGAAATACAAGAGTAGACTTACAGCAAAATCTGATAAAGAAATAAAAACAACATGTAACATTATAAAGAAGCAGACAGGAAAAGTATATTCAATAAACAGGTGCCATCAGTCCTCATCAACTATCTAAAATATGTAGGTAGTGCCTTCTATCATTTCCTTGTAATAATTATGGTCAAATTAAATGCAAATCAAATACAAAAAGATGATGCTATCTCATTCTTAAAATATTTGGTTGCTGGAAACTTCCCTAAAATAAAAATAATCCCCATCATTGAAGCTGAGACAGATGTCATTATACATACCCTTAGACTGAAAAATTTTGAAGTCATAATGAAATAAATGTATATATCGAAATCGTGTGCATATCCCATTTGTTGCTCATTTCACTCACTACATACCTGTAGTGTATTTGTACCTTAATAATTCTGTATGTCTTTCATGTTTAGTATGCTTATGACTTAGTCCACATCTTATAGTCATTCTGGCAAACTTCTGAACCCATGGAATGTGCTTGTGTGTATGTTAGTCTACAATCATATTACAATTTGGCATGTAGAAATAAAATCATTGATAATATTGAACATTTCAGTCTGCTCCTCTTATCACACAGAATTTGTTCTGTATTTGAAACTATAATTTTGCAGGGAATTGAGGTGGCCATGACACGAAGTCTTATGGGTATTAATCTATTAGTGTCTTCTTGCTGGCTGATGTGGTATCCAAGGCACAAAATTTGAACAAATCTTCCCAATTCTGCCTTCTTCACAACACCAAGCAGGTGATACTCTTTAGAAATCATCCAGAACCATTGATTATCCAGTTGCTTACTTTCCATGCAACAGAAATTGGCTTAATCATGTTTACGTACCGGGATATTAGAGATGAGATTGGAGTTTGTATACTTGTCTAACACATCTATATGGTGGTATAGATATGTATAATTTATTACATAAAGAGCAACTATATGTTTCGGCCCTTTTCATTGGCCATCTTCAGGTTGATAAATGAGAAACATTGGTAAGCAGCTACACTCGACTTATGTGGGTTGTATATAGTGGGGAGGTCAGGGCTGGAGTGGGTATGAGATCTTGCATGTGTTGTGTAGGAAGGGTGGTGTGGGTACACGGGTTCTGCTATATTTTATTCTAGGTTAATATATGGTATTATCTTATGTTAGTAGAGGTTATATGTACATGTACACTTGGCTTATAAAGTATATATACAGTGTGCATCTTATATAAATGTGTTATCTATAGTTGTAGTAGGTTCCTTGATCTAAGTCTATACACAATAATGGTCACTTATAGTTGTAGTGGTTCCTTGATTTACCACTTCGTTATTGTATTTACTATTACTTCAAGTTTTAGTTTCCATAATTTGTCAGTTCTGTGTCTAATGTGAAAATTATTATAGGACGGGATAAAAGTGAGTTAGGTAAGGAACTACCTTAATTTAATTTAATTTAATTTAATTTTGCTTGTAAAAGCAGGTGGTGGTTCCACACTACTATTTGCTAATTCACGTTCCTTACCTAACTCACTTTTATCCCTGTAACAGGCAATCAAACTTTACCCTATATCTATCTTAATACATGTTCAGATAGCAGTGCAAAAGCGTTACTGGCAGTACTGTAATTCATTCTGACCACAAACTATTGTGCCATGACAAGAGTCAATTGGTGCTGTCGGACATGGTCGATTGTGGCCGTACCCACGAACCTCCTTTCCCCATTCAACTGGACCAGTCAATGGTGAGGGACTTAGTTTGGCTTTAAAGAAAGTTATGTCTCTGTTATAGTCTATGCTTATCTTATTCCCCTTCCATATCTGTACCCCCCTTTTGTGGTGTACAGGGGGGGGGGGTTGGAGGGGTTCAACCCCCCCCCCCCCGAAATTCCAAAAGCCCTCCAAAATCGTGCCAATCTCAGCCTGATTGTGAAAACTGTTAAAAATTGCTGTATTTAGGATGCCAACACCCCAAGATGTTAGGAAAAAAGGCAGTAAAATTCTAAAACTACCGTCGGTTCGCAATTGTTTTACATTAGCAATGACAAATAAATGGGTTGTCACCATAAATAGTCTTAAAGTACCAAAAATTAAGAAAATTTAACTCTATGAAATGAAATTTCTTGTACTAAATTACAGCTGCCTCCAGAACCCCTGACTAGGGGGCTACTACCCCCAGATCCCCATTCTCTCTGTCCTCTGTCCTCAACTGAATTTGTTGAACCCTCTCCCCCAAACAAAATTCCTGGGTATGCCACTGCCCCCCCTCATCAGTAATGACTCTTAATGGCTATCAGTGCTGCTATTTGTAGGTGTACTGCGTTACAGGAAGTGAACATGGTTCAATGGACGCTGACAGGATACTATATGGCTGTACCAGAGGCACCTAACGTGTTCGGCGCATGTTCTATGTGTAGCTGTTGAGATGTCCAACGCTGACATTGTCATGATGACAGCATTGGTTCTGTTCATCTTCTCATCCATGACCGACACATTCCAATTCCTTAAACACGTCCATATGCACCTTCCTGAAATGGAGTGTCCTTCCTGCTACACGGAGATGTGGTATTCTAGGCGCAGCAACTCTTGATGGATTCGTATAGGTTAGTCACAAGTTTTTCAGTGGGTGTTGATGCAATACCTGCCATGCAGCATTGGCTACTCATCCTGGTTTACTGGCCATCTGATGGTAATGCAATCATGCTTCTCTCATACCAAATTGTGCGTAGGGTAAACGTATGAATCATCCATCTGGAACTTGACTGGGCGCAGTTCTGCTGTGAGGCTATGATGGAATTCATCTCTGGTTCATCTTAACACATTGCCGTCGGGTCACGCAGAAATGCGTGATTGCTCTCCCATGCGTTGTTGATGGGTCACGCATTTCTACGTTTTTGTGCAAGACGTGCTACAAATGCGTTTCTCAGCGAGTGTGGCTGACTTCTTGCTTCAAGGTTATCGCCAACTTAATGCAGGATGTTGGGTCTCAAGTTACAAACAAACAGACCGGTCCTGACTC
>Ga0123355_10019276_pt1 | contig 10860 bp, 6 predicted proteins | sample TergutEmb28metaG_3_FD_89872 | JGI IMG/M metagenome (GOLD analysis project Ga0123355, IMG submission 89872) | Embiratermes neotenicus P1 segment gut microbial communities from Petit-Saut dam, French Guiana - Emb289 P1 | ecosystem: Host-associated > Arthropoda: Insects > Digestive system > Gut ...
AGTGAACATTTGGAAGACCCAGGCGTTGATAGGAGGATAATATTAAGATGGATCTTCAGAAAGTGAGATAGGAACATGAACTGGATTGGTCTGGCTCAGGATAGGGACAGGTGACGGGTACTTCTAAACGCGGTATTGAGCCTTCGTTTTCAATAAAAATCTGGGGATTTCTTGACTAGCTGAAAAGCTGTTAGCTTCTCAAGAAGGACTCTGCTTCATTGAGTAATTAACTAAGTAATATAGCATCTTAAGAACCATAGTTGGCTAATACTTCCTCTAGATCTTGTTTAATAAAATAATTTTAAAACCATGACGTTTTGTTTTAACAATTTGCAAATGTAAAAATTGGCACAGTTGACTTTTCCGTGAATCGAGGTGTCAGCCTAATCGCATCGCCGTCACGTGCAATGACTTCTGTGTCACGTAAAAACGTGGCGACGTATCAAGTGCGATGAATTGCGAAGCCAAGCCATTTCGTTGCCACTATTGTCACTAGTGACTTAGGTTCCTCATTCCTGTCGTTGGAAGTTAAAATTGCTTGCTTCCAAACTCAAAACATTCATTATAGGTTTGGGAATTGTTTTTAATTTACAGTAGCAATTTATTATATTCAATAACTTTTTTCGCGTCCTTAGGCCTGTGTAAATAGGTCTTGCCATAAACATTCCTGTATTTAGCTTCTCGCTACCGGGCGTATACTTCTATTGTCTGAGCTTTACTTTTATTGTGTCCGGGTAAAGTAGTGGGGTAATCTGGGGACTGTTAAGTATAATTACCAACTGTATAAAATTTAGCCAAAATCTGACTACAACCAGCAGTTTCCATAGAGCCAGGTTTATTACTGTTGTCTTTCCGTGACTGTCGCTACTACTGTTTTGCATTTTACATGAATATTGCATAAGTGCGTATTTTTTTCTGCATTAGATTTGTTGAATATCTTATCAAAATTCCTCATTATGTCCGTACATGCTGTGTTTGGCTAACACATTACATATTAACTGTTATTACGCAAAAGTAATTATGGCGCTTAGAACTGGATTGGTCACAACTTGCGTAGGAACTGCTTTCTAAAATGCGATACTGAAGAAACGGTAAAGGGAAGGGTAGAAGTGATGGAAAGACGAGAAAGAAGACGTAAGCAGGTACTGTATAAACTTAAGGAAAAGTGAAGATGCTAAAAAGTGAAAGAGGAAGCACCACATCACAATATGCGAAGAACTTGCTGTGGAAAAGCTATGGACCTGTCGTTCAGACAGAATACGGAATTTATTAATAAATTAATTAATTAATTAATTAATTAGTGGTATTCATAAAACAGCGCTCTTGTTGTTTCACATTCTACACAAAGTTACCTTCATAGGAATTTAATAATTTTCTAAGCTGAATGAAACATGTATATATTTCAGGACCCTAGATAATACAGGACTACAGTCTCCTCCAATTCACACGTTCGTGTTTCTGCCACGTTTCTGTAATACTGATAAACATAATTTCTGTCACATGAAAACTGTTTGTGCTGCTTACGTATTTTTCCACTCTGAATTCAAATGTGTTGTTAGAATTTCTCCATCTCCTACAAATTTGTGTGAATGAGTTTTTAAAATTGCAATTTCAGTTATGTTTTGTCACGCTAACAGCATGTTTTGAATATTGCTTAGGCACTTTATTATGTTTTAAAAAGAGTGTTGGCACGAAAAATTAATCATAACAAAGACAGTAGACATGTGAACTCAATCACAGACAGCTAGACCGTGCAAGCTCAGACATGTACTGACACGTTGGGTCATGAAACCAACAGAAAGATTTGCCTGGGGAACACTACACTGTTAGCGGAGTGCCGGACTTCGTTGTGATAAGTTGCAAGCTATGTTTGTTCTTTTCAATGAAGTGTTTTGCGTAAAGAGATTGCGTTTATCGTATTTCATCATGACAAGGAAGTGTTTAAATCATCCTGACACCTTCCGTTGCGTGTGTTGTGAACCGAACTTCAAATTTCAGAGTCGAAATTATACCCACCCATTAATAAATGTTACGAACTTTATTGTGGGTGTAAAGTGGGCGACCAAGACAGCAGTTGTGCCCTCATATTTGTTATGTGATATTTATGATACTTCTCACAAAATTAGTAAATCGTTCGTGCCAATTGCCGTCCGCCGTTCCCATATTTTTCGAGGCAACCAAAAGACCAATCATCCTATTATTATTTTTGTTTAGCAAACACAACAGGAATCACCTCCAAATCCAGACACATAGTGAAGTATCCAGGTTCTTAGGTTTCAAGCTGAAGGCGTGGAATCTTCTCCACAAGATAATGAATTCAAATGATTTTTCTCTCAAGAAACCGAACTTGTATTTTATAATTATTTTCGTTCTGTTACAGTCTCTTGGACACCGACACGATCCAACTGAATGCCGTTTGTTTATTAACTCTTCAAAAGTTAGATTAAAAGCTGTGCTCCTACATAAGTACAGGTAAAAAAAGTAAATCAGTCCCATTACAGGCCTGAGGTGCCCAGACGGTTCCAGGAAGTTAATGTTCCCAAATTACGAGACAGTGTCCAAGGATGGTGGTAAGGTTGTCAGCCTTACGTACCTGCCGCTTTTTACCCCCAGGAAATACTCCTGGTACTCATTTCTGTTAGAGGCTGAGTGCGATCGGAAGGATTATGTCAATGAAATATTCCAATGACACCATCTGGAATTTTTTTTAATTTGTTTTTTTTCATGTAAGACTGGGGTGCAGGGGCACATAGTGTCAGTACACATAACGACAGTGAGAATGAACACAGGTACTGTACGACGCTGCCTATGGGAACAAAGATATGTGCAGGAATTTTTCCAGAACTACGGTGGACCGCAACGACACCCCCCGGGAACAGTATGGACTTGAAACACAAGGGCAGCATGACAGGCAGTCAACTGCATTAGCCAAACGTTGGCACAGGAGTCCAAGTCATTATCCCCAATCTTATTTAAGGCACCCTTCATTCACATATCACTCCCATGGTGTGAATCAGACTGTACGTCCACGATACATTCCACACGTGTAAGGTAAGTAGAACCCTAAGGAGGGAAGCAATATCAATATCAACTGACACAACCCCTATCGAACCAGCGACCTTTTCCTTTGTACCACAGCGACTTAACCGCTCTGCTGTGTTCCTACATAAGAGGAATAAACTCCCATCTTTACCCCTAGCCCATGTCGCTAACATGAATCAGTCCTATGAAACTATCTTTATCGTTGCACCATGCACTTCCTAGAGTCAATTAGCAACAAACTAATGCACATACATATTTTTTTTACATTAAAACATTTAAAACCGCTCCAACATATTTTGATCCTAAGAGCATTTTAAGGGAGCTAAACTGTTCCTTGCTAAAGTCACATTTTAAAAACACTCACTGATTAATTTCCTTATATTAACTTGGTGCTGTGGCAGCATGTCGTATTGTGTAAGTCGTACGCTGCTGAGAGTGCGCCTGACTGTGGGTGTGTGTAGTCAGGCGCATTCACAGCAGCGTACGATTTACACAATAAGACATGCTGCCACAATACCAAGATAATATAAGGAAATTAATCAGTGAGTGTTTTTAAAATGTGACTTTAGCAAGGAAAAATTTAGCTCCCTGAAGATGAACTTAGGATCGAAACATGTTGGAGCGGTTTTAAACGTTTTAATGTAAAAAGTTTTATGTATGTGCATTAGTTGGTGTGCTAATTAAATAAATAGTCCTATGAAAATATGGAGCAACTTTTTTAAAAGATCTATTATGAAAAATATAATTGAAACTTTTGTGGGGACTTAAAGGTCATTGTTCTGTTGCTTAGCTTGCAGCTTGTTTACACAAAGTTTTGTTCCTTTCTTTGTGAGAGGGATAGTAGGGACAGAAAACACATTGCATCCAGAAACAGTGTACTAAACAAGAACCATTTATTTCAGGACAGAAAAACATAGTAAATACTCGATTAATGAACCCCGAAAAGGTTTATTTACTTCCGATGCAAATCAAAATTGGAGTCATAAAAATTTCTTCAAAACAATGGATCGAAATAGCGCTGTATTGACGTATTTGAAAAGTAATGCTAGGATCAAAGAAGATGTATTTGTTGGACTTCAAATAAGAGAATCAATACATGATGTAAAATTTGAAGACAGGTTAAGGGAAGTGGAAAAGCAGCATGGTAATCATTCAAAAGTGTCACTGCTAATTGTTTGGGAAATGATAAGGCAGAAAACTGAGCGATATGGTGGCTGAACTTGTACAGTCCTACAAAATTATGGAGTGCAAAGTGTCTTTAAAGGTGTTTTTCTTACAGTATCACTTAGACTTCTTCCCATAAAATTTGAGGGCAGTGAGAGATGAGCACGGAGACCGATTTCACCAGGATATTTCCACCATGGAAAAGCGACACCAGGGTAAATGAAGTCCCAGCATACTGGCTGATTATTGCTGGACACTTGGAAGAGACATTCGACAGGCAAAACATAGCAGAAAATCATCCATTGTTATTTTTATATGTATATACGGTCTGTTTGTTTATTCGGCGCAACAGCCCACGGTGAGCCAGAGCCTCCTTATTCACGAGGTTTTTAGATAACATTCAACAACGCCTCACAGTCGGTAGGGTTCCTCTGGACGAGTGATCAGCTCGTCCCAGAGACCTCTACCTGACAACACACAACACTCACAACAGACATCCGTGCCCCCGGTGGGATTCTAACCCACAATCTCAGCAGGCGAGCGGCCGCAGAACTACGCCTTAGACCGCGCGGCCACTGGGACAGGCGATATACTGTCTGTAGTACAATGTAAATACAGGTTTTCTTTCAAATTCAACTGTGCCTCTTTAAAAACTTGTCTCATATAAAAAATTAACAACATATTTAAATTCAGCGCAAATAATGCTATTGGGTTTACCTACTTAGTTCATGTGACAAAAAATTATTTTGTATCCAGTGTAATCAATAGTAAGTAATTGGAAATTAATAACTTTACGCTCGTAGCAAATTTCGTGAAAACATGCTAAAGCTGTTGAAGCGTTGAAATGGAAGACCTCATACTTAAATGGCACGACGTAAGCCCACTTTCTTTCCCTACTAAATGAAGCAGAATAAAAGGAACTCATTTAAAGATTAAATAATCACATAAAGATCAGTTTTTTCCTAAGAGGAACAGGTAATGTTGTAGACGAAAACAGAAACAAAGTGAAATTAACTACCAATATAATCAACGAAATAATTCTACAGACTCAGGAATCGCACTGCATTGAGAAACTGACCATTATCAGGCTACGAAACGCAGGGTTTGTATGGGGAACGTTTGGGTTCAGAGACCAGCCGTGGGTCCAGAAATTCGTGAAGGCGGTATCTCTTACCTTCATTCAACTTCTTATTCACTTTACATGACAATGAGAAATTAAACTTAGAATGTTACTTATGAAGTCACAGAACCGTCAAAATTGCAAGATGCTTTTGATTAATGAGGAACTGAGAGACCGATGTGAAAATGACTGTAAGCAATTCCTGCTGCCGTTCTGTTCTAATTAAACCCCGATCTTTTTGTGTTGGGTTTTAACCTCGAAAACATTTTTCTTTCAACTTTTGACTGTATCGACCTTTTCCAAAGATTGATGGTGGCGCTGAAATTCTTCCCCTTGATTTTATGCTGATAGATGTTTGTTTCTGATTCAACGTTGGCGCACTACATTTAGAGGCCATCTTCAACAAATAGAAACAAAAAGCATGAATCATCAGGCCAAAATTCGTAAACTATCAAAAAATACACTCTTCGACGAAAACATACGACACGATATTACATATAACACTACAGACCACAAGGAAGGAGAACAACTGGAAGACCAAAGAAGCGTTGGCGCGAGCAATTGTAACTCTGGAAACGAAACGGATCAAAGGGTCCAATCCTTGATGTTTATGATGAAGATAACGATATTACATATCGAAGCCTAGATAATGTGTGGGTCTAATTCCTTTACGTATCGGTCCTTTGATAGTGTTTAGGCCTAATGCCATTACATACGGTCGGTAACTTGGAAGTGCAAAACTAATGCTTGTAGAGAACGAAAGATTTGTTGTTAATGTTATTTCTAAAGCGTTTACATAGTGGTGCATTGAACAATTGTACGTCTAATGCCTTTACGTACCTTAGTTGTTAGTATGTGGACATAATGCTTTTCCATACCGGTACTTTAACAGGTATTGTGTAAGCCTCTTCCTATCGGTAAATTGACAGAGAGTTTGTAGGTCTGATACTTATACATACGGACGGTAACGTGAAAGGTAGTATTATGTCTAATGTCGAATGCCTTGGTAGACAGTGTTTAGGTCGAACGCCTTCACATTGCTGTACCTTAACAATTAGTGTGTAGGCTTAATGCCTTTGCGTAATGACGGTTGCTAAGTATACATCCATTAATGCAGTCGCAGAGAGGTAAATACATCATCCAAATTCGGAATAAGTCAGCGGACTGAAAGAACCAAACCAACATATTTCGATATATTATCCACAATTTCTGACTTTGATTGATGCAACGTACTTGAAGAAAACTGGAGAAAACTACACAAGTACGAGATTTATAACTTGTCCTCTTCATTAAATATTGTTAGTTATAACTGAGGAATAAAAAAACCAACTAGATGCCACTTATTATTTTATTGTGCTTCTTGTAGACTCAACATGTTTCGGGCACTACTATGCCCATCATCAGGAACTCGCGACTATGATGTTGATTACCACATTTGTAGTTTCGTTCTTGGCTTGCTGTATGTTGGAGGTTAGGTGCGGGTAGGCTGGAGTAGTGTCCGGTCTGCAGGCTAAAGCCGGCAGACCGGACACTACTCCACTAACCTAGAACGTAGTGGGTGTAGGAAATGTGGAGGACACAGTAAGAATACGTACTATCTTCAGAGATGTTACTCGAATGGATAAAAAATTGAATCAAAAGCCTCAGTAACTTCAAATGAAACAATAATTCAGTGATTTTATTGTGTTTTTTGCAGCGAAGATGCATTTTTCCCACTTAGATTGAATTTGGTACGAAAAATCCAAAATAAAACGTGTTGTAACGCCTCCTCTTGGACTTTTATATCAAGGACGTTCAACTAATTACAAACAGAGTACCGCAGTATTTATGAGAAAAAAACATACAACTGCGGTATCATCTTAAATAAAGTGTTAACTTATTAGTTTTAATTTCTATGATATGAGAAGAAATACGCAGTAATATGTAACGCTGTAACAAACACGTTAATTTCCAAGCGGTCTCTATCGTAGAGGTTTTCACACAAAGTTTTGATAATAAACCTTCAAGGATAGAGACCGTTTTGAAGAGAGATGCACAGATTGGAGTATATTAAAAATATGCCCTAAAGCAATAGGATGGGAAGTTCGGTGCTGGACGCACATGGGAAGGTGGACTTTTGTGAACCCATTAATGAACTCTAATTCATTTAATTTCGTCACTACTTGATTAATTACTATCTGCTAATCGGAATAAGTTAGGGTATTATGAGTTGTCTGTGTGCTGTGCTATTCACAGATTTAGTCAGACAGTTGTTTGTAACTGCCATAGTGGAGCAAATAAAGCGTTTGTCCACATAAGGAAGTGCTGTGTAGCCGGCATATTCGTAGACAAAGAGTACTGTGTAATTGACCCCTCTCGTTAAATTATTCTCTTTTGGATTTTCTCCGATATTTATTGGTTATAACTTAACAGGCTTGAATTGCAATATTTCTTCAAATAGGGTGTAGCATGTACTCTTCTTTGGACTAGATAACTTTCCGACCAATTTCATTATTGTTCACCTGGTACCTCTGCATATCCTTATCCCCACTAAATGCACTGTAACTTGTGCTTAATTCATTCGCAGATGTTCGAAAATATTGGCAAAAGCCGTGTAACAGGAAAAAGGGGGTACTATAACAAACTCTTGTTGCGGATAGAAAACTCCACCATTTCCAGCTTTCACTTTTCAGACTTTTTTATATACCCAGACACGCGCATAACAGAGTGTTGCAGAAAATTACGTCCATTAGCACACATATTCTGAATATTACTTATTTCTTGTTCTTAAAGAAGTTAGGTTTCTCATTCATTATTCACTGGTCAAATTCATTATTTTACATTCAGTACATTACACTATAGAATTCACGGACGGTATTAAAATAAGACAGAAATAAATACACAACCAATGCAAGAAGACTGCTTGCATTAAATCATTCTTCTGCTTTCACACGCACAAGACTGACTCGTTAAGGACATTCCCTTTCAAATAACTGAAAGTCTATCCGCAAGATCTCGGAGTTTAGAAAACGCATCAGTCAAGACATGCTATTGAAACTCATCAACAAAATTAAAAATTATCTAGTTTCGTAAATGATGTGGGATGTCAAAAGCGTACGTAGATTCAAAGCTAGAGGACCACACCCTGTCATTTCTACGTTCCCAATCAGCAGACTGCCACATCCATTTCGAATAGCCAGCAATACACGAACATTACACCAGAATTTTAGACAGTTTCTTAACGTACTGTGGAGCTTGTTCGCATCAACAGCGAGAAACGCGTATTAGCTCCGTCACATCTGTCTTGAGATTTTCATGGCGACGGAAGTCGATAAAGTCTTCTCTGGCAAACAGCAGCGTCAGATGAACTATAAAATCCAACATTTCGGAGACCAACTCCAACCCCACCATCACGGTGATATGAAATGGCATCACCCTGATGATGGAGATGGAGTTGGTCTCCGAAATGTTGGATTTTATCATTCGTCTGAGGTGACTGTCTACCAGAGAAGAATTTTTCGAGTTAGTCAGATCTGTCCGTCTGTCTGTCCGCACAGGTCGGCGCAGTTCCCACTGGACGGATTTTCATTAAATTTATTATTGGATACTTATTGAAAATCTGCTGAGAAACTCCGAATTCGGTTAAAATCGGAAATATAAATCGGGCACTTTATGCGAAGCCCTAAAAATGTTTGTTTTGTTTATATCAAGACGAAATACTTTGTAGCTCTAAAACCATGCAGAGTAAACCACTTCTTGCGTTTCTATGGCAACACTCATCGGTTTTATATTGTTAACAGTTTCATTGAGATCAACAATACAAAGGGAAAGCACTGTTGCCTTTCAATGGCAACAATGATTACCTGAACGTGCCTCAATGTTACGCTATATGTATATTGCCTGTTTTGCTCAAATACAGTGTACCAACTGAACATTTAACACCAGGTGTCATGAAATGGTTAAGTACAAAGAAATGAAAGTGGGCAGAGGCTACATCCAGGAGTAACTCAATAAGGTTGTCACAGTACCTATAGGACACTGTCCTGCCATACTGCTGCATATAGTGGGCTAAACCAGTTAAAGAGCTTTATCTTGTCCATATTAGCGCACTTGCAAAAGTTAAGCTTGTTATCTTGTCAATATCCGAGTATTAAAACAGTTAAGCAGTTTTATCTTGTCAATATCCGGAAATTAAAAGAGTTAAGAAGCTTTATAGTGTCCATATCCGCGCACTTGCAACAGTTAAGTGACTTTATCTTTTCGATATCCACGCAATTAAACCAGTTAAGCAGCTTTATCTTGTCTATATCATCGCACTTGCAACAGTTACCCGACTTTATCTTGTCAATATCCCAACACTTAAAATAGTTAAGTAGCTTTATCTTGTCAGTATCCGTGCACTTAACACAGTTAATCAGCTGTCGCGGGCCGAACCCTCAAAAGACACCCTCTTCCCCGAATACAATACAAATAAATGCTTTACCGCTCTGTTGTTTTTCACAGTCGTGGCATCCAATACAACATCACACAACGACAGTGGAAACTGGTATAGTAAGTCGGAAGAAACATGCAGCAAGTGACGTGAAAATTCTACAAAATTTACAGGGACTCTACTTCTCCTCAAAAGTTGGACCGTCGCGGTTTCTCACTTGCCCCATTCTTTGCCACTACATAACACCATTCAACAGAACTTTAACGTTAATCTCCTGACTAAAATTGTTATTTGTTTGAAGAAAACTTCGATAAGTATTCAATTTATACCACAAATAAATTCTGACAAATTCTGAATTTGCATGAATAATTTTTTTTTATGTTCCCGAAATGAAATTCGAAAAAGGCTTGTCCGTCCCTAATCCAGTACTAGGGCTGGAAGGATTGAAGTATTTTGAGGAAAGGGAGCCTCTTAATCGGGTATGAAAAAATTATATTCTTGGAGGTGTCCATTCACGTCTGAGGCCAAAATCAATTTTGCCCACATCTCGTTCAGTCAAGTGCTATTCAGGACTTACTAGATAGGCCACTCTCAAGAACTATAGCAGAATAACGAAGACTATAAAAGACGGACGAATCTACCCCACTGTAATTAACGTAAAGGGCTTACATAAGGACAAAGGGAGAGCGAAATTTAATTTTCAAGGAACAAAATGTATCAGTTAAGAATTTTAGACTTCTCCCGTTTGCGGTTAATGGAAGGGTTGTGTGTGATCACATTTAAAAAGTTACGTTAACCCTACGGCAGGCCGCGAAGGCCCAGAAAGGAGAAGAGGTACAGCCCAGTTCCCGTATCTTGAAACTTGCGGGATGAGAAAGTGGAGAAAGACGAAAGAAAAGGGAGGCGAAGGGTATGAGGCCAGTACCTCTTTTATAGCAAAATATGTCAGTGAAAAATATCGGTCCCGAATAATTCGACCGCTAGAATATTAGGAGCCGGCACAGTTACTGTAAAGCAACTGATACACGCTTTTGCACAGATAGAAGTTGCTGGGTCACATACCTTCTCCAGGGGAATACCCACCCCATCCTGTCCGCAGTCCTTAAACAGCTTTCAAGACTCG
>Ga0123355_10019277_pt1 | contig 10859 bp, 8 predicted proteins | sample TergutEmb28metaG_3_FD_89872 | JGI IMG/M metagenome (GOLD analysis project Ga0123355, IMG submission 89872) | Embiratermes neotenicus P1 segment gut microbial communities from Petit-Saut dam, French Guiana - Emb289 P1 | ecosystem: Host-associated > Arthropoda: Insects > Digestive system > Gut ...
AATTGCTGAATTTAGGACGCCAACACCCCAAGATGTTTGGAAAAAAGGCAGTAAAATTCTAAAACTACCGTCGGTTCGCAGTTGTTTTACATTAGCAATGACAAATAAATTGGCTGTCTTCATAAATAGTCTTAAAGTACCAAAAATTAAGAAGATTTTACTATATGAAATTAAATTTCTTGTACGAAATTACAGCTGCCTCCAGAACCCCTGACTAGGGAGCTACAGCCTCCAGATCCCTGTCCTCTGTCCTCAGCTGAATTTGTTGACCCCCCCCGAACAAAATTCCTGGCTACGCCACTGATCACAATGGATAGTTCGTATCATACGCATTACTATTGTGTACCCTTGTTCTGTAAGATTTAGCTCGAACGTTAGGTTTCAGTTTTTCTTTTTTTTGGGGGGGGTCATTCGTGTCAGCTGTTAATTTTTTTTTTATTTCATTGAGTTCAAATAAACGGTGAAGTTTATAGCCTCTTTCTAATAATTACACATTACGCAACAAGCTCTCGAGCAACTTGGTTGCTAACGTCGTCTGCTTGTATTGTTTCTTGTAGTAAGTTGCAAGGAATGGGGAATTGGGCAGCATGGTACGCGGTAGCTCTCGCATTGCATTGACATTTGCGGTGTTACAAACTCGGCAACTGGATTTAAAATTTAAAAAGTTTTAATTGCATTGCAGCTGTGGCAATTTTCCAGCTACTGCTGTATTTTGAACAGATTCTTGTGGCTATGTTGATCCACAGACACGCGACGATAATGTTTTTGAAGCCTGTGAATTTGAATTCATGATAATTCAGTTAATACAGTTTGTTTATTTATTCAGATTGTGGGTATGTTAATGTCATCCACTCATTCCGTGAATAAAATAAATCGCTAGGGCATAAAGACAGGGCCAATTGCTTTTAGTGGTGCTGTGACCCTAGAATCCACGCAACCGTCGATTCGTTGTATGCTGGAGATTTCTTTCCCCCTCCCCCCATTTGGGTGGGTTTGAAAATTGTCGGTTGTGCATATGATGACTTCGTTCCATGCCGGTGCTGTACGCCTGGGATGCATTTTAATGGAGGGCGCTAAGCACGGAGATGACTTCTTGTACAGACGGAGGTTTTATTGCTAAAAATAATTCACACTCGCTACTATGTCATTTTGGCAGCAGATTTGGCACAGCAGCGTACGTTTGCCTGCACCTTCTCGTTTTTAATACCCACGCACTTGCATTAGATTCTTTTATAAAATTGTTTTTAGCGATTTTAAGTGACGTGGACTTCGATGGACGATTTTCATTGCATTGTACAGGAAGGTGTGCAGTGAAACTCATGTCGAGGTGCTGATTATGTGGCTGGTTTAATGGTATTGGCCAGATGAATGTTTTGCTGCAGTCCTTCCGGCTTAGTTTATACAGTCGCGAATACTTTTTTTTATGAAGTCGGTATTAGTCCAAAATAATGCTGATTTCATAATCCCAAATTTATATACTGGCGTAGCCCGTAAAGCGGCACACAATCTCCAACTAGGTGCTGAATTATTTAATTTACTTCAGTGGTCAGGATTCTGGGCAATAGTTACGAATTGGTAGAAAATACGAGTACTAGCAACATGCAGTTCGATGTGATGTAGGTGAAATTCGAAATTTCAGGGCTTAATTTACCCACTTCCAGTAGGAAGGCGGTCAGAGCATTCGGCCGGGCTGGGCAACAGCTTATAAATTCAAATTGAATAGGTATTTCTTTATTGTTTTGAAAACTTATCTCAGTGGCCGCGCGGTCTTAAGGAGTGGGTCTGCGGAAGCTCGCCTGCTGGGATTGCGGATTGGAATCCCGCTGGGGGCATGGATGTCTGTCTCCTGTGAATGTTGTGTCGTCAGGTGCAGGTCTCTAAGACGGTCCGATCCGTCGTCCAAAGGAGTCCTACCGATTGTGGTGTGTCTGAGTGTGATCTCGAAATCTCAACAGTGAGGAGGCCTAGACCCACTAGGGCTGTCGAGCCATTGGGGGGGGGATGAAGTTTTGCATTTGGGTCTTCGTGTGGGGGAAATTGATGTTAAATTATTCGTAGGTACAGCAGCAGTAAATGTCTCGCGAAATTGATGGGGAAAGACAACACTGAATCAATCTTGGCGACGGACTCCGTGGCACTCAGTATACACGTATGAAGTGTGTTCGGAAAGAGTGTAGCCGTTCATCGTTGACGAGTGGGCAGGCAAGGGTCAGGTCGCCAGCTGTTCGGGTATTTGTCGCCTTTATTGGAGTAAGTGGTACAGTGCAATACACATATGTAGATTGTTGGTCAGGTGTCAAAAATTACACGTTAATGTTACTGGCATTTGAAATTTAACTTTTTTATTTTTCGACCAGAAAATAATTTCTAATCGTGACATATAATTGTGGTAGGCCGGGATAGTGTAATCGGTATAGCGACTCGCCACGGGCTGGGCGGTCCGAAGATTGAATCTCAGTGGGGGGAGGGGTGCGAGATTTTCCGCACCCATCCAGACCGGTCCTGGGGATCACCCAACCTCCTGTACAATAAGTACGGTGTCTTTCCGGGAGATACAGGGGTCGGGGCGTGGTGCTGACCCCCCCCCCCCTTCCTGCACCGAGGTTAAAGGAAGAATAGAGCTATACATCTACTGCTCCTGAAGGTCTTCATGTCCTATTCTAGGGTGAATTTGTGTGTGTGTTTCTAATTCCATGGCATGTAATTCGTTCATTAAAGCAGTTTGAGTCTCCTTACTATTAAGTTCTTAATCCAGACACCTTAAATAGTTTCAGTTGTATCTTTACTCGCGTGAACCGATCGCGAATTACTTTTGAACTTAACGAAGTGCGTGTCGGTTACCAGGATTTCTACCCGGAACGTGAGAACAGCTGGTTGATTATGTTCAGCATGAACACAATGTAGGTGAAATCTGTATGTGATGCAATAATGTGACGTTAGAGCTGCCAGATAACAATGACACGTTCACCTGTTTTGTTAGGCTGAGATGATAATCTCGTAGTTAACCTTGGGTTAATGAAAACGTAACCTCATTATTAAAAAAAGAAAGGGGTCACAATGCAGATGTTACCGCCACCAGACGTGTGTTGACAGCGTTGTACACAGGCGTGTGCTATTTTTTTACAGTGAAATCCATTGGGTGTGTTGTGTAATGTGCATATAACCAGCAGACTTTAATTATAACTCTAATTAGAACTTGTAAGTAACAGAAATACGTTGTCGATATTGGGCCGTGCCTTAGTCCTGTTGTATTTAGCATTAGATATATTTGAGTACGACTGAAACATTTCGTAATCGACTCTGAAGGTGCGTCTATACATGTTCTTGGTACCCGTTCGTCCGTATTTTTGGGGTAACATTTTCGAATCATCCAAGTGAAGCTGCCGTGAGTGTTGTAGCAGTCTATCCATGCCTTAAAAGTGCCTCGGTTGTTTTTCACCGTCGGTTAATACCTTTACTGTCTCATCCGACACCGTTCATATTTTGAGTTTTGTTAAATAACGTCAGAAAGACATTGCGATTTTGCGGTACAGTCGGTGTCCATTTTCGTGAATAGTTCTCATCTCAGATTTCTTCAAGCCATTCGTATTTGATGGGGTTGCCATAAATTGATGTCTTATTTTATTATTTTTGACTGCGCTGTATAGACAGTGCTGTTTCTGAATCATACTTTGCGTTTTGGATTCTCCCGCTTAATTGGAGGAATGTCCGAAAGTGCCCTCCCTCCTGTCTGCCTCCACCCCCACCCCCGCTGTTGCTTTTTGAAGTCGATCGACTGCTTAGCACACCTTAACTGGCAGGGATACCGGATTTACTCCGCTCGTGGCAGACTGTCTTGACTACGGCTCGTAGTTCTTCACAGGCATTCCTAGGGTATTATCATCATCATCATCATCATCATCATCACTGTACGATATTTCATGGATTAAGGAAAACAGAATCACAGTATCAGCTCTTTCATGTGTGTTTGTGGCGTACGACTCTACTTGCGTAATGCGCCCATTACGAGAGGAACTGGTCTATCATGGAGAATATCCATTCGCCTTTAAGCTCCCCGGAAGATTAACCTGCATTGTAATGACATTTGAATTGAAATGCCATAGTAATGTAAGGATTATTTTGCAGAGCAGGCTGATGTTGGCAGTAACACGCTACACTTGCGTCTGGGAGGTACCAGTTTCGAATCTCGGTCGGGATGCCAAATATCCCGAATGCTCGTTTGTTGATTCCCCGAGTCCGTCCACCGCCACTTTCTTTCCGATTTCTTGTGTTTATGGTTTGTGAGTCATTCTTTCCGATTTCTTGTGTTTATGGTTTATGAGTCATCCATCCATTCGACGCTGCGTAGTTAGCGTACCAACCTTCTCACTGTCGCCTGCACGACGATAGGAATGATGGTAAATAAAAAAAAGATAAAGTGCACCGTTGTACAGGCACTGAGGCTCTGTACAGGCCGTGCGGTCTATAGGGGGAGTAGAGGTATATCTCTACTCTTTCTTGACCACGACAGTAGAAGGGGGTGAGGCGCCAGCGTCACGCCCCGGCCGCTCTTTACTCCCGGGAAAGATCCGGTACCCATTGTACAGGAGGCTGGGTGGGCCACAGGGCCTGTCTCGACAGGTGCAGAAAATCTCACCCCCACCGGGATTCGATCCCCGGACCGTCCAGTCCGTAGCCGTTCGCTATACCGACTGAGCCCACTGATGTTGAATAGTGTGTTGAAAATTGGAGGGCATGAACTGAAAGGGCGCTTTTGTTATTTTTTAGGTACTAATATTTAAGAACTTGAGTAAACCTTCTGGAACGTGAAAACGTCTGTGCCCTTTGTGGTGGAGTAAATTTGGAATAATCTGACGTGGCGGTGCTAGTAACGTTCTTCGTGTCTTTGGTCCGCACAAAGAAAGGCCATAAATCGGGTGTGTTTGAAAGTTCAAAGTTGTCGATTTATGTTAATGACGAAGATTTCGCGTATCAGTGTGAGCGATACCAGGCAGCCAGATTTGGCCAAGTGCCTTCTGTGTGCGCAAGTCTTGGAACCCATTGTATTCGCACTGTGTATGCTGCGAAAATTTCGTTCAGCACACTGTTCCACTGAAAGTGGTCACATATTTGTTTGCTGTACTTTCATAAGCATATGGCGAATACTAGGTTACATTCGGACAAATTGTTTTCGTACAGTTGTACTCGGATGTTTTGAAAATATCTCAGACTGTGTTGACCTCTGCCACTTATAAAAATAGTAATTGAAGAAAGTAGAGTTCCACAGCGGAGGTTTGGGTCTTACGTTTTCGTGGTTATGCTAACCATCAACAGACCCTTTATTGTTGTTTGCCCACTCTATCTAATGGGAAGCCATTAGTGTGGCAGTAATCTCTCCACCCGTTTAGATTGCCCTTTCCGTAGCAACCCCAGGTGTTCCGCCTAGTTTTAAAGTGGAAACTGTGTCTGTTTGGTCCGTCCGTCTCTGGATAACTGTCTGTGCGTCTAATGTAAGAAATGATATGACTTGGCAGTGACAGTATCTTGTACCCTTCAGTCAGATGAGCGAAGAAGAAATAGTCATTTGAAATTCATTTAAAAGATTTCCTGATGATGGCTGGTGGAATTGACAGCCATTTTAGTCCTTTAAACAGAATTGCTTTATGTGATATACGCCTGGACATTTTCTTTTGTGGTCGTGCACAAGTACGGTACTAGTACGTCAAAATTTGTAGAACTATTATTATTATTATTATTATTATTATAAGACACTAATTTACTTCGCCTTTTATCTTCTGTCGCAGATTATACTACTCATAATTGATTAAAACACCTGAGTAAAGTGAGGTGGTGAATGAGCCTTCACAGTGATGGCCAGTATTTGCTTTCGGATTCGTGTCAGTGAACGCTGGTTTCGTCGCAGTGTCTAATGCAGTTCTGCCGAGTTTGAAGCAAAACTTAACTCAAATGCGTCGTGTTCTTCAATTCAGCCGGCAGAGAATCGCGGTTCGCACGACGCACAACAATCAACACCCGTAGTGAAGCCACAGAGAGGGGCGATTGTAAAACTCACTGCAGTGACGCAGGAGATACTAGTACTACGCCTCTGACTGGCAGAAAGTCGTAGTGCTTGCCATTCTCGGCCCTAGCTGCGAGTTCGGTGCTTCAGGGTGTGCCTTCCTGTGTCTTGTCTTTATTGTAAGCTCGAAAATGACTGTGGTACTTGCATAGTGACTTGTATTCTAAACATTAAGGTTAAGGGAAGGTGAAAGGGTTGTCCATTTCTGCACCACCGAATGGAGAGTGGTGACGGTTATGACTTTGAGTAGGATACCAGACGCTGGACGAGTTGCGAACTTACATTTATTCATGCCAGGTACATCTATCTTTTGTCGTCCACGTTTGTAAGAGAACTGTGCTGAAAAGTTACAAGAATTATGAAGTACACGTAATTACATAACTGTCCGAGCTGGTAGCAGTCAAGCCACTCATGAAATTGACCCTGACGAAGCTGATGTTAGACCTGTCTGTCGGGTAGAACCTGTTTCTGAGGACAGCCAGCCATCTTCCTTCCGCATATATATAGAACAGGCCTTGTTATGTGGGTCTGATGCTTTATCTTAATTAAACAACAGCTTTTGTTGCGACACTCTGTTAACAGCAATTTCTACAACCCAAACGATATAACCCACTGTTGTGTAAGACCATATGTCATGAGAACAGATTGCAGTTGCTGTTATTAGTTTAAGAATTATTTCTGTCGTTTGTTAGGAATGGAACCTCGCTTATGAGTCAGAGACGGGGTTCTTTGTGGGGTTTAAATTCATATGGAAGAAACTTAACCCTGTTGAAATACATAGTTTCCGACATTCCAAAGGATCGTAGTGACTTATCTTCAGGGTCAAGCAGCCCTAGAAGAGTAAGTGCCGTGGACCGCGAAGATGTAGGCACAATGATTCCCTCAAACGTCAGCAACTGTGTACTAGTCGACAAGGCGTAACATTTGAAAAGAATAAATGTATCCACAGGAGTTCCGTCAAGCATAACACAGAAGGTAGTAAGACCTCGCAGTGCACATAAGTCAAACATCACACGTGGTGAATGTTGTTCAAAACATTATCCTTCCGCAAGGTCAACACCCTGAAGTTGTTGTAGTTTCTTAACGAATATTTTAACAAACAGAACATGCTTGCTGTAAAATGCCACGACCCCACTTATCAGTAGTAGCAAATTTCGGAGAACTTTGGTCCGCCCGCTACGAGACTATAGAAGGAAGCTGCACGGTGCACGTTAATTTTAATCTGCCTACCTCTTTTATTTCTGTTTCAATATATAGCTTTTCGCATATTTATACGTATTTTTATTTCACATTGTTTCCACGACTCATATGCATTTTTACGAAGTTTTATACGCCAGCATAAAAGAAGATATATCTTTATCCAAGGTTTATAGATTGTATAGTTTCTTTCGTGGGTTCTAGTATACAGGTCTGATGATGGCTCGAGAAATCGGCCAAAATTAGTTGCTTTTGTAATAAACTGTGGTGTATTTGACGGAATTCTTTTGGATACATTTATTGATCTGAGCACAACGGGGATGTGTCATGTAACGGTTCCAAAAGAAATTAATTTTCAGCAACCCCACTCTGAGAACCACTAATCTCGCAGTCACAGTTTCGTTCTCCACAAACATTGTCAGTCGCACGCAACTCGCGACGATCGCCCCTATACCCGCTGCTATACCTGTAACGTAACGCTGATAATGAAGTGTGCATTAAACTTAATGCTCTGGGTGGGGGTCGAAGCATAAACCTGTACCGTTGTGCTCCATTGACCTCCACTACCGGTTTGTTAGGTGGGTGTTAGCAGCCGTGTAGCAGTGTGGGTCTTAACAAAAAATTCCCGTTACTCCCACTTTGTTTTTAAACTCGGCTAAGACCACCGACGCTGGTAAAAATAGCCACGGACCAGATAGCAGTATGACTTAATTTGGAGAGTTCATGCTAAGTGATGCAGTGAAGTGCGCTAACTTTGTCTTCGTCTAACGGCCGAAATGTGCCTGATTCCTCAGCTCTTTTTCAAGCGGTTTATATCATGCCATTGTACCACGTATAAGCGACTTGTCTACATTTGAACGTGTTATTCCAGCATCGGCGTCAAGTTCGAACAGACCTTATCGATTAGCTAAAGTTTTGAACTGAGAGCCTAGAAAGGTGTTGGCTGAATTAAATAAAATAGAGCGGTTTTATTACAGGGAATTGTCTAATTTTTTAGGTCGCTATGTTGCCGCTGTCCTGTTTCTTCTAAGATCGCTTTATGCCCACGTAATCAGGCTTCGCATGCCAAATAATATACTTTTACTTACGAGGTACATGGGAACTGATGTGGGGAAGGTAATATTTAATAAAATCGGCAAACTGTATCGGATTCAGACAAATTTAAACAAACTGCGTGCTTCGTAACTTACTTACTTACTTACTTACTTACTTACTGCATGGAGCAGAGTCCTTCTTGAGAAGCTAACCGGTTTGCAGCTAGTCAAGAAATTCTCCGCATTTTATGGAACCCGAAGGTTCATTACCGCATTTACAATTGCCCGTCACCTGTCCCTATCCTGAGCCAGCTCGATACAATCCATACCCCCACATCCCACTTCCTGAAGATCCATCTTAATATTATCCTCCCATCTGAGCCTGTGTCTCCCCAGTGGTCTCTTTCCCTCAGGTTTCCCAACCAAAACCCTGTAAACGCCTCTCCCCTCCCCCATACGCACCCAATGCCCCGCCCATCTCATTCTTCTTGGTTTTATCTCTCGCACAATATTGGGTGAGCAGTACAGATCATTAAGTTCCTCATTATTCATCACTGGTGTACTGATGTGTACGTATATCTCATCATTGTATTCTGAAGAACAGGATCATGCCAAGCAGAGTATTTTTTTGGCAGCTGATGGGCATATCAACTCGGTGACAGAGTTCTTCTCCCCATTTGAGTAGCTCCATCGGGCAGAACTATTTTTGAGACATCAATTCAAACTTCAGTGTCCCGGGGGGGGAGGGAGGATGCATTTCGTAGGAGGTCGAAGTGCATGGATGTGAAACTGACCACATATTTCTATCTAGAGCCGAGGTTGTGACGGCGCGGAGGTATACCTTCACAGTGTGGTGCTTTTTTGAGGACAGGGGCAAATTTACATTTATGTCAACTTGTGAAGAAATGCCGCGCGTTCTGTGAAACACGACGATTCATTTGTCTTAGAGCAGCCAGCATATGGACCCGAAGCTGAACTACGCAAATACACAAATTAACTTCACATCCTCGCACCGTTTCCCTCTGATTTGTTTTATTCTTTTTCGCCCACCTTCGACTGTTTTACACGAGCGGTCTGTTCCCTCCAGATGTTGAGATATTTCTGGCCATTTACATGCGGGAAATTTATTTTACTTACTTCCCCTTCGTGCTTGTACGTTTGTTGGTGGGCTTATTGTGACGAGAATCAGGTGACTGTAACCGAAGTTGTTCGTGCAACGTAAAAATTAACCATGCTGATGTGCTTGGGTTTTTGTCGGTTAATTAAATTAGGCATGTCGTGTCTTGAAGATAGGGTTTTATTCGAGTAACGCCGTGTAGTTTGGCAATCACAATCCGGAGGATCGTTATATTTCATTCCACCATCATCTCACATTGCTTTATCCACTATAGTTGGGATTATTATTACTGTAATAATAATAATAATAATAATAATCATCATAATCAATAAGGTCTTGATTGTCTTTGACTTTGAATATGTATTTGTGTAATGTATAATTAATTTATTGCTACATTTTATTGCGATACCTGTATTGTTTAATGTAATTTAACCATAACGATATCAAATTCATTGTGTTAATCTGCCACAAAAATTAGTTAATTCTGGAAGTACAGTACGTCATAATTATTAAACGGCTACAAAGTATCAGTAATAAAAAAAATACAGTAATAAGCAAAGCGTAAAGTAATTTCTGTGACTGAAATCTTCATCCCCACTTCGAAGATCTCAACAACACAAGCCATAAGGATTACGAGCACATTTGCATACATCATGGAGATACCAGTTGCCTCAAGAAGAGGAGTATACGTACGAAGGGGGACCCAAAAATAACGAGAATTTTTTTCTGGGGGGAGTGGGGTGTGAGGGGCGGTACATCCGTCTGCTCCCGCTTGGTGCGTGTACGCGACTGCCCACCACATCAGTTGGCCAAGCGGCGTCCTTGAGGAAAAGTCTATAGGGTCGGTGTGATTTTTTCTTAAGCCACTGTCATTATTTTCGTCGATTTTTCGATGGCAGACTTAAAAGAACAACGTGTTTGTATCAGGTTTTGTTTCCTTTTGGGGTCGGTATGGTTCGCTCGCGGACTAAAGCCACGGAGTTTAGTTTAGTTTAGTTTGGGGTAAACAACAGCAGAAATTGTCACAATGCTTCGAGAGGCTTTTAAAGAAGAAGCTTTGAGCCAGGCAAGGGTTTACGAATAGTTTTCTCGGTTCAGACGTGGTGACATGTTACTTGAAGACCAACCGCGATCTGGGCGTCCTTCAACAAGCAGAACCGACGAAAACTTTAAAAAAAATCGCGATGCGATAATGTTTGATCGTCGTCGAACAATCGACGAGTTGGAAGCATTGACTGGAGTTTCGTGGAGCTCATGTCAACGAATTTTAACAGAAGAACTTCACACGAAACGAGTTGCTGCGAAATTCGTTCCTCGCTTGCTCTCGGAAGATCAGAGAGCCAATCGTTTGGATGTGTGCCGTGAAATGAAGATCAACTGAAAACTGATCCAGACGTTTTGTCCAAAATCATCACAGGAGATGAATCATGGTGTTACGGGTACGGCCCGGAGA
>Ga0123355_10019279_pt1 | contig 10859 bp, 2 predicted proteins | sample TergutEmb28metaG_3_FD_89872 | JGI IMG/M metagenome (GOLD analysis project Ga0123355, IMG submission 89872) | Embiratermes neotenicus P1 segment gut microbial communities from Petit-Saut dam, French Guiana - Emb289 P1 | ecosystem: Host-associated > Arthropoda: Insects > Digestive system > Gut ...
GTGGAACGGTTGGAGCAGGTGAAGCAGTCGGTGAAACGGTTGGAGCAGGTGAAGCAGTCGGTGAAACGGTTGGAGCAGGTGAAGCAGTCGGTGAAACGGTTGGAGCAGGTGAAGCAGTCGGTGAAACGGTTGGAGCAGGCGAAGCAGTCGGTGGAACGGTCGGAGTAGTCGGTGAAACGGTTGGTACAGGCGAAGCAGTCGGTGAAACAGTTGGTACAGGCGAAGCAGTCGGTGAAACAGTTGGAGCAGGCGAAGCAGTTGGTGGAACGGTTGGAGCAGGCGAAGCTGTCGGTGATACGATTGGCTCTCTTAGAGCTCTTCCCATTTCTATGGCTGCGCCAATGTTCAAATGCCCTTGGGCTCTTGTTCGAGTATTGGGGTTTTCTGTGACTGAAGCCATAAATACTTGGCGGATTTCTGATGGGCTTGCGTCTGGAAACATCCCCCAATATATAGCTGCTGCACCAGTCACAATAGCATTTGATGCATATGTGCCGTTAATATGACGAATAATCCCGTGAGAAGCTGCAGCAATAGCTCTTCCTGGTGCAGCTAAATCAACTGCTGGGCCGTAATTTGAATTTAGTGACAACTGCCCTAGGTTATTGATAGAATTAACATTTATTACATTATTTAGATTGTAAGCACCAGGGAAGCGGGGACTGTCGGAAGCGTTATCGCCAGCGTTAGCAACAAACAAAATATTTGGATTATCAGCCATGATATTTCTTATAGCTGCGCTAGGAACTGGGTCCGACCATTTGCAGAGAACAATTCTAGCGTGGTTACCAATCGCAAAATTTAGCCCTTCAATTATAGTCGCCCAATTGGTATCTCCATAAGGATCATAGATTCTAATCGGTATCATTCTAGCATTCTGCGCGACTTCAATAATATTCTCATCGCCACCCCCAACTATGGTAGCTAAAGCTGTCCCATTTGCATATAATTCAACTACTTCTCGCATGTTTTCAGTATTATCAACGAAATCGTAGCCGGGCAGCATCCGCCCTCTCAGAGTAGAGAATGATGTATCGAAGCTATTAGCAATAATTGCTACGACAACCTCACTGGGATTGTAGTTAGCTTCATATATTGGAAGGATATTTATATCAACTCCGGGCACGCCTACTGAATGATTTATCTCCTGACCTGTGTTGCGCAGTGCCCATTGTAAACCAAAAAACCGAACTGATGGAATCTGCTCAAGAGTAGGTACATCATCTGGCATCAGCTCATGTATATCCAGATTTGGCTCTTCCACAAGTGATACGCGGTGATTTAATTCAACTAACCTGACGTTGCTGTCTTGTTGAAATAACGTCATAACCTTTTGAATGTTGGACTCATCGTTCACTCTGATTGTACTAACACCAACTTCGGAAAAGGTATCTTCAACCGTAAAGATAGACTGTGTATATGACAACTCATCGCCAGTGATAAGCTCTCTTGAATAACTCAGTACACTGTTCAACGTCAACTGTGCTTCTTCAACATTTTTATATTGTATAATAAACTGAGGCTCATTTGACTCTGTCAGTTCGGAAAGGAGTTGGAAGTCTTCTAATGTTAACTCATATGTAAAATCAGTTGTACGAGATTCTGTGCTGTCAGATTCGCTATCAGCGGAAATACTGGCATGTTCACCATGAATAATCATTTCCATTAAGGCTTGTCCGTATGTAGTCCAACCCCCACGTTCGGTGTCACCAAATCGCTCATAATTATTACTATACCCATTGATTTCAGCGCCGGTTTTGGTCGCCATTTGAGCTTCTGCAAAAATACCGTAGTAGTAGTCTTGTTCAGGGACTTCAATCCGTGTAACACTATTTAACAGCAAACCAGTGGCTTCTCCGGGTCTCAAAGGTGACGCCCAATAAGCCCACCCATCTATGTCGACAACCCAATAATCTCCTATTCTCGAACCATCATATATCCACTGAGCCATTGAAAGAACCTGCGCATTGCGCGTTAGCCTTGTTTGCACACCGTAGTCGTTGATACAAGACTCTGTAAGTCCAGCTGGGCTATGATTGGAGATAAATCCTTTGTCTATACGTTCTGTTTCATCAGCAGGGAAAAAAAACTTCTGACCGCCCATGTTCCACTGCCAATACTTTTGAAAGCCTAGATCATCTGTGTTCTCATTTGACATATCATCTTTGAGGACACTTATTTGCCATGTGTCTGTATCGTTGAGCTCTGCCCCACTTATGAGTGGCTGCGCGAGATTCAGCGGATTACTTACCAGTTCACCCGTTTCTGGATCATACTCAGCCTTAAGACCTGCCCCCAGACCCATCTCCATATATTCGCTTAGCCTGATACGTACAAAGAGATCTTCGACCCCCCAATTTTCGATGTACACTTCTTTATCCGAACCATTGGGCTCGAAGTCATAATGCAATGTACCACCTGGGTTGCCACCTCCTACGCCGAAAAAGAGGTTTGTTACTTGCGCGTTGAAATTAGTCCACGCAAATGTACCAATAATCATAAGCGCGCATAGTGTTACAGCTACCATAGCAATACAAGTCCTTTTGTTTAACTTCAAATTTTTGCCTCCCTAGCAGAGCATTGATATGAAAATAAATTACATAATTCTGCAATATAAATTGTATGTATGCATAAAAGATTTTTATATAACAATCTTTTCCATAATTATATATAATGCTTAACATAATTGTCAAGACCAAACAAAAAAAAGAGTGGTCTGATTGCCTCATTAGCAACCAAACCACAACCTTTGGGTGGATTTACAATAAAAACAAAGAAACGATAGAACCTTAGCTCACTGAGCTGTTGGAACATAGAATATCCGTTATCTCAGTGACATCGAGAGCAAGTGCCGATGTATACGCTGCAAGATGCCTTGGGGCACTACAGGCTCGTAATCTATTGTTTTAACAATGGAAAAGCTTTCGACCAATATAAACTCACTGTCAGCAGCTGTGTTTACGCTACGGTATGTATTGATGGTGAAGGAATTCGGAGTCATATCGATTTTGCTGATATTGGGGGTATTCGATTGGTATTGGAATGCGTTATGAGCGGAAAAGTCCCCCGTAGATGCATAATACTTGCTGCCACTTGCAGAGTTACCAGTTATGTATACTGTGCCTGTTGGATCCACAAGCTGCCCGTTTTCATTGACGTTTTGATTGAGTTGGGCTGTATTCCTCAGCATTTGATGGCTTCGGCTATATATATGGTCATGCCCGTTAAATGCAATGTCGACTTCAAATTCGTCCATCAGTTGATGGAAGTGCCGTCGGGATGTATCGTTGCCGTAGGCAGCGACACCATACATAGTGTGATGCATTACAGCTATTCTCCATACAGCATTGGGGTTGCTGTCTATCGCAGCTTGCATGAAAGCTCTGTGCTGAGCAAGATCGATGTTATTGCTGTTAAGATGAAGAAAGAGTACATTTCCATAGGTATAAAAGTAGTTTCCGGCTACTTCCCTAGTCAGCCCATTAGCCCGATCTAGATTAGGCATATTAAAACGCGAATTAAAGTTAGCAGCAACGTCGTGGTTTCCCAAAGTGGGAGCGAAAGCAAGAGATCTCAAAGCCGATGGGCTAAATAAACGAGAATAATGTGACTCGGAACCTACGACGTCGGAGCCGCTTCCATCAATTTGATCGCCGGCACTGACAATAAAGGTGATCTCTGGCCATCTGGCCAAGGCACGATTTATGTTGTTCTGCCAAGCGGCAGTAGAAGCCGTATGGTTATGAAGTTGCGGGTCGCCAACGAAAACGAAGCTGAAATTGTCACTCGCTCCGGTTCTGAAGGAGTGCATGTTAGACCATATCCCGCCGTTGCCCACACGGTAAACATATTCTGTATTTGGCTCCAAGCCTGAGGCAGTTACGTGGTAGGCTCTAAAGCCTTCCAAAAAGGTAGCTCTGCCGCCCTCGGCAGCATTGAAAGTAACTGCATTGTCTACAGGGAAGCTTCCGTTGTTTGAGTATGAAGCTCTCGCCAACTGCACTTGCCCTTGTTCATTTGAATTTGCGTACCAAGCAAAATTACGGCTGAACTCATTTGTGCCAGGCTGGATTGTTATGTCTCTAATAGTGCCGTCGTTGCCCATAGCAACAGTCTGTCCGATTATATTGATGATTATTGCAATTAGCAGCGAAAGTACCAGGACAGGTTTGGCTTTAAAAAATAAACGAACATTTGGTTTGCTAAATGTCATCACCTCTTGAATATGGATGGTTATTGTGATGATTATACCTTCAGATCGTTTTATGGTCAAATGTATGCCATTTAGTTTATCTCCTGAGTAATTTCAGATTTCAGTTTTCAGATACAGTCTTTACAATTTTTTTTGGAATTACCAACGAAACGACACGTAAAATCGAAAAAAATAGAATAAAGTGAATATTGACGATTAACATAATAAATGATAGATTAATCGTGAATATATGAATTATTTACAATGTTTAAGGGAGGTGAATCAGATAATGCGGCAAAAAAATAAGAAATGGTTTATTCTTTCGATTGTTCTTGCCATTTTAATTATGATCATTTCATTGCCAACATTTGCTTATCGAAGTGAAAGTGACACTAATTATTCTAGCAATGAGCCGAGAGATGCCACTGTCACTGAGGCGGCACTCGAGGTAGTAACCCCTACGCCTACGGAAGCTCCTACCTCAGCACAAACACGTGTGATGGAATATGACTCTTTGGGCAGACTCATAAAAATTACATACTCATCCGGCTTGGTTATTTCTTATACTTATGATTCCGTTGGAAATATAATTGAAGTAAACACATCGCAATAGAAGGGTCGGGCTTACAAATGAAAAAATTGTTTAGGAAAGTTACAGCTTTCGCCACTGTTTTGATTATGTTGTTTAGTACTATTCAGAATATTGGAGCCACCACAGTAACAGGTCAGACAACAATGGTAGATATTTTGGACTGGGGTTATACCAATTCAAACGGCAATATTCTCGTTCACGCTACTGTAAAAAATAATAGAGGTTCCTCAGTTGCTGCTGGCTTTATGGCTATTGGTCGAAATGCAAGTGGTGAAATTGTTGAAGTCAGAGGTTCTACCACTGGGATTTTCAGCGGCTCCAGCCGCACCATGTCTGTAAGACTATTAGCCGGCTCTCAAATATCTAATGTGAGCGTAGCTCCAATCGGAGAAAAAAACTCTGGTTCTATCGATTTATTAGCGAGCGGATACCGTCATGAGAACGGGATTGTTACAGTCACTGGAGTATGGCAAAATAATACTGGACGTACTGCTTTCAGCCATTTTTTAGTATTAGGTCGAAATGCAAATGGACAAGTTGTAGAAGTCGGCAATGCTCGCTCTGGTCCTTTTCCCGCCAGCACTAGCCAAACCTTTACTGTAAGGTTATCAGCTGGTTCACAAATAACCAATGTGAGTATAGTCCCTGTCAGAGAAACAAATACTGGTTCTGTCGACTTGTTGGCCAGCGGGCATCGTTACGAGAATGGAAATGTTATAGTTACTGGTGTGCTACAAAACAATACAGGTATTTTTTCTCGTTTCGGTATGTTTGTGACTGGCTACGATGCAAATGGTAAAGCCGTGGAAGTTGATTCTTCCTTTGGAATACCTGCACACAGTGGTTTCAGTAGTACTCGTACTGCTCGGTTATCTGCCGGATCGATTGTTCAATCAATTAGTATTGTACCTATGGACTTGCGGCAGGATGGAGCGTTAATCCTTCTCGGTACAGGCTATTACACATCTGGTAGCAATGTTTATGCGACGGCGGCAGTGCATAACGGCACTGGTTCAAACCAAAGCGTAATAATGAGGGTAAACGGATACGATTCATCAAATAGGTTGGTTAGGACACAACAGATAACTAGAACGATTACGTTCAATAATGTTGTAAGATTTAGAAATGTCATAAACGCTACAGATGTGAGCCGGGTTGAAATAGTTTTTGAAGGGGACAACCTTCCTATACAGCAACTTCCAGAGCCGCCTATTGAGCCACCATTTGAGTCACTTCCAGAAACTCCCAGGGAAGATAGGATAGACCCTGATTCAATACCACAGTATTTAGGGGATCCAATCGATGTCGTGTCGGGAAATCTCATATGGGATTACACAGATCTAGAGCTTCATGGCGCACAGGGGCTATACTTTAGACGGCATTATAATTCCCAATCGACTGAAGATATCGGAATGGGGTATGGCTGGAGACACAGCTTTGCATACTGCTTGGAACTTGGCGAAAACAGTGCAAAGGTGACTATAGCGAACGGATTTGCTTATAATTTTATTCTTGAGAATGGTTCTTTTATAGCTCCGGCAAATTCCAACGTTGAATTAACAGAGATACATGGCGGATACAGGTTCGTAGATATTCACAAATCGGAATACGATTTCGATAGTACGGGCAATTTAACCCGAATACGGGACGTTCGTGGTAATGAAACGAATTTCGAGTATGCTGACGGGCTGATGGTACGAGCCTCTAACCGATCAGGCACAATAACTTTTGAGCATACAGATGGAAATATTACACGGATATCTGATTCTGCCGGACGTTCGGTTTCATACAACTATGACTCTTCTGGGAATCTAGTTGAATTTGAGAACCCGGATGGAAACAATCTTATCTTTACATACGATGATGCCCACAACCTTCTTGAAGTGACAGATTTCAATGGCAACACCTTCATGAGAAATACCTTCAGCGGTGGCCGAGTAGTGGAGCAATATTTGGCAGATCAGGGCACCATGCGGTTTGAGTACGACCCTCAAAACCGCAGGACAGCGTATACAGATCCACTCGGAAACATAAGTATTTATTACTATGACGAAAATTTCAGAATAACCCATGTTGAGGATAGTAACGGTAGGACATCACAAATTTTCGAAAATGGGCGGCTTGTTTCGCGGACGGATCCCCTGGGTCATACCACAACCTTTGAATATGACAGCAATGGGAACCGCATTAGGACAGCGTTTCCAGACGGATTGTTCGAGGCAGCGGTTTTTAACGAAAGAAACCAAGTAACCCAGGCGACAGCCCGAGATGGTTCAACTGTTTCAATGACCTACGATGCAAGTGGTAACATGACTTCCTTTACAGATGCGCTGGGAAACACAAGCTTTTTCGAGTATGATAGCGACAATAACCGGATTCTAGAAATTGACGCGATGGGCAATCGCACGACCTTCAGCTACGATGCCAGAGGCAATTGTGTGTCAATAACAAATGCGCTCGGAAACACGATGTCACTTTCGTACGATGCAGTTGGGCGCTTAGTCTCAGTAACAGCCCCGAATGGGGCAACTACTGTGTACGAATACTCTCCTGCCGGTAAACTGCTGAAAATCATTGACCCGTATGGCAACGAACAGTCGTTTACAGTCAATGGCAATGGGTATAACACAGCAGTCACCGACTTTACAGGAAATACTACCAGAACATCTTACAACACGATGAGCCAGCCTGTATCAGTCACAAACCCGCTCGGCAACGTGGTATCATTTAGTTACGACGCTGTTGGAAACTTAGTCACAGTTTCGGATGCTCTTGGAAATATCACCAGAATGACTTATGACTCCAATGGCAGAATAACGAGTTTTTCGGATGCCCTAAACAACACGTGGGAGTACGCTTATGATGATAATGGTAATTTAATAAGTCAAACAGATCCACTTGGCGGCGTGCATTCATTCGTTTACAATGAGCTCAGCTTATTAACCAGCTCAACAGACGAAGCTGGAAATATTACAACCTTCAGCCATGACGAGAATGGCAGGATTCAGACAGTTACTGATGCAAATGGTGGTATTACCAGATTTTCTTACAATGGGAACGGGCAACTAACCTCATTAAGGGATCCGCTTGGTAATGAATCAAGCTTTTTATATGATGGTAACGGAAACCTTGTGACGGAAACCGATCCAATGGGCAATGCAAGCCACCATACGTACGACGCATTGGGCCGTGTTTCCACGATAACCGACCCATTAAATGGCGTAACAACCATAGCTTATGACGAAAACGGTAACATCTCGTCAATGACTAATGCTGAAGGTGGCGTGACATATTTTTCGCACGATCTGCTTGGTAGGATAGTTTCCTACACTGACACTGATAACAACACATTTACTTTTACATACGATGCCAGCGGAAACGTTGTGTTGGAAACTGATGCCCGTGGAAACTCTATAGCGTTCGTATATGACGCGGCGAACCAGCTAATAGAGGTGACGGATCAAGTAGGTGGCCAAGTCCGATATTCACACGATGCCAATGGCAACATTATTTCCATTGTAGATCAACGAGGGGCAGAGACTCAATATGTTTACGATGCCAACAATCAGGTTGTCTCAATTAGGGACGCACTTGGGAATTCAATAGCAATTGAGTATGACGCACTAGGCAGAATAAGATCGACAACTGATGCAAACGGCAATACAACCCGGTATACTTATTCACCTAATGGATTGCTCAGAGCGGTTATAGACGCAGAAGGGAACACGGCGTCTTTTAGTTACGATGCTGTAGGAAATCTAATTTCGGAAACGGATCCACTAGGAAACGTAACTACTTTTGCTCGTGATGCGGCAGGTAATATTACCAGTGTGACAAACGCGCTAGGGCATACGGATTCGTTTACATATAACGCGAACGGGCAAATTACATCTGTGACTAACCGTAATGGGCATGTTACGCGATATGTTTATGATGCCAACGGTAACCTAGTTCAGGCGATAGATCCTGATGGAGGGGTTTCAACTTTCTCTTACAATAGGTTGAACCAGCTTGTATCTATATCGCTTGCGAACAATGGCCAAAACCAGGTTACTTTATACGAGTACAATGGGCGCGGATTGGTTACGAGAGTGATAAATGCCTCTGGTAGTGAGAAGATTTATGTTTATGATGCAAATGGGAATCTTATTTCCCAAACAGACGAAGATGGCTACGTCACTAACTACATCTTTGATGCCAGAAACCTAATCGAGTCTATTGCTTATGCGGACGGTAGTAGTGTAAACTTTGCATATAACGAGCGCGGTGAGCTTGTCCAAATGGTTGACTGGACAGGGACAACAAGCTTTTCACTTGATTTGCTTGGCAGGATAACCTCCGTAAACGACAGCAACAACAGGGTTGTCAGCTACACATATGATAGAGCGGGGAATCAAACAAGCATCACTTACCCCGATAATTCTGTGATACAATATGTATATGATCGCCAAAACCGCCTTACGAGCGTCATTGATTCTGACAATGCGGTCACGACATACGTTTACGATCGAGCCAGCCGCTTAACATCTTTGAATTATCCAAATGGCCGCTCCGAATTTTACACGCATGATGCTATTGGTCAGTTACTGAAAACCATTGAAACCGTGAATGGCCATGAGAGTATACTCTACGAGTATTCTTATGATCCCATGGGCAATATCATCAGCGAGTTCAAAAGGGATTCAATAGCTCCTGAGCCAGAAATCGTAATAAACAGATACAATGAGCGCAATCAGCTCATATCCAAGACCGTTCTGGATGAGTTGGGTGCAACAGTTGACGTGTTTACTTATCAGTATGATAACCGTGGCAACCTTTTGACTGTATCTAATTCATCAGATCATGTTACAGTTATTTACCAGTTCGATGCTACAAACCGGATGGTGTCTGGCGTAAATGGCAACGATGAATCAAGCGAATACATGTTTAATGGCCTTGGCTTTCTGGTCAATACTATTACGTTAGCAGCAAATGGTCTAACAATCACTGATTATGTTATTGACTATACCAGCCCGTATCAGCGTGTTTTAGCAAAATATGAAGATAGCGGATTCATTTACAATAATGTGTTTGGTCTTGACAGAATTTCAACTTTAGTAGTTGACGGACTAAACCCAGCCGATGCTCTAAAGGCTTATATTCAGAACGACAGGCTCGGAAGCGGGCGCTATGCGTCAAATGCGGCAGGTGAACTTATAGGTTTTACTGATTTGGATGTGTGGGGTAATGTAATCGAAAAAGACATCCCTACTGTTGGAGGAAGGCCAGCAGACATCCTCAATAATTTCACCAACCACGAGTACGATGATGTTTTGAATGTTTATTATGCCAAGGCTAGATTCTATGATCCTGCTAACCATCGGATGATTTCAGAGGATGTTCTCAAGGATGGATTAAACTGGTATATTTATTGTTTAAACAACCCTCTTCGGTTTATTGATCCATGTGGAAACATGACTCGTGAGCAGTTTCTGTTTGTATTTACGCCAACGTACGCATATCACAGTTATATTAACGCTACATACGCTCATGCAATAGCAGCTATTGATACTGCTAGAATGCTGCATGGGATGTATACTGAAGTACAAGCCGCTGTTTCAGAAGGTATTGAGCTTAGTGACATAACGGCCTTAATGGTTCAGGTAGTAAGAAACGCCATTCCTTTTTCTGATGGTCTTATTCCTGAAGGGGCTCTAACAGACACAATATACGTGTTTGAACGTTTGCATTTTTTTAGTCCTGCCTGTGTGATGACAGATGATGAAGTAAGGGCTTTTGCTGTGCGTGCCGGGCAAATGGGTAAAGAAATCGCTCGAGCAGGTGCAGGCCTTTTTCTTGAGATAAAAGATGTCATTAATATAACAAGAAATGCACATCGTTTGGCTAGCAATTTGACTCCAAACAATGCTCGTTTGTCAGTGGTTGGCTCGCCGAATGCAGCGCAAAGAAGATTGATTGAAAGGCTGCATCGTGGAGAGGATGTTTTTGTTAGGGATATCAGAGAAGCTAGAGCTTTACTCGAACACATGCCAGAACTGAGACCGCATATTGATAGTTTTCCTAAATGGTCGCATA
>Ga0123355_10019280_pt1 | contig 10859 bp, 10 predicted proteins | sample TergutEmb28metaG_3_FD_89872 | JGI IMG/M metagenome (GOLD analysis project Ga0123355, IMG submission 89872) | Embiratermes neotenicus P1 segment gut microbial communities from Petit-Saut dam, French Guiana - Emb289 P1 | ecosystem: Host-associated > Arthropoda: Insects > Digestive system > Gut ...
GCGGCGGTGGATTCATCGGTCGGCGGCAAGACGGCGATAGACTTGGACGCGGGCAAGAACCTTGCCGGTGCGTTTTATCAACCCAAAATAGTGATCTGCGATTACGACTTATTCAAAACGCTGCCTAAGCCCGTTGTTGCCGACGGCTGCGCCGAGGTTATAAAATACGGCATGATCGCCGACGGTGAGCTGTTTGACATGCTGGGCGAACCGCAGCCGGTCCTTGAGGAGATTATAACCCGCTGCGTCACGATAAAGCGCGACCTTGTGTGCGAGGACGAGTTCGATACCGGCGCGCGTAAGCTGCTCAATTTCGGGCACACGGTCGGGCACGCGGTCGAGAAGCTGAGCAATTTTGCGATTTCGCACGGTGAGGCGGTCGCGATTGGGATGGTGGTCGAAACGCGCGCGGCTGTTTGTGAGGGATTGTGCGGAGGTGAGCGATTGGAAACGCTTTTGAGGACGCTCAAAAAGCGCGGTCTGCCGGCAAACTCGCCGTACGGCGCGGAAGAACTTTCAGCCGCCGCGTTGTCCGACAAAAAGCGCAGAGGCGGCGTTATAACGCTCATTTTTCCGAGCGGCGGCGAGGGATGTACTCTTGTTGACGTCGAAGTGCAAGAACTCGGGCGCATTTTTGCGGCCGGACTTGAAGACGGAGGTGGAAAACTGTGACTGTAACAATAAACAAACCGCCAAGCGGCGGGACGGTTCGCGCCATAGCGTCAAAGTCTCACGCGCACAGGCTTCTTATCTGCGCCGCGCTCACGGACCGCGAGACGTTTGTGAGATGCGGCGAGACTTCCGACGATATTGACGCGACCGCCGCTTGCCTGAGTGCGCTTGGCGCGGAAATCAGCTACAGCTGGGGCGAAGGTTTTTCGGTAAAGCCGGTGAAACCGGGCGGCGAAGCGGTACTCGACTGCGGCGAGAGCGGCTCGACGCTCAGGTTCATGCTGCCGATATGCTGCGCCCTGGGCGCCCAGGCGGAACTTCACATGCGAGGACGGCTGCCGTCGCGTCCGATGTCGCCGCTGTTGGAGGAGCTTGCGGCGCATGGCTGTATTTTTGACGGCGTTGGCGGTAGTCCGCTGAAAACTTCCGGGAAGTTGCGCGGCGGTGAGTTTAACCTGCCCGGCAACGTCACGTCGCAGTTTATCAGCGGGCTGCTGTTCGCGCTGCCGCTGCTGGACGGTGACAGCCGGTTAAACGTCGCAGGCAAACTGGAGTCGGAGCCGTATATTGACATGACACTTGACGCGCTGCGGGCGTTTGGAATAGGGATAAAGTGCGGGGACGGATACTACGCGGTGCGAGGCGGGCAAAAGTACTGTTCGCCCGGCACGGTGGACGTTGAGGGCGATTGGTCAAACGCCGCGTTCTGGCTCTGCGCCGGGGCGGTTGGTAACGGCGGCGTGACCTGCACGGGGCTGAATCCCGACTCGAAGCAGGGCGATATGGCGGTACTTGAGCTACTCAAGCGTTTCGGAGCCGGGGTTACATACGGTGACGGCACCGCGGCCGTGTCACCGGCAGCTCTGCGCGCAATACGCATCGACGCGGGCGACACGCCGGACCTTGTCCCGGTTCTTGCCGCCGTCGCCTCGGTCGCGCACGGCGAGACGGTTATCTACAACGCCGGGAGACTGCGCATTAAAGAAAGCGACCGTTTACACACCGTGACCGAGACGCTTCGTGCGCTCGGCGCGGATATTACCGAAACAGCTGACGGGCTGACGATAAACGGAAAGCAGTCCCTGCGTGGCGGGACGGTTTCGTCGTTCGGAGACCATCGGATAGCGATGACGGCCGCCGTTACGTCGCGTGTTTGCGGTGGGATGGTCACGATAGAGGGCGCCGAGGCGGTGGATAAGTCATATCCCGGGTTTTGGGATGATTTTGAGGCGTTGGACGGGGAGTTACTTTTTTTGGAAAAAAAGTAACCAAAAAAACTTTGCTGGTCTTCGCCGGGCTTTTGTGGGGGATTGGTGCGTGAAAAGGGCAGCCTTACTGTTGAGTTTGACGTTGTTACTGATAATAGCGTCAAGCTGTGGAGGCAAGATTGACAACGACTATATTCCAAATGAGGTGAAAACCTCTGCCTTGCCTTTGGAATCTGTATCAGATGTTGACGTCGCTGACATTTTGGAGACCAACGGCGGGGAAGAGACAAATTTAACACTTTTCAGCGAATCAACCGCGCGGATTAGTGAAGATATGCCCGTATTTGCGTTTAGAACATACAGCTACAGTGAACATCTTGAATTTGTGCATTATCTGCATATTGTTGATACTGAAACAGATGAAGTCATTGATAAATTCGCCATAATGGAGTTTCCCCCATATGGCTGGTGAAAATTGAAGAGGTATCGTATGTTTGGCAGTGTGGCCCTGAGGGCTATTTAAGGGAGCAAGCTATAGCGCTGGAACCGTTGTTTGAAGCGGAGGACACACGGTATTTGCATCATATGCGATGGGAATTAGATGAAAATACGATGGAGCTGGTTATAGTTGACAATTTATTCATTTTATATAATAGTCTTAACGGAGACAGAAACTTTATCGCTGAACACGATTACGATTCTGAAGTTGGATTGCTGCTGAGGAGCGGCAGGGTAGTGCGGTGACGTATTGGAGGGTTGATTTTGGCTTCAATCTATGGCAATAACATAAAAATCTCAATATTCGGGCAGTCGCATTCTGAGGCTATCGGCGTCGTTATCGATGGGTTGCCGCCGGGGTTTGCAATTGATTTTGACAAGCTGGTGGCCTTTATGCAAAGGCGCGCGCCGGGGAGAAATGAGTATTCCACAAAACGAAAAGAAGCGGACGTTCCGGAGTTCTTGTCAGGGCTTAACGTAGACGGCGTTACCTGCGGCGCGCCGCTGTGCGCGATAATACGCAACACCGACACGCGCTCACAGGATTACGACAAGCTGCGCGACGTCCCGCGCCCCGGACACGCGGACTACACGGCGTATGTAAAATACGGCGGACACCACGACATTCGCGGCGGCGGACATTTTTCGGGACGGCTGACCGCGCCGCTGTGCGTCGCGGGGGGAATATGCCTGCAATTGCTGGAGCGCGAGGGGATTGAGATCGGGGCGCATATTGCAAGTGTCGGCGGGAACTCTGATAATCCGTACGCGGAGATTGAAAACGCACGGTATGACGGCGATTCAGTAGGCGGCGTGATTGAATGTACGGCGACCGGCGTCCCGCCGGGGCTGGGTGAGCCGATGTTCGACGGTGTGGAAAATCGAATAGCAAGCATCGTGTTTGGCATCCCGGCCGTGCGCGGCATTGAGTTCGGCAACGGCTTTGGCGCGGCGTTGATGCGCGGCTCTGAGAACAACGATGCGTTTTGCATGGACGATGATACCGTCAAAACACGCACGAATAACCACGGCGGGATACTGGGAGGCATAACGTCGGGAATGCCGATTGTATTCCGTGTGGCGATAAAACCGACGCCGTCGATCGCGCTCGAGCAGGACAGCGTTATCCTGTCAGAGAGAAAGAACGTAAAACTCAAAATCACCGGCAGGCACGACCCGTGCATAGTCCCACGCGCGGTGCCATGCGTAGAAGCCGCGGCGGCGATTGCGATTTACGACATGCTCAAAGGCGGGATTTAATGAAAAAATACGGACTGCTCGGTGAACATCTGGCGCACAGCTATTCGCCGCAGATACACTCAATGCTCGCGGACTATGAGTACAAGCTGTTTGAGAAGCCGCCGAACGTGGTTGAGGATTTTCTGCACCACGGCGTGTTTGATGGGCTGAATGTGACAATACCGTACAAGAAGACGGTGATCGAGTTTTGCGAAACGCTTTCGGACGCCGCGACGAAACTCGGCAGCGTCAACACGATAATCAGGCGGCCCGACGGCACACTGCATGGCGATAACACGGATTATTTCGGGTTTGTGTACATGCTGAAAAAAAGCGGCGTTGACACCCTCGAGAAAAAGGCGCTTGTCTTGGGCAGCGGCGGCGCGTCGGCAACGGTGCGCGCGGTGCTGCAAGATAGCGGTGCGAGAGAGGTTGTCACAATTTCACGCGCGGGTAAGGATAATTATGAAAATATTGCAAAATACTCAGACGCGGACATAATCGTCAACACAACGCCTGTGGGGATGTACCCTGAAAACGGGCAGTCGCCCATCGGGTTAGACGCGTTTACCTCATGCGAAGCTGTGCTGGACATCGTGTACAACCCGGCGAAGACAGAGCTTATGCTCTGCGCTGAAGACCGGGAGATACCCTGCGCCGGAGGGCTTTCGATGCTTGTCGCCCAGGCCAAACGCGCGGCGGAACTGTTCACCGGCGAGGATATTCCGGACGATGCCGTCGAGGCCATTACCCAAAAACTTGAGATTCAATCGAAGAACATAGTCCTGATCGGTATGCCGGGGTGCGGCAAGAGCAGCGTCGGGCGGAGGCTGGCGGGGCTTTGCGGCCGGGAGTTTTACGACACGGATGAGCTTGTTGTCCAAAAAGCAAACAAGAGCATTGAGAGCATTTTCAGCGACGACGGCGAGGATGTGTTCAGGGACTTAGAGCAGGAGGCGCTAAATGACGTTGCGAAAAAATCCGGCTGCGTGATCGCAACCGGCGGCGGGATTGTAAAAAGGGCGCGAAACAGAAGATATTTGCGGCAAAACAGCGTCACGGTTTTCATCGATCGCCCGGTAGGGGAGCTGTCGTCAGCCGGACGGCCGCTCTCGCTCGCGCACGGTGTCGTGGCGCTTTATAACGAACGTCTGCCGCTGTATATCGAGTGGAGCGATTATCGGGTTGCGTCCGGTAATGGGGTTTATAAGACCGCAATCGCGGTGAAGGAGGCGCTGGCATTGTGAGAATACTTATAATAAACGGCCCGAATATAAATATGCTGGGCCTACGCGAGCCTGATATATACGGCAGCCGCAGCTATAATGACCTGCTGGAGTTCATAAGCGCCGCCGCCGGGGAGCTGGGCGCGGAGGTGAAGCATTTTCAGTCGAACAGCGAGGGCGCGATTGTAGATGCGATACAGGCCTCTTACGGAAAATTCGACGGAATCGTTATCAATCCGGCGGCGTACACGCACACAAGCATCGCGATACCGGACGCGCTCAAAGCCGTCGCGATACCGGCGATTGAGGTCCATATAAGCGACATACACTCGCGCGAGCCGTACAGGCGGGTGTCGTTCACGTCGGACGCTTGCCTGAAAACCGTGGCCGGTGAGGGGTTTGAAAGCTACAGAACCGCAATGCGTATATTGATGGACGCGCGGGTCTAGGGTGAAAAATGTTGACATGTGGTGGATATTACGATACCATATCCGGCAGGGGGGATGGCAATGACACTTTATGAAGAACTAACCGCGCGCGGGCTTATCGCGCAGGTGACCAACGAGGCCGAAATCAGCGAGATGATAAACAAAGGCATGGCCACGTTCTATATCGGGTTTGACCCGACGGCCGATTCGCTGCACGTCGGGCATTTTATGACGCTGTCGTTCATGAAGCGGCTGCAAATGGCCGGTAACAAGCCGATTGCGCTTGTCGGAGGCGGCACTGGCATGATCGGCGACCCGTCCGGCAGGACGGATATGCGCGGCATGATGACCGTCGAAACCATAGACTACAACTGCGAGTGCCTGAAGCGGCAAATGGAGAAATTCATCGACTTCTCCGACGGTAAGGCGATTATGGTCAACAACGCCGATTGGCTGCGTGACCTGAATTATATGGACTTTTTGCGCGAGTACGGCGTGTGCTTTTCCGTCAACAGAATGCTGGCGGCGGAGGGGTACAAACAGCGGATGGAAAAGGGCTTGTCGTTTCTTGAGCTTAACTATGTTGTCCTACAAAGCTATGACTTCTATGAGCTGTTTTTGAGATACGGCTGCAACATGCAGTTCGGCGGCGACGACCAGTGGTCGAACATGCTCGGTGGGACTGAGCTTATACGCAGAAAACTCGGCAAGGACGCGCATGTAATGACGATCACACTGCTGCTCAATTCCGAGGGTAACAAGATGGGCAAAACCGCAAAAGGCGCGGTGTGGCTCGACGCCACGAAGACAAGCCCGTTTGATTTTTACCAGTATTGGCGCAACGTGGACGACCGGGACGTGATAAAGTGCTTGAAACTGCTGACGTTCCTGCCGCTCGAGGAGATATTGGAAATGGAGCGCTACGAGGGCGCGGAGTTAAACCGCGCCAAAGAGGCGCTTGCATTTGAACTAACCGCGCTGGTGCATGGGACTCAAATCGCGGAACAGTCGCGAGATACGGCGAGGGAACTGTTTAAGTCCGGCGGCGCGGCCGACATGCCGACGGTGGAACTCAAGGAATCGGATTTTACCGATGGGGCGATTGATGTTCTGTCGTTGTTGCAATTATCCGGCCTGTGCCCGTCGAAGTCTGAGGCGCGGCGCGCGATTGAGCAGGGCGGCGTTGAGGTGTCCGGGGAGAAGGTGACCGCGTTTAACGTGAGTTTCGTGCCGGAGAGCTGCGACGGGATCGTCATCAGGCGCGGAAAGAAAAATTTCCGCAGGATTGTGGTGAAAAGTTGAGGCATAGTTGTGTTAGTTTTGGCACGTTATAGTTCCCGGATGATTCTTGGTATGGTATAACCCCACTATGAGTAAAGTTGTTCTTCTGGCGGTCAACGCAAAATATGTACATTCATCGTTGGCGGTATGGGTTCTGGCGGGCGGCGTCAGACGGTACGCGCGTCTGCCTCATGACGTGCGAATTGTTGAGGCCACTATTCATCAGCATGACAACGACATCGCCGACCGCGTCGCGGGCTTTGCGCCGGACGTTGTGGGCATATCGACGTATATTTGGAACGCAAGTAAACTGCCGGGCTTGCTTACGCTGCTGCGGGAATCGCTGCCGGATGCGGTGTTCGCGCTGGGCGGCCCCGAGGCGGCGCACAACGCGGACTTCTGGCGCGGTAACGGCGCTGATTTTGTGTTGCGCGGCGAGGGTGAGTATAATCTTCCCATGCTTTTAGACGCGTTAGCCGAAGGTAATCCCGCGCCGGCGGAGTCGCCGCAGCCGGGCGAATCAATCGACCCATACAGCGACAATTATTTTAACGCGCTGCAAGGCAGGCTCGCGTATCTTGAAACATCGAGAGGCTGCCCGTTTCAGTGCGCGTTCTGTCTGTCCGGCGGGAGCGGAGTCAGATTCTTTCCGATGGAGTCCGCGAAAGAGCAAATATTAAAACTCTCTAAATCCGGCGCGCAAACGGTAAAACTGGTGGACAGGACGTTTAACTGCAATTCCGGACGCGCGTATGAACTGTTTGAGTATGTCATCGGACTCGAAACAACCTGCCGCTTCCACTTTGAGGTAGCGGCGGATTTGTTCGATGAGCGGACTCTGGCGCTGCTTAGCTCCGCGCCTCCCGGACGTATTCAGCTTGAAACGGGGCTGCAAAGTTTTTTCGAGCCCGCGCTGAAAGCAGCATCCAGGCAAACGGACTTGCAAAAAGCGGAGCGAAATATCCAGGCGATTGTGCAAAAATGCAACATCCACGTCCATGTGGACTTGATCGCCGGCCTGCCGCATGAAACTTTGTCCGATTTTCAAAACGGGTTTGACCGCGCGTACGCCCTGGGGGCGCACACGCTGCAGCTTGGTTTTCTAAAGCTGCTGCACGGCAGTCGGTTGCGTGAGCAGGCAGAGAGTCTGGGGATACGATACTCCGCGCAGCCGCCGTATGAGATACAAAGCAGCCCGTGGCTAAGTGCGGACGATATACGGACACTCAAGTACGCGGAAAACGCATTGCAGCGCACTTACAACAAAGGCAGGTTTCTATCCGCGTTGGAGTATGTCCTGTCGGCTTCGGGCATCCGCCCGTTTTCGCTGTTTCGCACGCTTGGCGAGACTGTTCCGAATCACGGGACGCCGCTTACCGACTATGCCGAAAATATATACGATTTCTGCACCAAACTGCCGGGTGTGGACGAGAACGAACTGAGCGACCGCATGACATGCGACTGGCTCGGTATGGTCAAAGGCAAAAACACGCCGAGTTTCGTCAAAAGAGACGGTCAGATATCGAAAACAGTAGAACAGGTTCTCGGGCGAAAAATCAACCGCAATGAAGCCGCCGTGCTGTCCTCAGGCAAGGGCATTTTTGTTGACAGCGAGGACTGTGACCCAGTTACCAGTTTGTACAGGCTTCATCTGCTGTAGCCTCTTTTTACATCGGCGCGAACGTCTCGCCGGTAACAACAGGACGCAATGATCCCGACGAGATTTCGGTCAGCGCGCCCTCCAGCGCCGCAAGACCGTCCGCCCGGATGCGGACGGTCAGCGTCACATCACCGGCGAACCCCGTATCGAGTATCCGCGCCGGGTAATCCTCAAGCAGCTTCAACACCTGTTCATACCGCGCGTAAGGTATCGCAAGCATGAGTTCCGCACACAGGCACATTTCGGCGATGCCGGCCGTGTCAAGCGCAAGTTTCGCCGCGTGAGCATAGGCGCGGGCAAGCCCGCCCGCGCCCAGCAAAACCCCGCCGAAATACCGCGTGACGACAACCGCGACATCGACAATTCCCTCGCGGCGGATGATCTCCAGAATCGGGGTTCCGGCGGTCCCGTGCGGTTCGCCGTCATCGCTGTAGCGCATGATGCTCCCCGCGCGCAGGATATATGCGTAACAGTTATGATTTGCCTTTTTGTGCCGCGAGCGGATATCTGATATAAACGCAACCGCCTCGGACTCGGCCGTGACCGGCCTGATGTGCCCGATAAACCGGGAACGTTTCTCGGTAAATTCAGCCTCCCCGGCGTGAGGCACGGTGCGATAGCTATCCAAAAGCGTCATTCCTCCCGCCTACAGCAATTCCTTGACTTCCAGCATGTTCTCCCAATAGCGCTTCGGCATGTGCGTCATGCGGCATCGCGGGTTTTCCCTGCCCTCGATTGCGACGGTGTCGTAAAACCGCTTCCACATCGACTGGTATTTTTCCTCTTGTTCTGAAACCTCGGGGAACTCGACGCTGTCAGCGCGGATAATCTCGCTTTTGCGATTTTGATAAACAAGAGCGGCGCGGTTTGTCTTGTCGAAAATCATAAAATCCTCATCACAGAACCGCTTTGTAAAATGCCCCGCGATGAACGGCAGTATGTAATTCTTCGGCGTTATAGTCGCGACCAGGCCGCCGCCGACATCGCTAAATCGCACGAACCCTTTTAATAAATGCGCCTCGCCAAGAAGCCGTCTTTCCGCGCTTAGCAGTGGAGCCATTGTCGCGTCGCCATAGCTTCTGGTCATAGCCCCTCCCTCCCGGTAAGCGCGCAGCAGGAACTCAAGCAGGCGCAGTTCCTTCTGTTCAAGGCAGCTCAAAAACACCGTGCGCGTAAGCTCCGCCGCGCGTTTTGATATTTTCGCTGGTATAGAAGCATGTACGCGCCGGGCTTTGTCTTCGTCGGTCGCGATATATTTTATGTCCATGAGTGACAGCGGCGCGTCAATCGGGCATATGTCAAACGGCAGCTGGGACGCGTACACGCTCTCATGCACGCAGCACAAAAACCCCGGAAAGCTCCCATCGTACACGTAAATTACGTCGGCGGGCTTTACTAAAAATTCGTGGCCAGGCATAGCACCGCCTCCTCCACGGCTTCCGGTATGGACTTAACGTCCCTCGCGGCGGGCAGTCCCTGAATATTGTCGAACAACGACAGCTGCTCCATCCCAAACGCGTACACTCTTGGGTCGATAAGCGCCCGCGTGGCAAGTTCACGGCTCATGCGCGCCCCCGCCGGAGTGTCGGCCGTAAGTATAAAATACTGCGCGCGTTTTAATACCACGCCGATGCGTTTCAGCTCCGCCGTGCCGAGTTTTCCGTTTCTCCGCGCGGTAACTATCCGCTTCGCGCTTGTGGGGCCTATGCCGGGTACGCGCAGGAGTTCTTCCAATGACGCGGTGTTTACATTGCACGGGAACAGGTGCATATTGCACAGTGCCCAGTTGCATTTCGGGTCCATATACGGGTTAAAATTCGGTGCCTCGGGGGACAAAATCTCCTCGGCCTCAAAGCCATATTGCCGCATTAGCCAGTCCGCCTGATACAGCCGATGTTCGCGCAGCAGCTGCGGTTTTGAGTCGAGCGAGGGCAAGAGCGAGTGTTCAACAGCGGGGATATACGCGGAGTAAAACACGCGCTTGAGCGAATATTTGTCATAAAACGCGGACGCGAGCCGGATTATCTGGTAATCGGATTCAGGGCTCGCGCCGATAATCATCTGCGTCGCCTGCCCGGCTGGCGCGAATTTTTGCGCATGTCTGTAAATCGCGAGTTCGTGCTTGTTTTGCACACCTTCCGTTTTTATCTGTTTCATCGGCGTAAGTATTGCCTGCTTGTTCTTGCCGGGCGCTAAAAGCTTCAAGCTCTCCTCGCTCGGCAGTTCGATGTTTATGCTCAAACGATCGGCAAGAAAACCGAGCCGGCGCACGTGTTCGGGCGACGCGTCGGGAATTGTTTTCGCGTGGATATAGCCCCAGAAATTATGCTCATACCGCAGAATTTCAAGGGCGCGTATCATGCACTCCATCGTATAGTCAGGACTTCTCAGCACGCCGCTGGACAGGAACAGGCCCTCAATGTAGTTTCGCCTGTAGAACTCTATCGTCAGCTCGGCAAGCTCGGCCGGCGTGAACGCCGCGCGCTTACAGTCGTTGCTCACACGGCAGACGCAGTATTTGCAATCGTGGATGCAGTGGTTCGTCATCAGGACTTTCAGCAGGCTGATACACCGTCCGTCTGCGGAGAACGAGTGACAGCACCCGGCCGGCAGCGTCTTGCCCTGGCTGTACGAGCCGGAAGACGTA
>Ga0123355_10019281_pt1 | contig 10858 bp, 8 predicted proteins | sample TergutEmb28metaG_3_FD_89872 | JGI IMG/M metagenome (GOLD analysis project Ga0123355, IMG submission 89872) | Embiratermes neotenicus P1 segment gut microbial communities from Petit-Saut dam, French Guiana - Emb289 P1 | ecosystem: Host-associated > Arthropoda: Insects > Digestive system > Gut ...
CCCCGGGGTGGGGTAGAAATCCTGGACCTGTTCCGGGTGTTTGCCCGCCTTGTGGAGATATTCCGCCAGGGCCACGGCGTCTTGGAGGGTGGTGCCGGGGTGACCGCTCATGAGATAGGGGACGAGATATTGTTCCTTGCCGTATTTCTGATTTAATCTGCGATATTTCTCCGCAAATTGATCGTAGGCGCGGTGACGGGGCTTGCCCATGGCGTCCAGCACGTGATCCACACAGTGCTCCGGGGCAACTTTTAGCTGACCGGAGACGTGGTAATGTACCAATTCGGCAAAAAACTCCCCGTTTGTGTCCTCCAGCAGATAGTCAAACCGGATGCCGGAGCGGACAAAGACCTTTTTCACACCGGGAATAGCCCGGATTTTCCGGAGGAGCTTCAAATAATCCGTGTGGTCGGCGTCCAGTTGATCACAGGGCATAGGCGTCAGACATTTTTTACCCTTGCAGAGCCCGTGCTTTTTCTGTCCGGCGCAGGAGGCCCGGCGAAAATTGGCCGTGGGGCCGCCCACGTCGTGGACGTAGCCCTTAAAATCGGGGTTGCGGGTAAATCCCTCCACCTCTTTGATTATGGACTGGTGAGTACGGGCGGTGACCATCTTGCCCTGGTGAAAACTGAGGGCGCAGAAGTTACAATCGCCGAAACACCCCCGGTTGTGGATCACAGAGAAGCGCACCTCGTCAATGGCGGGTACGCCGCCCTGATTGACGTACACGGGATGGACTTCCCGGGTATAGGGCAGGTCGTATACGGCGTCTAAATCCGGGCCGTCTAAGGGGAGGGCCGGGGGATTGACGATCAAGAGCCGATCTCCGGTGGGCTGGATCAGCCCACGGCCTCGGATTGGGTCATGTTCCTCCGTCTGAATTTTTGCGGCGTGGGCGTAGGCGGTTTTATCGGCCCGGACATCTTCATAGGAGGGGCAGTGGAGTTTGGGATAGGGACAGCCAGACACGTCCCGTGCGGCGTAAGCCGTACCGCGGATATCCGTCAACTCCCCCACGGGGGTGCCGCTTTTTAACCGGGCGGCGATTTCACGGGCGGCGGATTCCCCCATGCCGTAGACGAGAAGATCAGCCTTGGCGTCAAAGAGGAGGCTCCGCCGGACTTTGTCCGACCAGTAGTCGTAGTGGGCAAACCGCCGGAGGCTGGCCTCCAATCCGCCCACGATAATGGGCAGACCGGGAAAGGCCTCCCGGGCCCGGTTGGCGTAGACCACAGGGGCCCGATCCGGGCGGAGGCCTGCCCGCTTGCCGGGGGAGTAGAAATCCTCGCTCCGGGGCTTTTTCGCCGCCGTGTAGTGGGCCACCATGGAGTCCAGATTTCCCGCCGTCACAAAGATGCCGTATCGAGGCCTGCCCATGGCGAGAAAGGCGGCGGTGTCCTGCCAAGGGGGCTGGGGCAGGATCGCAACTCTGTGGCCCTGGGCCTCCAGCACCCGGCCGATGACGGCGGCGCCGAAGCTGGGGTGATCCACATAGGCGTCCCCCGTGACCAGCAAAAAGTCATAGGAGGCCCAACCCCGGGCCTCCATATCTGCTTGTGATACGGGCAGAAATTGCGTGCTCATCATAGGATTTTGACCTCAATATCTTTTTCCATCACCAGGAGCGGCCCCAAAGCACCCTCCGCCGTGCCGGTCCGGGTGAATCCGAACCGCCCATAGAATCCGATGGCCTCTTGATGGTGGGGGGCCACTTTCAGGGTCAGCCGCCGCCGGCCCAGAGGACGGTAGACGCTGACGGCGTGGCCGATCATCTGTACGCCCAGATTCTTCCCCCGAAAGGCGGGGGAAAGGTAACATGCGGCGATGGACCCCAGCCCCTGAGCTTGGCCATAGGGGATATCCAACTCTAAAAATCCGGCGGGGGCTCCGCCCAGATAGGCCTCTACAACGGCCTGGGGGTGGGCCTTGACCCGTTCTCTGGCCTGATCCAGATATCCGTCCGTATATCCGGCAAGCCCCCCGTGGACGTGGGTCCAGAGTTCCCGCCGATAGGTGAGATAACGATCTCCCTCCCGGCTCAAATCTATGGGCAGGAAATCCAAATTTCCCGTCTCCCGGCTGTGGGGGTCCCGCCACCAGACTTGGCGGGCGAAGGTGCTGATCTCCGGGGCGAGATGTGCGGCGTCGTTCATGAAGCGGATATGGAACGCGTCCCCGTCGAATTCCAGGAGGGAGACCCCCGTATTCTCGCAGTGGCCCACTTCTGATAATCGGTCCGAGGGGACGCCTAAAATGTGGGCCAATAGGGTGCGAATGGCGTTGCCATGGGTGAAAATGGCCACAGTCTGGCCCGGGTATCGAGCGGAAATAGCCGCCACGGCGGCGGTCACTCGCTCTGTTAGAGCTTGGAATGACTCGTTGGAGCCGATATCCCACCGGGCCGGGTCTCGGGCGAAGCAGCGGAGTTGTTCCGGTTCCTCCCGCTCCACCTGGGCCCAGGGGAGATCCTCCCAGCGGCCCATGCCCGCCTCCCGCAGGGCGGGGGTGGTGTGGATAGGCAAGGTCCGGGGGACGCTCACCGCCCTGGCGGTGGACTGGGTGCGGACCATATCACTGGAATAGACCGCGTCAATGGGGATATCCGCAAAGCGCCTCCCCAGGGCGGCGATTTGCTGAAGGCCCATATCCGTGACCGGACTGTCATATTGGCCGTGAATGCGCCGATAGAGATTGCCCTCCGCCTCGGCGTGGCGAATGATATATAGTTTTGTCATTGATTTACTCATCCGTGCAACTCCACCCGGCCCGTCAGGTCCGACACGCCCGTGATCCCGTGTCGGGCCAGATAGGCCCATAGTTGATTTTTAATGTGCAGCGGGGCCAGGGGATCTGCAAAGCAGGCCGTCCCCACCCCGATGAGATGGGCACCGGCCAGAAGCATCTCTACGGCATTGTCCCCCGTGGCGATGCCGCCCATACCCAGGATGGGAATGTCTACGGCACGGGCCGCCTGACAGACCATCCGCAGGGCCACGGGGAGGATAGCGGGGCCGGACAGGCCGCCGAAGTTGTTGGCCAAAATCGGCCGCCGGGTCCGGGTGTCGATCCGCATCCCCAGGAGAGTGTTGATGAGACTTAAGGCGTCGGCCCCGGCGTCTTGGGCGGCCTTGGCGATGGGTGTGATATCCGTCACGTTGGGGGAGAGTTTGACCATTACCGGGACACGGCTGACGGCTTTTACCGCCGCGGTCACGTCACGGGCGCCCTCGGTTGTCGTGCCGAAGGCCAATCCCCCCGCCTTGACGTTGGGGCAGGAGATGTTGACCTCCAGAATATCTACGCCTGCGTCGGACAGTTTCTCCGCCATGCTCACATACTCTTCCACGGTGTTGCCCGACAGGTTGGCGATGATTTTTGTCTGATATTGGCGTAAAAACGGGAGCTCGTCCCGGATGAAGGCGTCTACGCCGGGATTTTGCAGACCCACACTGTTGAGCATCCCCATGGGGGTCTCGGCCACCCGGGGCGGGGGGTTGCCCGCCCTGGGCCGGAGGGTCAGGCCCTTGACGCAGATGCCGCCCAGCTCATTTAAGTCCAGATACTCGCCGTATTCCCGGCCGAATCTAAATGTGCCGGAGGCCATGACCACAGGGTTTTCAAATTCCACTCCGGCGAAGGTCACTTTAAGATTTGCCACGCTAAAACACCTCCGTTGCGGAAAATACGGGGCCGTCTGCGCAGACCCGGCACATCTGTCCGTCGTTGGTCTCAATGGCGCAGCCGAGACAGGCCCCCACACCGCAGGCCATCCGCTCCTCCAGGGAGACCTGGCAGGGGATGCCGTATGCAGCCGCCAGATCCGCAACGGCCTGGAGCATGGACCCGGGACCGCAGGCCAGGATCGAATCATAGCCGCCCTGTTTCAGGTGGTGCTCCAAAGGCTCCGTCACAAAGCCCTGAGTGCCGTAGCTGCCGTCGTCGGTGGCAATGGTCACCCGTCTGCAGATTTCCCGGAAATGGGACTGGAGGATCATATGGTCCGCCGAGCGGAAGCCCAAGATGGCCGTGGCGATCCCGATGACCTCCCTGGCCGCATAGAGCAGAGGCGGCACACCGATCCCGCCGCCGACTAAGAGGACGTTGCGCCCGGTCAGGTCAAATCCCCGGCCCAGGGGGCCCAGGATGTCCAATTCCCCGCTCTTCTTCTCGCCCAGCCACCGGGTGCCGGGGCCTCTCTCCTCGAACACGATTTTGAGATATCCGTCCCGGCAGTCGCAAATACTGATGGGACGACGCAGGAACGCCCCGTCCCCGCACTTCACATGGACAAACTGCCCGGGCCGCGCCGCCAGACCGATGTCCCCCGCATCTACTGTGATCGCGTGGATATGGTCCGTCAGTTGCTGGGCGGTGATGATATCGCATAATCTCTGCATGGAGTTGACCACCTTTCGCTGTGTTGGGATGAAAGCCCATAAGCTCCTTTTTAAAGGAGTTTTCGGCAAAGCCGACTGAGGATTGTCCTTGACCTGCGGCGCGGGGATAATCCTCCGTCAGAGCTTCGCTCTGCCACCTCCTTTGGAAAAGGAGGTTTTCATAGTGCGTCGTAGTCTGCAACTATCCCGCCGCCCCGGTCGTCCGCGGACGGTCCAGGGCGACCGTCCCTACGGGTGCTGTGCGCGCCCTGCACGATCACAAAAAAATCGCAAACAACCGTAAAAATCCCTGTAGGATTTTACGGAACAGAGACCGCTTCTTCCACACGTCTCCGTGGATTTCCTCACACTGGGTCAACGTCGCCAGAAAGTCGGCCTTGATGTCCCGGATCACCGGGGCGCCGCAGATCCAGACGGCGTTTTCAAAGTGGAGGTAAAAACTGCGGAAATCCATGTTGATGGAGCCCATGATACAGTGGTCATCATCGGAGAGAATGGTCTTGGCGTGAAGAAAACCGGGGGTGTATTCGTAGATCCGCACCCCGGCCCGGAGCAGGGGCGCATAGCTGGACTGGGTGGCTATATGGACCAGCCGCTTATCCCAGATGTGGGGCGTGATAATCCGCACGTCGGTGCCGCCCAGGGCCGCCGTACAGAGGGCGTCCACCATAGAGACGTCAATGATCAGATAGGGGGTATAGATATAGACGTACTCCCTGGCGTTGTAGATCATACTGCGGTACGTGATCTCGGCGGGGTTATCCGGGTTGTTCATGGGGCCGTCGATAAAGGGCTGGAAGTATCCGGGGGCGGATTTGCCCGGCCGCCGGGGCCGATATTGATCGAAATCCTGTTCTGTGCGGGTCTGGGCCTCCCACATCTGGAGGAAAAAGACAGTCATACTCCACACGGCGTCCCCCTCCAGGCGGACGGCCGTATCTTTCCAGTGGCCCAGCTTATCGTAGTAATTGACGTATTCGTCGCCGATGTTGGTGCCGCCGGTATAGGCGATCTCTCCGTCGATGACGCAGATTTTCTGGTGATTTCGATAGTTGACATACAGCCTGCTGACGGAGTTGTGGATGGGGTTGAAACACACCACTTGGATGCCCAGGCGTCTCAGATTCTCCTCCAGGTTGTCGGGTATGGTTAAGAGGCTGCCGAAATCGTCATACATAACCCGGACTTCCACGCCCTGGGCCGCCTTGCGGGCCAAGACCTCCCGGATTTCATCCCAGAGCCTGCCCCGGCTGATAATAAAATACTCCAGGAAAATAAACCGCTCCGCCCGTTCAAAATCTTGGAGCATGGCGGGGAACTGTTCGTCCCCCAGGGGATAGAAGGTGCAGGCGGTGTTTTCGTACAGGGGAAACCCCATCCGGCCCAGATATCCCCCCAGCCGCTTCCGGGCGGGGTGCACGCGCCCCAGGGCCTGATAGATCTCCGGATCTTTCTCCAGAAAGGGTTCGCTCCTGGCGATGGCCCTGCGGGCGCGCCGGTGCTTACTGCGTCTGCCCCAGAGGAGATAGAGCAGGAGGCCCGTCACCGGCAGAAGCAGAATCAGCACGACCCAGGCCATGGTATAGGAGGTGTTCTGGTACTTGCCCACCAGGAGAAAGATATCGATGACGGCGATGACCTGGATGGCGATATAGAGAAAAAACGCCCGCTCCTGCATCACTTGGGCCAAGAGGACGATCAACAGGATCTGGGCAATGATCATCAGGCCCACCAGCGCCGCACGCAGGAGGCCAGCCAGTTTACTGTTGATTGTTCCGGTCATATATTACTCCTCAGTTTTAAAGGTTTCGTTATCAAAGGGAGGATCGGTTTCCGATGGGTTCGGCGTCTCCGGCATTTCATTTGGCGGCGCCACGGGCGCCCGGGACAGATTCCAAGTCAACAGGAGCTGATAGAGCAGCAGAATAAGGGCCAGCGCCAGCAAAATGCCCCTCTGGAGCAGGGCGTGGCCATCGGCCATAGTGACGGCGGTGAAGTACACGGCGGCAGAGCCGGAGAACAAGAGCCCTTTCGGATTCCCCAACCCAAAGGCAAATCCGGTCATATAATAAAAACCCAGAATGAGGGCCGCCAAGGCGAAGAAATAATAGACGTAATACAAGAGCGTGGGGTTCGTGGCGTGGTCAATATAGGCGAACACCAGCCACATACAGAGCCAGAGAACCGGCACTACGCTGGTGATGGCCACATTGCGTCCGCTCCCCCCCCGCAGGCTCATATACAAAAGGCAGAGGCCCGAAAGGGCGGCGCCAACCGCCCAGACCCAGTCGCGCAATGCTCCGCCCATTGCCCCGACAGCCAGGGCCGTGAGCCCCAGGCTCAACAGGATAATCAGAATGGCCAACAATGGACTGCCGTCAAATGCCGCCCGGAACGTGGTCACGTTTTGGTTCGGCAGAGTGCGGCTTACAATGAACAAGAGGAGAACGGTGATCCCGCTCAAGATCATCAGGGCCAGGGAGACAGGTGCCCAGGCCTCTGCCAGGCCCGTATAGGGATCGAAGATCGTGGCCACCTCCTGCCTTCGCAAAAGCCAACCGGCCACGCCGGAGATAAGGGCCAAAAGGGCCATGATGAACCCGATTTTACGCATATTCAGTCTCCTAATTTCATATAGTAGATTTAGCGAAAAACAGGTTTTTCGCCAGAGGGGAACTGCCCATCGGAAATGAATTCCACTGTGGGTTGGGAGTTACTTTTTTCGCCTCTGGCGCACACTGTCGTGCACTTGTCGGCGAAAAAGCTTTTCGCATAGCGAAAAGGGCGGGAGATGTGTTGTTTTCTATTGTACATCAGCTTGCCCTGTCCGTCAATTGTGTTTCCCTACCGGGAGGGCGGGGAAGACACAGAGAGGAGAAGATCATGCGATTCATTGTACTTGTCTCCCTGGGGATTTTGCTCTTAGCGCTTTTACTGCCCGTGCTTTTGACCTCTGCCCCGGAAGATGCCCCGGCAGAGGAGATCACAGTAGAGGGCGTTTATGCGGAACCGTCCCCGTCCCCGGCGGAGCCCATAGATCACCCCCCCGCACTTTTTTACACCCCCCAACAGGACATGCCATTGGGATATTTGGACGAGGAGCTGATGCTACAGGTGCAGATTGGAGATCAGATCCAGGAAATGACCATGGCGGAATATCTACAGGGCGTCGTGGCGGCGGAGATGCCTGCCAGCTTTCATTTGGAGGCCCTCAAAGCCCAGGCGGTGGCCGCCCGGACGTACACGCTCCACCGGATGTTGGTTGCGCCCACGGCCCGCCATCCGGGGGCCTACGTCTGCGGCAGTTACGCCTGTTGCAAGGCGTATCACAGCCCGGAGCGCCTCCGGGAGCGGTGGGGGGACGATTTCGGCATACACCGTCAAACCATCGCCCAGGCGGTGGCGGGGACGGACGGGAGTATTATGCTCTATGACAATTTGCCGATTTTAGCGGCCTTTCACGCCGCCTCCAGCGGGTTCACCGAGGCCAGCGGCGCCATCTGGAACCAGCTCCCCTACCTTCAGAGCGTCCGCACCTTTGAGAGCGCGGCGGACATGCCGCGATACCTGGTGGAAGTGGAGCTGACCTTCGACGAATTTCGTCAGACCGCTGTCCAGGGGATCCCCGGCGTGCAACTGGCGGAAGACGACGCTTCCAATTGGATCAGCGATCTGACCTACACGGATTCAGGGCGGCTGGCCAATTTGACCATCGGCGGGGTAACTGTCACCGGGGCGGAGTTTCGCCGATTGTTCGGCCTGCGCTCCACCAATATCACCTTCTCCTTCCCCGCCCAGGGGATGACCATTGTCACCCGGGGCCACGGCCACGGGGTGGGAATGAGCCAGTTCGGTGCCAATACATTGGCGGGGTTGGGACTCACCTACGAGGCGATTTTGAAATGGTATTATACAAATATTGATATTTCGCAGATGGACTTCTGATGGGTTATACAATAATTTGTAAATAAACCGTTAATTTCTTGACATACCTCTTGATAGTTTTTCTACAATCTTCTATACTATTTTTAAATTAGTTCATAAAGACAAAAAGGGAAAGTGGGTGTATTGTAGTGAAGAAGAAAATTGGTATTTTTTTAATTCTATTGAGTATTGTTTTCCTCCTGCCGGGGGCCTTCGCCGCTGATGGGCAGATCAGCGTATTCTCTGTAGAGGCGACAGCCGGAGCTGGACACGACGGCTATCTGGTCATGGTGCGACCGGATGTCACGCCCCGCCTCTCCCCTCTAAGTGCCGGGTTGGAGCAGATTGCGGACAACCTGTATCGAGCGGATTCCATCCAAGATGCCGCGGGCGTCTGGCGGGAAGACCAGGTGCTCCACATAGAGCCCAACTACAGAATTGACCCCCTGGGTACCCCCAACGATCCAAAGTTTTATCGCCAGTGGGACATGAAGATGATCAATGCCCCCCTCCTTTGGCAGACTGATATCTCCGCCGAAGGGGTGCGGGTTGCCATCCTGGACACGGGAATCGTTTGGAATCACGAAGATTTAAATTACGCCAATGTGCTCGAAGGGTTCAACTACATAACCAACACAACAGCGGTTCGGGATAACAAGGGGCACGGTACGGCTGTGGCCGGAATCATTGCCGCCACCCGCAACAACGGGTTAGGCATGGCGGGGCTGGTGTGTGAAGTGACCATTATCCCGCTCCAGGTCATGGATGTAGATGCGGGAACCCTCAGTATGGCCATCCGGGCCATAAACGATGCGGTAGACATCCACGACGCCGACGTGATTAACATGAGCTTTAGTGTCCGGGGTGCGCAGAGGTCTCTGGCTCTGGAGAACGCTGTCGATTTTGCCGCCGCACAGGGTGTGATCCTTGTGGCGGCAGTGGGGAATGACGGCAATGAAGTCGTACACTATCCGGCGGGATATGACAATGTCATCGGCGTGGGTGCCGTTGACCGGACTGGTACGAAAGCGGACTTCTCTCAGCGCAACGAAAGTGTCTTCGTCACGGCACCTGGCTGTGCGGTGCTCTCCCTGGGATACGCCGGGCCAGAGAGCTATCGCTATTGGGATGGGACAAGCTTTGCAGCGCCCTTTGTCACCGCCATGGCGGCGGCCGCAAAAGGCGTGCGCCCCGACATGACCCAAGGGGAGTTTGCCGAGATTTTGGCCGGCTCTGCCCGGGATGCGGGGGTATCCGGCTATGATATCAAGTACGGCCACGGCATTATTGATCTGGCCCGGTTTGTCGCGGCTTTCCCAGAGGTCAAACAGCCCCACGGATTCTTGGATATTGACGGTCACTGGGCGGAAGCGGGGATCCTGCGGGCCGTGGATCTGGGCCTGGTCACCGGGATGACGGCGACCACCTTTGAACCGGATCTGGAAATGAGCCGCGCCATGATCGTGACGATTCTGGGCAGATTATACCGGGAGACGGGCGGCAATATTCCCGCGAGAAACGACACGTTCGTCGATACCCAGCGGGGCTCCTGGTACAGTCCCTACGTAGCATGGGCGGCGGAGAATGGGATTGTAATGGGCGTCGGCGGCAATCGGTTTGCGCCGGAGGTTCCCGTGACCCGGCAAGAGGCCGCAGTAATCCTATACCGTTTTGCGGAATATATTGGACGGGATGTGTCGACCGGCGGAGCGAATCTGCAAGGGTTTATTGATGCCCATCGCGTGGCGGATTGGGCGCGGCCGGGGATGCTCTGGGGGGTGGACAAGGGGCTCATCACCGGGATATCCTCTGGAGGCGGCATGATGCTGAACCCGGAAGGCATCTTCACCAGAGCCGAGGCGGCGGTGCTTCTGGGACGATTCATTGACCTGGCCGGAGTGGTGCTACTGGCGGCATAGCCGGTGCGCCGACAGAAAATTTAAACGCCTAGCGGGATGTCCCGCTAGGCGTTTTTTCGGATTTTGTCTATAGGGCGTACCATGCAGAGTGCGTTAATTGATATATTTCGCCATAAACAGACAGGGGTTGTCCGCATCCCAGAGCAGAGGGAAAACTTCCAGGGGGCGGAATCCGGCTGACAGGTAGAACAGCCGGGTTTTTTCGTAGTGTTCACTCTCTCTGGAGGCGTCCAGTGTTTTCACAGTCAAAAATTCAAATTTGTGCGCCCTGCAATACGCCTCACAGGATTTGAGGAGCATTGTTCCGATCCCCTGCCCGTGAAACGCCTCTAGTACGCCCATGACACAGAGTTCCGCCGCGGAGGGGGTGTGGGCCTTAATCGCGGCAAAGCCGACGGGACGCCCGGCGTCAAACGCCGCGAAAAACGGCAATGTCTGCACTTGTCGCACGTAGTCGGCGATGGAGGCCTCCACGCCAAACCAATCCGGCAGTGCCCGGAGGATCCCATTGCAAATTGCGGATCTTTCGTTGGCGTCGATGATTTCTTTTATTTCCATCCCTTACCGCCTGCGCTCCAAAACTTGCTTCAGCGCCGCCGGGTCTGTGTTGATCACCAG
>Ga0123355_10019283_pt1 | contig 10858 bp, 9 predicted proteins | sample TergutEmb28metaG_3_FD_89872 | JGI IMG/M metagenome (GOLD analysis project Ga0123355, IMG submission 89872) | Embiratermes neotenicus P1 segment gut microbial communities from Petit-Saut dam, French Guiana - Emb289 P1 | ecosystem: Host-associated > Arthropoda: Insects > Digestive system > Gut ...
GAAAAGTACTTTCGTTGTGAGTACTTCAAATGGATATTCGTGTAGGGATTGGCCGAAAGTTTGAGGCTACGCCCTGGTTGTCATAAACTGTCAAATACAACATGCATTAAAACCTGTACCACTGCCTCAGGGATTATTGACACTCTGTACTTATCTACCAGTCTGCAGTTTACCACCTTGAAATTACTAGTCATAGATATTTTGTAAATTACAGGCATCGCGTATACTACGTGCAGAGGATTCTTATGAAGTTAATTTCATGCGTCCTTTCATTGGTTCATTCACTTGTCCACAGATTTTTTCTGCCCTTATATCATTACATTCGACGGGTTGTTGCGAAATTACTTCGAGTGGGTGGGACAACTCCAGCAGGTTTTGAGAATATGGCTTGCCTTTTGTGTGTGTGTGTGTGTATATATATATATATATATATGTGTGTGTGTATTTTTGACACATGTGGAATCATTCGGACCGAAACATGTGCGTCTGTGTTAATGCCTCGACCATAATTCGAATTTTAACTTCTCTTTAAGATTATCTTTGTTGGGGGAATTTTAAGTTGTAATGTCCATTTTAATAGTCATGCTGAAACATGTACACAGCGTCACATTCCAGAAGACAGTACCATCAATGTACAGGAATGTAAGCCTGTATACCTAACCAACTAACTAGCTCCACGGAGCAGGGTCCTTCTTGTGAAGCTAACATTTGCTCGATTGGTCAAAAAATTCCCATATTTTATGGAACCCGATGGTTCATTACCGCATCCACAAGAGCCCGCCACTTATACGTGTCCTCAGCCAGATCAGTTCAGTCCCTACCGCCCCACGTCTTGAAGATCCATTTTAATATCCTCCCATAAACTCCTAGGTCTTCCAAGTGGTCTCTTTCCCTCAGGTTTATATAAACTGAAACTCATCTTTGGCGTAGAAGTGTAAGAGAGAATGATGGCTTTCGGTGAATTTGTAAGGCTTTGGGAGGAAGTGGTCTTGGCCTAATTGAGGTACTGTCAGGCATTGGCTTGGAGGACCGAGGAAGGAAGAATCTCTGATAATCTGTCGCCGGATATTAATTTGAACCGGGGACCTTCCAATTGCGGAACAGCAGTGTTACCCATTGGGCATTGCTTGAGAACTGATATCCATGCGACTGGTCACGAAATTTGCTGAATTTTTTCGGATCGCAACCTTCATTAATTCAGATGAAGGTGTATCAGATTACCGGTTCTAGGAGTCAAAACATGTAGCCACCGCAAGATATAATGAATAATACGTTGCGTTCACTGTAATACTCCTTTATTTGGATTATTGAGTTTTCACGTAACAGGATAATCTAGATAAAGATTGAAGATTCATAGCCGTGGTCACAAGAACCAGCCACTGTTCCCTGAGCCAGAGGACACCAGCCCATATTCTCAGCATTTTTGTAACGTTCATTCTAATGTTTTCCTTCCATCTACGCCCAGGTCTCCATTCAAGTACCGCTTTGTGTAGGCATTTTTTTACTCGTTGCATAGCTGTGGATAATTGCTTACCATGTGTCAAGTATTGAGCTTCTAATCACGACCCGCTCTTGCTTTGCCTTATATGAATATACACGTAGCACTGGATTGTCATTCTCTGTTGCTACGTATGTGGGGACTGTCTGTTGTATGGCTATAATGTGCCGTCAGTTGAATTGTTCCGAAACACAATGGAAACACCGAGAGTGTAGCCCGCATGTCTTTCGCGCGTTCAGAAGAATCGTTGATGGAATCAGGTTGCTCCTCAAAGGATTCTTCGTTTGAAGAGGGAAATTCTGTGACGAACCCCGACACTGATTGACTGCCACGGAACTGTTGTTGGTTCGGTCGCAACGTGGCTAGTCTGTTAAGTCGGGATGTCTGTGTAAATTGGCTGGGGTTCGGTTCTCATTTGGGGTAGAATTGTTGACTTTTGCCAAAGCGTCTACGTCGGGCCAATAGTCTTTGCCCTCCTTTCGAAGCCATATTTCAGATGAGATGAGATCTTTGCTCTTCTGGGATTTTACGCGACGTTTCGGGACAACCTGTCCGTCCCACCTCTAAGGGGCAAACTTCAACGTGGGACCGATTGGTTTATCGAAACCTCGGTAACTACTAATCGAGTCTGCGCAACATCACAGAAGAGTGACGATCTTATTTACACCGCGGTGGAGGCCTGAAATCACGATATTGGAGGTAATTTGACTAGAATGTGAAGGCTTAACTGGACATTACGTAGTGGGTCAGAGGTGAGTAGGTTTGTGTATTACAGCATATGCAGATTCAGTGCACAAGAAAATGCTGTCAGACCTTCTGAAGTCGGGAGGCTAATTGCTTGGGTCTCACCTCTCTGCCCACCGAATCTGATGCTTGAAATTCAGTGTATGAAGACAGGGTTGCTATAATGAGACGGTCCTCCACCTTGCTCAAAAAATTTCAGCTTCATCTGCTTCCACTTTCGGAAGGGCCCGCAAGAAAATTACGGGGGGCCGTCATATGTTGTGATGGTGCAGAATAAGTGTTTAGAGCCTCGTCTCGTAGCTATCAAGACATGCCGAAATCATTTGCCGGGTAGGCGTCTGTCGTGCCTTGAAAGGGGCACAGGTAGAAAGACGTATATGGACTGGAACGTTTTGACTGAACCTTCATTTTAGTGTTTTGTTTTCTTTGAGGCCTAGAGTGACTCTCTGAACATCCAGTACTTAGACCCGTTTCGTCGTTCCAAGTCTCGTCCCTCTTCCGAGAACGGATTGTCAGTTGTGGTTGTTCCCTTACATTTGTTGGTGCGTTTGTAAAAGTGGGAAGAGCGACTATTAAGCTTCGTCATTCCTGTCCTTCCGTCCGTCCGTCCGTCCGTGTGGAACAAATCGGCTCGCACTGGACGGATTTTCATGATATTGGAATGTTTTTCGAAAACCTCGAGAAAATTCAAGTTTTATTAAAATCTGTCAAGAATAACAGGTACTTTTCATGAAGACCTGTGTACTGTACATTACTGTACGTGTATGATGTCTCGCTCGGTAGGCAAAAGTTGTAGAGAAAAAAATCACATATTTTATGTTGACTAGTTCCCCCCCCTTCCCTCGAAAATAGTGCTGTTTTTTAGATAATGTGCAAAAAAAATGGTACAGCCAGACCGGCCACAGATGGTGCGGGATGGGTAGTAGCAAATCGTCATTTGTCATGAAATCTTGCTCTTGCGTATCTACCGCGTTCTTGACAAGGACCATCTCTTGGTCTATGGACAGTAAATATCTAAAAGATAATGCGCACGTCCCCAGATCTCATGTGAGATGATATTCTGTTTGGATGTTTTATCTGTTGCACTCTGAAATTGTTATCCATCCCCTCTGTCGATGGACGGTGCTGGGGTCCTTTTCCTTAGCTCCGTCCTGTATGTGGCTGGATATAGATGTTGTCCATAAAAATACATCCCTTTGTTCACGATCAAAGTCCTTCAATGGCTATTCTTGCTGCTTTCTATAAGTAACTTTATTTTATTTGTAATACATTAAGGTTGTAAAGTTGAATGAAGGAGTTTGTGTCGCTGGTTGTTTTTTAGCTTTAATTTTACGTCTCTGTCTTATAAAATATGTATAGGAAAGACTTGTGTACCGTTAGAGTACATTATTCACATGCTTTGAAGTATGATAGTTGGCGGCACAGGGATTGTTCTCATTCCTTTTACGGGTTAAACTTCTTACTGTTCTGTACGTGATCTGTAACATTAGCGGTGAGTTGCTTCATTTGTATTGGCTCCGTGTACTGGAGATTCTGAGAGACAAGAGGAGGGAGGAAGTGAACTTGTGGTATCCCATTCATCAGATTCGTGTTCTCTGCTGTTCACGTCTCTTTCTGTTGACCGTTGTCTGGAATAAATGTACACGCGAAGCTGCAACTGCCCGTACTTTAGCTCTGTTTCCTGAAGGCGTATAGAGAAGTTGAGTACAACTCCACGCATTCTAATCTCGACAGTAGATGGAAACGATAACTGAACGTCTAGGCCCTTCACCTCCAGAGGAACGGCGCTCTTACCCATTGGAAAGGAGTCTGGGTGGGCCTCACAGTCGGTCTTGGACGTCATAACGCATGTGCCGAAATCGAAGCCCGCTCCACCGGCCAGTCACTGCTGACAGTCCAATATAGCTGGTGGTGCAGTGAATCAGCTGTTGTCACGGACCTTTAGAAAACCAAGGACCCTTTGTCGTTACCTTCGGCCAGGCTGATTTCGGGTACGATGCGCATCGCGAAAATTATTCGCGATAAAATGCCACGAAGTTGTCGATTTTTATGTTTCTTGTAATTCGATCTGGCCGTTATAATGGCAGGACATCATGCATTTCATTATGAACGTATTGTTCGTAGTGGGAGGGGAGTATCGGATGAGGTGGGTGGGGTATGTGGCATGCATGTGGGGCTAGACGAGTACATAGGTTTGGTGAAACGTGGGAAGATCTAGGCGTTCATAGGAGGGTAATACATAGGTATTAAAATGGGTCCTCAGGAGACAGGACGGGAGGTCGTGGACTAGATTTATTGGAAAATTTTACGTTATTCGAATTTCGCACTACGACTCTGAAAATGGAGTCTACACTATCACCCTTCGTAACTTTGTTGTCCCGACGCGCTCAGTTTCGGAAAATTGGTGTGGTTCACCGAATCACATATAGTTTTAATTATTTCATTTTTACGTTTTTTATTTACTCATTTTATTCCTGATATAAAGTAATGGAGCTCTATATCCAGTAAAACAACTATATCATTTCTAGGAAACTGACACAGTCACTTCTCTGTACTCCCAATGACACCACACTCGTCCGCGACTGAATTTGCACTGGATTGCTAACGTCCATTGTCAGGCTGCTAACGTTTTCTCATTTAAATCTCTCCCCTCCTACCTATCGCCAAAGGTCCTGAATATACGTTGACAGATTAACTCACAACGCATGTCATGAACAGTCCGTAACTGACGCCAGCAATCCTGAGAAACAACTATACTAAAAATGATCCGTTACAGAAGGCAGCAAGTTTTCGAAAAGTTAGCAACAAAGATTATTACCGCATGATGCAAAAACCCAGAAGTAGAATCAGCCTTAAAACAGATCGCCTTCGAAGCTAAAATATATCAATTCTTTTGACTGCACATGACACTTATGTAGGTATACGTGTGACATGAAGAGGGGTTATAGTACCGGGAGAAAACCCTGATGTTTAAATGCAACCCATAAGTAGGACTATAAAAAATGCGAAACATCGGATCTGTAACTAGGCTTGTAGGAGATTAGCCTTGTTTTCTTACCCACTGTAACTAAATGTTAAGCAACAAAGCAGAAATGAAGGTTACTGTGACTAAATCCCCTTTTCGTTTCATGACACATGATAGCCGATAACTTGCTTCAGCCCGCACACATTCTAGCCCATAATACATCTGCAGTGACCAGCTGTTTATGAGTTTAATGAAGTTGGCAACTTGACCATTGTAACTCAGACGTGGCACTACTGGCACAAACCACGAGAGAGGCCGTGATGTGTCAAACTGATAATCGCCTCGCCTCTTTTGGCCTTAATATTTTGGAGAACTCGGCATTTTCGGAGTTTGATGAAGACATTTTTCAGAACTGGCAGCAAGGTGTTACTACGCTGTTCGTGGTTGTCTAATCAGTTATCAAGAGCAGTGGATGGTGGAGGTGCAGCGCAGCACTTCCCTTCGAGGTCACCAGATTTGAGACACCGTGACGTTTTTCTTGTGAGGTAATGGCAGAATTGTCGTCTGTGGGTGTACTGGGAAGTTGTGCCAAATTAGACGAACTAGCAAATTACTGCAGGTGTTTAAAGAGGAACTCCTGAGATGCATAGGCTGAAATAGGTTACCGGCTAGACGTCTTACCGTGCACGAAAGGAGCTTACTTGACACATTTGCCACGAGAAACTTTTTGCGTTTTTAGTTTCATGTTTTACTGTTTATAAAAAATTAGATAAAGCCAGCGAGATTGAGTTTTATGAAGAATATAAATATTTAGGAGTTATTTTTGACACTAGCGGGACAGACGACAAAGAAGTAAGATCAAGAGTAATACAAGCAAAAAAATGTATAGCATGTTTAAATGGGATATTGTGGAGTAAAGACATAAGAAAGGAGAGAAAATTGAACATTTATAATGCGTTGATTAAAAGCAGTTTATTGTATGGTTCCGAAACATGGAGACTCACAGAAAATAATAAAAGACGGGTCGAAGCTACAGAGATGGATGACCTGAGGAGATCCTCCAGAATATCAAGAAAAGAAAGAATTAGGAATGTAACTATAAGACAACAGATTGGATTAGAGGAACCAATTATAAAAGAAATAGAACAGAACCAACTTACATGGTACGGCCATGTCCAAAGAATGTCAGAAGGAAGATTACCCAAAATAGCATTGGAGTGGATGCCGAAACAAAAGAGAGCACGAGGAAGACCGAAGAAAAACTGGATGGAAGGGTATAAGGAAGGCCATGAACGAAATAAACCTAAATGAAGGCCAGTGGGAAGGTAGGAAGCAGTGGAGTCTAGGTGTCGGACAACGTAGAACAACGTTTTGGAACCGACATACATACAACATACATATATACATACTGTTTATAAAACGGCTAAGAAGCTTCGATATGGCCCGAAGTCCAGGAGTGATGTTCTGTGTTCGCTGTATATACAGCTGTCCTTAGTAGGAAGGCCTCCTCAAGAAAAATCTTGTTTTAAACCTGAATCGTATAAATTTAAAGAACAAAAACGTCAAAAAAAGCATGCTAGAACGTGTATGATATAAATTCTGTAAGCCATATATGTATAGCTAATAACACCGAGAGGATCTTGAATGAGAGTCAAAATCAACCGTGTAAGTTGGTTAAAAATGTTCTTTCTTCCATAATGGGAAACACCACTGCTGTAACTAAAGCTACCCATTCGAAACCAGTAAATCAGAAAAAGAGGGGGGGGGGGAGAATAATAAATACAGTCCTATCTCGTGAAGGTACAAGAATAGCAAGGGCAAATGATGCAACGTAGAAAGACGTCGCCATTTTGGGAATGTTGACGAAACAACAGAACATTCCGAAAATAGGCATGGAAAGGCTACCGATGGATAACTGGAAAAGACAATGGAGAAAGTAATGGCTATCGGTGAAATACCCACATGATTTTCATTGGACGGAAGTGCGTTGAACTTTCTTGTACGAGACGTGGTTCTTTTATTAATCTCATATGCGGCTTATTTAAACTGGAAGGACAGGGTACTGAGCAAGATACATCGACGTAAAGGTGAGGTAGTAGTAGGAGAATGGAGCAGATGGCGGAACAGTGACATTTATGGTTAATACTTCTCGCCAAATGTCGTTGTAATAATCACATCAAGGAAGATTAGATGGGGCGGAGCATGTGACAAGCATGGGAGGGAGGTGCATACAGGTTTTTAGTTGGAAGACCTGAAGGAATGAGAACTAACCGTGGGATAATATTAAAATGGATTTGAAAGAAACTTGATGGGAAGGCATGGGATTGGATTCGTCTGGTACAGTGTAGGGACAAGTGGCGGGCAGCCGTGAACACGGTAAGTGACGTTCGGGTTCTACAAAATGCCGGGAATTTGTTGCCAGAGGGCTTCTCAGGAAGTAGCTTTTTCCATGGACGTAGTTACCGGTTTTTTTTAACGACGCTGTTGGTGGCTCAAGGCATTAGCATCGAATGGCGGGATGATAAGTTAGCATTGGATTGAAACGAGTGTAGAAGGAAGCGGTCGTGGCTTAATTTACGGCAATGCCCTGACGTTTGAACGAATGACTGAAAGTAGCCCACAAGACAACTCTGTCGAGATATCTGGTCTCTGGATCGATATTTGAAACCTACTGTGAAGGAGGGTTTTAACCACTCAACCATCGGTGACTCTCAGGTGTGTATGACTGGAGAGGAAACTTGAAGGCATGGTGTCTTGTGTTGAGAGCGCCAAAGAGGGAGAAACCGCGTAGCTTGCTGTAGGAAGGACGTGCGTTGGGTGTTCAGAGATCTTGTCGCAGCTTGTGAGAGCAATACGAACTGGTGGTAGGTGCCTTCGATGTAAATGCTGGTCATGCGGTCAACATGAGCCAGAGAAAGGAGGGAGTGCATCTGCCTACTAGCTTGGCGAAAGTAATCGTAGGAGTGCGCAGGAGCGGACTGGTGATGAGTGGCTGTCATTTGCATTACAGTTATAAAACTCATCCGAATACCTCAGTAAACTACGGTTTGCCGGAACGTGACGCCGTGTAGTTTGGTACCTGACTTCAAAAAGTACACGGCGTCGTATCAGAAGATCGTGAATACATAGGGTCACATAGCGTAGATTGGTAGTTACTGATATTTTGAGAGCGGCAGATTGTCCGTAAGCGTCGGTAACTAACTACCAATCTGCGCTTCGTAATATCCCAGAACAGCGAAGGTCTCATTCACACGGCGGCTTAATCCTGAAATCGCGCATCGGCTCACGCAGTTCCTTTTCCTTTACATGGATATTATTTTTTGCGACCTGAAATCCAAGTTCCCCCACTGAACTTGCCCCACTGACGGACCCATCTGATTACTATGGCCACTTTCAGACAAGCCTGATGATGGAAGCAGTTCCGTTTCCTGCAAAGTTGTATGTCGTTTACAATTAAAGTAGACGAATCTCGGTAATTTCGAAGTGAATGGGGCCAAATGTTGTCTCGAATTACCGAAAAGCTCGGTCTGCCCGGATGACGACGAGTCAGAAAATGTGATTACGTATACAGTGTTACATACACATTGTGTTAATAGGTACTACATTGTATGTAACATTGTATATAACATTGTATGTGATAACAAATAACTTTTTGAAAATTTTAGGTATTTTAAATAATGTGTTAAACCACAAAAAAAACACTTAAGAAAACAAGAATTAAACTCTACAATACACTAGCCCATCCAGTCTTGTTATATGGCAGCGAAACTTGGACTATTAAAGCAAGTGACGCCAGAAGAATAACAGCAGCAGAGATGAAAAGCATGAGAAGAACAGTAGGATACACTTGGACAGATTACAAAACAAATGCACAAATTGCAAAGGAGTTAAAAATAACACCAATTTTGGACAAATTACTGGAATACAAGAGAAGCTGGATACAACCTGTAAATAGAATGTCTCGAAATAGATTACCCAGGGTAATGAAATACTACTCCCCAACTGGCAGAAAGAATCATGGTAGACATTTGAAGAGACTTCTGGATACGTTAGACCGAAACGGGCCAACGAGGGGCCCAACTGCATGACATATATGATGATGATGATGATGATGATGATGATGAATATCAGTGTATACATTGGTACAAAAGTACAGTAATGATAGAGTGCTCGTTGTCAGGTTAGAGTGTAAATAAAACGCTACTTCTGACTTAAGACCCAACAAAGAAAACAGATAACATAAAGTACAGTAATGCCATAAAGACATGTGCACACCCACATAACGCGCTTCAGCTGAATTCTGCGTCAAACATAAAAACAACCTTGCTTACAGCGCATCGTAACGGACGAAACGGAACCTCGAACGATCGGAACCCGGAGAGTCGAGTTTGCACTGTATAACCGGTTGGTTAACCTGGTAAGGGGATCCGAGCCTAACTCGAAACCTAAGTTCCTGTTGCACAGATTTTAAGTGCGCACGTCTGCTAACTTCGTGGAGCAGAGTCCTTTTTTTTTTTTTGAGAAGCTAGTCAAGAAATGCCCGGCATTTGATGGAACCCGAAAGTACATTTCCGTATTCACAAAAACCCCACCACTTCTACCTGTCCTGATTATGACGAATCAAGTCAATGCCAACCAAATCCTACGTCAGATCCTTTGTAATATCCTCCCATCTATACCAAGGTCTTAGAGGTGGTCTCCTTCCAGTTTCCACACCTAGTCGTTGGTGTTTTATTTTATTTTGTGTACAAGTCGATACATTCTGTATACGTGAGGTTCGTCGGATATAACCTGAAAGATTCGCGTTGTCACTTCGTATTATTCATTTACAAACTATCAAATATATTTCGGTAGGTATCTCCATTTCAAATGTCACGTACGTAGCTCCAGTGCTTCATTCACTGTCGCCGTCAGGCCGAAAGCCAAATGAAACGTTCGTTCGAGCGCCAAGGTTTTTTTTTTTTTAATTTTATATTATGCAAAATTATTGCCATAACGAAATTTGTTCATTTTTTCCATTGTCTTTTGTCACACGTCATTTCATGCCCTGAAAGTAGGGTGTACTAGTGTTGCTGCCACCTCGCAGGTACGAGGGCAATACCAAAATCAACCTCCGATTGGCTGGTTAAAAGAATACAAAATAAAGAACACAATTTTATTATATGGAACAGTTATATACATAACTTCATTATTTCTCCACATAGTTGCCATCCACATTTAGGCACTTGTTTACCGTGACACTAGTTTTGTAGTCACTCGTCAAAGAACGGTGCCGCCAAGTTATGCAGCCAAGTTGTTGACTCCATCCATGAGCTCTTCGTTGGTGTGGAAGCGCTGGGTAGCCAACCAGACCTTCATCTTGGTGAAGAGAAGTAATCGCTTGGTGCCAGGTCCGGACTGTAAGGAGGCTGGTTGAAAATCTCCCAGTTGAAGAGCTTGATTAAAGCATTTGTGCGAACCGCGGTGTGGGGCCGCAAGTTGTGCAGGAGAACGACGCCTCTAGTGAGCATCCCGCGCCTTTTTTTTTTTTTTTGGATCAACCTCCGAAGCTTATTCAGCGTTTCACAATAAACCTCCCACGTCATTGTGGTCCCTGGTGCCGTGAATTCTGTCAACAAAATTCCTTTACGGTCCCAGAATACGTACCTCAC
>Ga0123355_10019284_pt1 | contig 10858 bp, 5 predicted proteins | sample TergutEmb28metaG_3_FD_89872 | JGI IMG/M metagenome (GOLD analysis project Ga0123355, IMG submission 89872) | Embiratermes neotenicus P1 segment gut microbial communities from Petit-Saut dam, French Guiana - Emb289 P1 | ecosystem: Host-associated > Arthropoda: Insects > Digestive system > Gut ...
AAGAAAAGAGTATAAAGAAAAAAAAAAAAAAAAAAAAAAAAAAAAAAAAAAGGGTGGTTGTATTAAAAAAAAAAAAGGGGGTTGTGGAGGGGGGGAGAAAAATTTGTTTTTGGGGGGGGGGGGGGGGGGGGGCAGGGATTTCTCTATTTCCACCACGTTCCCGTCGGCTGTAGATCCCATCCATCCTACAGTTCACTAGGTTTCAGAGCCTTCTTTAAAGGAGTTAAAGCAGCCAGAGCCTAAAAGCGACCACTCAGTACCACCAGTACCAAAGTCAAGAATGCGTGAATTTAATCCCAATCCTCCTCACGTATTTAAGGCATGCTCCTAAACTACAGTAACAGCATTTCACTTGAAACAAAAGGATGTATTGTCAGCTGACACTACTGTTCTACGATACAGCGAAATTTGAATCATGAAAAATAATTCAGTTTCAAATCACGTTCCATGATCCAAACCAGACAATTCCAGAAACCAGTCAAAACTGTATTACTGAAACCGCACTCTTCGCATTCGTATTCATTACGCAGGCCTACCGCCCTAATGAAGAACTGATTATGCATAGGTCTATCTCACGATATATCAACACTGCACAATATTCAGCCGTGTTTGAATGGACATTGACTGGAGAGTTCTACAAAATTTATGGAGCATAATTGATAATGACAGACTATTAATTGGTATATTTATGTATACGAAATATTAGAGTGCTTATTAAACAATGTGAATTGAATGCATATTGAAAAGATTAATAACTAGGGAAATGAAAACTGACATTTAGCGAAAGCGTCGGTACGCTGATTAACGAAAGCTTCAATACCTCACAGACAACCGAGATAGCTCATTCGGTACAGTAACTGATGCACAGAATGAACGGAATGCGACTCAGACAGGGTAAGAAGTCTCCCTATTCCTCACTGCGCCCAGAGTGGCTCTGGGTTCCACCACGCCTCCTAGCCCTTGGCTACCCAGGATGAATCTGTTGGAGATAAAGTGGTCAGTACATCAAGTTGACGTCTCACAACCGTCTAATAAAGAACTCTATAATGTGTGGAGCTATACCTTCCTGCTCCCCTACGTCTTCATATCGTGTAGTGCTTCATAATTTTGCATGTACTGTAGAATACATCACATTACGTCGCAAGCGTACCTTCACATGTATAGCGAACCCTCTCACAACTTTCTTATGAAGTAAAAAGTGAGGGTTTAAATAGGTCCATCCTTCTCTAAAGAGTATGATGTTAAAGTACAAGCAAATTAATCACTAGGACATTTACGGTACTCCCGTCGGTGAGTGCGGAATTCTGTCTTCTGAGATGCAACTCCGTATAACTTGTAAACGTTTACTAATATTTCTGAATAATGTATTGCCTGCTGTTTCGCTGCACTTGAAGATGGGGGCAAGTTCTGCAGCTTCATAAGGTAGAAGATATTATTCGTATTACCCGTGTAATGACATCAAACCTCGCGGTAATTTATTCACATAATAACATCACACTTCGTACTTCCCAAAATTTAGGAACAGGTGGATTTCACCGACGTTTCGGAAGAATCTGCTGTGTCAAATTTTAAACTTTCGTAAAGACTGAGGAAATTGGACCTTCTGTAACGTGTGTGAATTTCTGCGTCACACCCGAAGGACTTCATTCAGTCTTCGCAGTGTACCGCAAAACTCTAATCCTTACGCTTCACCAGTACCTCAGTGTACTAAAAATTTCACGTGAATAGAACAGCCTTAATTGTACTTTACATTGAACCCACTTTGTGGTGGTCTGCTTGTAAAAAGCTACCCATCTTGGCCGTGTGTTCCTACAAGGCAGGCAAGTTTCGGCAGCCTATTATTGCACAAAACATGTGGAGTGAATGGCCACAGAATGTAGCTTCACTTTGATTGAAACTATGAGTAATTCAAGTCTCTACGAATATAATATTAAACACTAACAACGTTATATAGTTCAGAACCAATTTCCTCTAATTAAATATTACTTAATTATTTGTCCTTTAATTTCTACAACGATGATACCCAAATGCGTAATTTATAAACGTAAAGAAGGAGGATAACTTTCAAAAAATTCATTTGAAATAATGTACAACGAAGATAACGAGTGAAGTCTTCTAGCATGTAACACATTGTCGACTGGTAAAGTCGCCGACGTTTCATCTCGCCTTCTTCGGGCTCTAATATTCTCAGCAGATTGTTTCGACTGGCAGACTCGGCAGATGAAACACGTTCTTCCTCCGTTTTGAAAACTACTAACCAGTCAGATAGTCTTCTTCGACCGACACTCAAAACTGTGACAGCAACACCTCCGAAACGCCGATAACTACCGTCGACGCGGCCTCACATTCCGGAATATGTGAATACTCAACAAGGGCACTGCAAGAACGTCGAATGTAGCGTACAAATAAGCTGTCGTAGCTCATTTTAACGTACCAAACATGAATGCACAAGTAACGTCGTTCAATAAGCACGTCTCCCAAATCCTCAAAGGACTAAAATTCTGCTTAATTTAAGGGCGTTATAAGCAGCTTATTATAGTTCAGGGTAATTAATAAAAGATATCGTGGCATATTTGGTACCAGAAAATTAGCGTTTAAATGTCGAGAAAGGGGAAAATATCCCTCAGAAATTCAATAAAGGTAGCTGAATTCTAGGCCGATAGCAGCACTCCAAACTACCCATGTATGAAGGAAAGCTACTAACCATTCAATCGAGGCGCGGCATGTTAATGTTGATAAGATACAAATAATTTTAATAAAATATTTTCTTCACATAATTGTCTCCAAGGGATAATAACAAATGGATTTTTTCAGAATCAATTCGGAACTGAAAAGGGCCAGTCGGCCTAATCAGTTGTGAAAGAAATTTGCTACCTTTAGGTGACAAATCTCCGTTGTGCTCAGATTACTCAGTGAATTTAAAGGAGTTCCGTCATGCACAACAAAGTTATATATCTCAAGTAACAAATTTCGGCCCACTGTTGTATAGTTTCTTTCATGGATTCTGGTATATACGAGGCTCATTCAGAAACTAAATATCGTTTCGGTGTAAAAAAAAATCGATTAAGGTTTCGTATAAAATTTTATTTTTGTCAGATTCTACATTCTTCAAACTATTTTTCCACATATTCGCTGCCATTATTGAGGCACTTTTCGTAGCGGGGCACAAGTTTTTGTATATCCTCCTCACAGAATGCGGCCTCCTGCGACCCAAATGACTACTGACAATGTCATACAGTAGAGTCCTTGAAATCTGAGGAAAGTGCACAGACAGATCAGAAATTGTGAAACGTCTGTCGTCACGCACTCTTTCGTTGACCTTACGCACCAAATCATCATTCATCAAAGATGGACGCCCACTTCGCGCTTCATCGTGCACGTTCTCTCCTCCTTCATTGAACATCCGAACCCATTTCCTAACCATGCCATCACTCATCGCACACATTTGACAGATCTGGTGATGAATCTGACTTGGTAGCACATTCATAGCGTTCGAAAAACGAATTACAGACCGTATTTCACAGTCGTCGGCCCCTTCAGTTGTCTTAAACATGTTTAACGCACAGGAACAAACATAAACATAACACGAATTTCACGAAATGGCGTCTGTGGCTTCTCAATTGATAGAAGAAATCACTGCATATGCGCTAAGTGACAGTCTCGAGGCTGCGCGAGAGATATGCGCAGACGGTACTTACTTTCCGAATAACCTACGTAGGTCTGATGATGGCACATGAAATGGGCCGAAACTAGTTACCTGATATATACAGCTGTGTTGCACGTGATGGAACTCCTTTAAATACATTTAGTTACTCCACTACGGCAGCATTCAAACACGTGGGCGGGTGCTGGAAAATTAATATCGCCCAGAAGGGACTACAGATTTGCAACCTGACAATATGTGCTTGAAAGTCACTGTTCTGTGTTCAAGGTACAATAAATCAACAGTGTGTATTTTGTCGCAGGGCACAACGAAAAAGGTGAAAAGTACTACTATTTAACCCTTTAAGGACGAAACTGCACCTGTCTCTTTTAAATACCCAGTTCGTACCGCGAAGAAAACACTCTGTGCCTCGGTTAATGCTCTAAGGAGAAATAATTGCTGTTGGTTCCGAGATCCACGCAAAACACATAACTGCACTGTGAGCTGAACACAGAATTTATGAATTTTAAAGTTGGTGGTATATAAGAAAGTCTCAGGTTTTAAAAAGTTAAGTTCTTAAACGAAGTAATTACAGCTCTGACAGACGAAGTATCTAGCTTCTCTGTGCAAACCCGATTCTTAATTCCTTGACCCTGTACACTGAAGGAAGTAAAGTACCTTAGGACAAAAAACTGCGAAATATACTATATGTATATTAATATGTATATCAACAATTTCCTTTTAATCCAACTAAATGCGCTTAATACGTTAAATGCATACATTTATCACCTGCTACCTCCTATATGTTGTGGCGTTTCTAACACCATCTTCAGGGAGACGATTGCATTATTTGCTCAAGAACTATATGCTTTAGGTTTGAGCACTTTATATATGGTGTTCCTATAGTTGCTAATCAATTTATTTGTCGAACATCGATTATAGTTACTATTATATATTATAGCATATATTTCTTGAGAAAATAACGCAATGTTCTCTCTGAATATGGTGTAACAATCGCCGGAAAAAGTAGGAGGTAATCGGTGATGGATATATTTATTCAACGTATTATGTGCATCTAGATGGAATAAAAAGAAAGAATTTACTGCAAGAATGCAAGGAGTTGAAAGCTTAAAAAAAATGTAAACAGTTTGTGACATCCGTAAGGGAAAGCGGATGACATCAACCGGTGCTGCTTGCTTTAACTCTCACCAGGTGCCAGACTGCTACAGTACCAGTGCCGGCCACTCTCCGTCTTGTCTGAAGCTTAAGAGTAGGAGTCACATACATTATGGGCAGTTTAAGATATAACACTCGGTAATTCAAACGTCAATCAATAGAGGTCTCTCGGTTCGTTGTTGAAACTGCTGTGCGAGTCAATGCTACAGGAAAACCATTGGTATGCAAGGCAGGCAAGAAGCTATTCGACTGGCTGGAGGATTCACCCGTCAATAATAAAGTGCTCTCTCACTCCCATCGCCCTTGTCGAAGATTGGACTTCAGGTCACGCATCAGGCACACAGAGGATTTAGACAAATCACTGGTAACGCCGACAACGCTAGTTCTTATTTGCCGTCGCTTCAATAAAAGGAATGTCTCAATTTTTCTGAAAATTTCAAGCAACTTCGATTACTCGACACCACCCCAGGTAGGATGGATTAGTTCAGGAAGATGTTTTCCAAAGAATTTCAAACGGACATCGCAACTTCCCACTACTTTTGTCACGGTTCCCCCTCTGCCCGCAGCGCAGAAAATACCGGCCAAAACATGTAATCGATTTTAATGCACCCTGGAATGGTAAATCTATACTAAACTTTCTCAAGCAAGTTTTAACTGGGTTTTGTTAGTTGTGCTGCAACTGCCACCTTTCTTACAGAACTTAAGTGTTTATTGTACACGCCTGTACATTTTGATGCATTTTGACATAGGACACTTTCCCATAGATTGTGTTAGAAGATAGTTATTATGTGAGAGCTTGTTTATTCAATTAATTTTGTGAGAAACTTTACTTAAATCACAAACAGATAATACAACAAATAAAAACTTGGTTTCGCGAATAACTATTAACTGCTACTTCCCCGCAGTACTGAATCTATTAATCGTGGCGGTAATGCTTCTTCCGTCCATCTTGGGCTAAATTGGCTTCAAATATCGGACGAGAAAACGAAGGCTATTATGAATAATGTCAAAATCACCGTAAAACTATATATTTTTTTTTCATTACGTCCATTATGCTATTACGAATTTCGTTTAGACCTCACAAGTAACACACATTAATTTCCTGTTCGTCTGTCTCATTGACCTCAACTTAAGAATATCTCCAAAGACGTTCACGATATAGGATAATGGAGGTTTCCATGTTAGCAGCTGTCTTTCAGTATTCATTGAGAGTGGATAATTCAAACAACCCATTTATATAAAGCCCAAAAAGCGTTTTTATGTATGTTAGCTTTACATTCCTTGCACTGGCCTTAAGCGCTTTTCCTTCCACGCTATGAAGACATGTCAAATTTATTGCACCCTCTAACATAGCGCTGTGTTAGAAAATGTATAATTACAAAGTATCCGCAGCAACGGATTTGTAGTGGAGCAAACATGTCATAAGCGGACGTGCTATGTGAACATTTTCTCATTTGTTTCATTATCAGATAGCTATGTAACAAAAAATGTATATAACATTACGTAAATAATTTTTGAAACACAAGATAAGTACTGAAGTTTCAGTTATTAAACAGATCCAGTGGAATTCCTTTAAAAGACGGCAGTTTAACGCACTAAGGCCAAAGTTAACTCTTACTATCGTCATACATAAAAATCAGTTCCTATCTCACACCAAACACGGTTTATTTCCATTCAGAAGGTCAATAGTTTAATATATACAGTGATATAATTGCCGTTTGTTTTGAGAACATTAAGGAACACGTAAATTTACTGTGTGTGCAGGGCAAAGTGTTGGGTTGCAGAATGTTACAGCAAGTGATAGGTTTAAACCACTTGGTCTTTGAATGGTTAAATATTAGACTGAAGTGAAATTCGCAAATGTGCAAATTAAAGTGATACAAGGTGGAGAGTCTTTTGTATTCTCACAGTCCAATGACAGGACCACTGATTATGGTTCGATACAGAACTGTCACGCTGGTGGATAACATTGTTGAAATTATCCTGGGAATAATGTAACATTTGTCTCTATCTTTCACGGCATTTCTTCCAGTCCTCTATCCCTTTCATATCCTCATCTCGTTCTCTTCTTGTTCCGTTACAACAGTGAATTAAGTTAAACTATGTCTTTCAGGTGACATCTGTTTGGAGTATGAACTTTTACTTCTGTGTGTGAAAATTACTGGATATGAGGTAGCAAAAACTGTATATGCGCTGTAGTAGCACAGTCCGCAGGGGCTCTATTTATTCACAAACAACTTCCATTGCAGCATGCCCATTAGTTCTAACGCGTTAATATTATAATTAAAATACAGTATCAGAAAAATAAATGAAATGTTTAATTATTAATTATTCGCATGGAGATGCCAGTAGAACTATTGCTTAAAAATACACGAAATTTATATAGATGAAGCAGGTAATATAAATTTTTAACAATTCAGACCAACTGTACTGGTCTTTCCCTTCCATATTTAATAACTTGGTCTATATGCATAGGCTCTGGAAATCACTGCCTCCCCTACAAATTGAGAAGTAAGGCGGTCGGAGCGTCTAGCACTTAGGCGTGCAAGAGTGTATCTTTCCCTCCACTTCCATGTACACTACCATTCTATGGTGTATAACACATAGTAAAATATTTCACTTACACCAGTCATTATCTGCTAACAAAGTGTGTAAGCGGGTAACAATTTGAAACACACGAATGAATTCAAAGACACATGGAAAGGGAACAAGCTTATCTGTAAACTACAGTTCATAAACTTGTAATGCCGCAATGTTGATAAAGAACAGGCGGAGAAAGTGGAGTTTGCCTGAAGGTACGTAGAGAATGGAGGCATTCATGAGCAGGGTCGAGGTATCGCCTGACCCACATTCCCCAAGCTGTTTGGTGGGTTCCATGTTTTCAGTGTCAAGGAACTTTATAAGCAATTCCTTCACTCCCGCGCGTAACTTTACGAATTGCGTAAAAAACCAAACTTCATCGTTTAAAAAAAAAGCTAAGCCGCTCTTTTGATAAGAAAAAACTTGCCGAAGATGATAATTCATGGATTTTATATGCAGCAAAACACTACCGCTGATGACATGTGCAGTCTGTAAAAATCCCCCAAATTTCTGTCTACCTTGTTGCTGCAATTAATTTATTTCACACAATTTCTGTGGCCTTAATGACGACTTTAAAAAAATGGCAAGTGTGAAATAGCTCTCATCTTTGTCGATCTAATTTTGTACCTTCTAATCGGCCTAAAAAGATTCATGTAAACCTTAAAAGACGCATAAATCTTTGCCTCGGATTCGATCTACACTACTTACACACATCTGTCTGATACAGAAGGATAAGAGTAGTCACGTTATTGCCTAAAGTAGTTGCCCACAGTCTGAAGGCTGTCATCAGGCGCCCAGCCATCCCCTTTGCCATGAAAACGAAATTTTTCAACAAGTCAACGGAAAAAAAAACTTATATGAGCGAACATTCTCAACAACAAACTCCGTCAAGAGAACATTTCGCTTAGGAATGCCTTATGACAATTAACCCTTTGACGTCTAACGACCACTATAGTGGTCGTACCGCACCGCTAACCTCTAAACGTTGCATTTTATATATTTATTCAACAAACAACGTATTTGGTTCCCGTTTTATTCACATTTTATATACAGAATGTGCTAAAATTTAAAAAAATAATTCCGGCGCCAAAAGGTTAACGTCACTCAAAAAGCGCATTTATAAACAAATATCCCCTGTGTGCTGCCAAAATTTCAACCGAAATATTCTTGTTAAAATTGAGGTGGAATGTGAAGATTTTTACACTATTTAAGGGCAGATTTTTTTCGAATCTCTTAAATCGTGAAAGTCTTAATTTTAGTAATTTGAAGTAAATTACTGAAAACATTTGTATAAACATATTTGCATTTTGTTTCCTATGGCGCTGCGGCCCAACGCGGGCCACGGCCTCCTCATTCTTTAGGTTTCTAGATCACACAAAACGACGCACTGCAGTCGGAAGGACTCCTCTGGACGCGTGTTCATATCTCTATTAACTTCTTGGAATTGTGCAGGTAGGGGAAATAATACTGTATCTAAGCAACGTGCCTTATGTATAATAAAATCTTACATTGTTCAGTTGGTATTTTGATATTACAAGTGTACTGCTTCTTTCAAAATATTTGGAGATTCTTTAATTTCATGTTTAAAAAGACCGACCCACAACACCACAGTCAGCACACTTTAGTGAATTTTGGAACCTACATCACCCATTCCTACACACTTCTTCACAGTGCGGCCAGCTCTTACGTAAGGGCTACCAATGCCTTGTCTACAAGTTCTGTTGAAGTTAGCAACCGACCAAGCTAATTTGAAATCAAAATTCTTGTAAAAGAGCTCTTATCTTAGAAAGAATCTGCTGTAGTGTTAGGTGTCAGAATTATAATTTATAGTTAAGGACTTACGCCGTTTCTTCTCTTAAGAATACAATTAAGAATAATTTGCAGTACACGGCCACGTGTAATGGCCTCTTTACACGAACTTGCTGCTGCCCGGATTTCACACGACTTCACTTGCAACGTACAAATACAACTCATTTGACTTTCTGTTTTACTACTTACTGTGTGGTTTATGATTTGCACCGGTCGTTCATTGTACCCAGGAAATCAAAATCGTATCTACGAATGTACGATTTTGAAACGGATAAAGGAAAGATTCATCAGGGTCGCTGTGATGGATGCACCTTAATTAGATATACACTAAGTGATAGAGAACAGCCAACATATCAGGAAAGTTCAGAGATCTTTAAAAGCTGCAGCATATAATATTAATAATCATATCCTACCGGAAAGTATATTTAAATTTTATCGAATGGTTTATAAGATTATTAAAACTGTTTGAATATAAAAATAAAGTTATGAAATGAAAGGCAATTTTTAAGCTTTAACAAAGATTATGCAGCTTGTCTTAAATATTCAGCAAATTATACTGTTACCTAAATACATAAAATAAAATGCTATTATTATTATTTTGTATCATCTTTATGTGGTTATGTACAAGTATATAATGGAGCTAAACCGCGTTTTGAAGTACATTATTATTATTATTATTATTATCATTATTAATTCCGGACCACATTTCAGACATCACCCCCGTCTACTGTAGAGGCTTTCTCAGTCATAATGCAGTGAGGCTGTATTGCTCTCAGACCGTGGAATCAGGCCATTGTAATGCGTCAGAGAGCAACATAATTAAACGTGAACAAATATGCAGCTTCTGCGCAAAATTCAAACCCGTTTTTCCTAAGCGTACAAAACTTAAAACAATTTAACCAATTCGACTGAATGATCACATGGTCCAGCAAGAAAGAACTCAAAGTTCAAACACATTTTCACTGACGTACACTTTAGAAACAAGATGTTAAATTATGTTGCTTAACTTTTGACTTTAACCCTTAAACACACAGTCCATTCTCTGTCCATTTAAGGGGGTCAGGGTCAAGAAGACTAAAGAAAACTGACCCATATTTAACCAATTAAAAACGTTCATGTTTAAGCCAGACAGGCAATGTACGTATAACGTACAATTGAGGCGCATCCATGCAACCATTGATGCAATGGAAAAGCAGTAAGTATTACATATTCTGAGTATGTGCTTGTAGCTTTAGTTATCCAGCATGCAATGCGCATGCGTCATATTTTCACGTGGTCTGTTCGGCTGTACAATATTTTTGAACATTATCCCATAAACGACAAGATTTTCGAAAAAAAAATATATTGCATGTAAAACCTGTTTTGATTTTCTCCACATTTGCTGAAACGTTTCTCATTCTAAGAACTGAGCGATACATGCTCAAAACTCCATATTGGCTTTCATGTAAATTACTCGTTCTACTGATTGGATAGTGGCCAACTAATTGCACTGTTATATGTTTTTAAAATATTTATTTACAATTAACGCTTTAAAACATATCACTTTCTTTAAAATTCGTCGTTACTCCTACGTGTTTCGGTCCTTCTGGACCATCCTCAGGGAGTGTTATGTTCCTAGTATTGAAGTTGCTAGTATTCTATATTTGGTGT
>Ga0123355_10019285_pt1 | contig 10858 bp, 6 predicted proteins | sample TergutEmb28metaG_3_FD_89872 | JGI IMG/M metagenome (GOLD analysis project Ga0123355, IMG submission 89872) | Embiratermes neotenicus P1 segment gut microbial communities from Petit-Saut dam, French Guiana - Emb289 P1 | ecosystem: Host-associated > Arthropoda: Insects > Digestive system > Gut ...
AGAGAGGGGGAAGGGGGTGGGGATGGTGCCAGGCGGGAGTCGGGCTTGCATGGGCGGAAGGAAGAAGGGTGACACACCCCCCCCCCCCCCCAACAGTATTTAAAAAGAAGTCGGTTGGAAAATTTCCACAATTTTGTGCAAAATTTCCATACAACATGAACATTTTGTTGAGAGTTCTACCGTTCTTGTTTATCTTTTATAATAGTTCCATTTCTGTATTTTAAACTGTTTTTGTACTTATATATGAAAGTGAAGTTGTAAGCTCAGTGACAGCAAGTAAGTTACATGACACCACAGGTAGCACACGCGACTCAGTTTCAGAAGAGTTAATTATAATGAAAATATGAAAAAGAATAAGTTGTTCTGGTGTTGGTCCCACTCGAAAGAGGCTGAAGTTTCCGTTCCTCTGGGATATGACGCTGTATCATCGAGTAATTATATTCCGACGTTTCGAGGCAAAACACTGGACTCATCTTCAGGGGTCGAAATCCCCCACAAGATGTCCAAATAAGACGCTATTAAACTTGACAGAACAAATACCATAGGTTAATGACACAGGAAGGGGTTAGTGAACGTCAGCAGAGGCCAGCTACAAGCCTCTGAATAAACAAATTTAAAACGACTCTTTTAACTCCGAGAACACTTCTGCTTCACAAATTGATGGCAAGTGCCACCTCAGCCAGAACCCGAAGACTCATTATCGTGTTCACAACAGACCACTACAGACACTGTCCTGAGTAGGTTTCATATAGTCAGAGCCCTCACGCTCTGTTTCTATAAGAATTCTTTTAATATTATCCTTCTAACAAGAATTGTGAGCTCTTCCCTTCAGTGTTACCAGACCAAATTGACTGCCCCATGCGTGATACTTGTCCCACCAACACAATTACGTTTGTGGTGTTTGATTATGTGTTAAAAAGGTACAAACACGTCCACGGTGCACATGTTGACGGGCAGGTCGCAAAGTAAAGGCAATGAAAATTGGCACTAGTGGAACTGATGCATACAAATGGGTTACTAAAACGTGAATTCTTAATGGTTCTTGCTTACCTTCGCCGCACGACTCTCCTAAGCGAAGGGCAGTTCGTTCCGTAACCGCCCGCAAAGGTCGCGGTCCAGTGGGTAGTACTGTTTCGCATTCTGGAGGTCAATGGTTCAAACCTTAGCCCGCGGACCGGTTACCTGTACTGGAAGTTCGCACTATTCTTCTTTCCAAGCAAACGTCAGGCAGTATTTCAAACTAGTCCACGACCGCTTCCTCTCCGATATACTATTCACTAATCACGCTACCATTCGATGTCCCGCAGTATGAGCTACTAAAAGTGTCACTATATAATCCAAGTATCACCAAATCCCGGATCGCCAGGTTGTGTGATGCGGCCGTTCTACACGTACTGTAAACGGACCCCGGGTCTCTTTTCCGATGGTACAGCGGACGGGGTGTGGTGCTGACCACCCACCCCCATCTAGTGACGAGATTAAAGATTAAAGCTGCTGGTCTGTAGTCAGACTGCCTGGGCCCTGACGACTGTACAATGACAGGTATCAAAGAGGTCGTGAGGAAAGGTGCGATGATGTTCACATTCCTGTGGTTCGGACATAAGACCGACCAGATGTTCGGGTGTAACCAAAAATATCCTCAGCGGTATTGGAGTCAGTAAATGGCATCACAATTTTTAACGCTCTGGCAACCAAACTTACAGATTCCCATTTCCACGTCTGATCACACCAAGGTGGATAAGGTGGCTAGAGATACAATATGCACGACAGATGTGAGAGATTAATACAAAGTTTTGATCTGAAAAATATGAAGTGAAGAGATCGCTTGCAAGACATGGTGTAGATGGGAGGGTATCAAAATGACTCCGAAAGAATGTGGTGAAAGGGTGTGGACTGACTTCTTCTAAACTAAGAATAGGAGCCAATGGTGGGCTCTTGTGAAGGCGGTAACGAGCTTTCAGGTTCCATACGAGGTAAGGAATTTCTTGAGTAGATGAGGGGCTAACAGAATCTCCGGGGCTCCGCTCCGTGGAATCCACGCTTTTCCGGTTAATATACTTCTAAAAAACACAAGCCTACTCTTCCCGGGGCAATAAAACACGTTTTTAATTAACAGCCTAATGGTAACGACGTCCTCTGCAGAGCTTACACTAATTTTGTGAGATTAACGTGACATTAAATTCAAACAATTGGGCAGTTATGGTGAGGTGGAGTATGTTGTATTATGGGGAAGGGTGTAACAATCAATCAAGGATCGGCCCCGTATTACCGCGGTAGGGTCCGTCGTCAGCTTCAGTACGGATGAGGCCTACAAATATGGAGGGTACCCGGAAATACCCTATGTCGAACAGACGTGACAGCCGACAAGAAAAGACCCTCAGGGTTTGGGGTGGGCGTTGGAGCTAACATGTTATGAAACACTAATATGTGACAACGTGTCACAAAGTGCAGACATACAACGTTACGGTGGTGTACACCTGAAAAACGGAAATAAGAATTTCCTACGTGGGTTGACCGGAGAACTGCAAGATAATACTCGTCTACAACAAGACAGGCCTCGGAAATGTTTTTATTTTCTTATTTACGATGCTCTCAATATCCCAGACTACATACCGTGGTTTAGTAAGGAAATTTTGAGAATAATGAATTGTTTAGTGGCAAATTTAAGGAAAATTAGGACCCTCGCGATACCCAGTATCACAAAACAGATTCGAACTGGGTCATCCTATAGGAAATGAGCAGGGCTTTACTGCCACATCAGCCTGCTGAGTGCCTAAGCGTAGATGGACGGATAATATCAAAACATATCTTAGAAAGGGAGGATACGAGCATGCGGAGTGAATTCAACTGTGTATAGTCCAGCGGCGGACTTTTGTTCACGCCAGACACTTCCTTGTCACCTCCCCCCTGGCCAGTATCCACAATACAAATTCTTCAAGAACGCCCTACACTAAGAAGCCCGTGTAACAATTTCCTGCTCCCATCAGAGTGAAACAGCGTCAAATTCTGCCTTTTGTGCGGTTCAGCAGCAGGTTTTTATGGACGAAGAGTGGCAGGTGCTAGCCGTGGGAACCAAAACAAAGCACCCCTCAGCGTCGTAATGGCCACGACTCGTCCAGCCGACTTCTGTATTAAGACGAAACTTCCGTTCAAATGGAGATTTGCACTGACCGATCGACAGAATGACTGACTGTCAAACCTCATGGCATAATGCCTGGAACCAGTTCGCTCGACTAATTTGGCGGTGTTCCTCAGGCAGTTTAAAATTCAAGCGATATAACTTCGAAGTGTTTAAAAATGTGGAAATTATCACCCTAGCATGAGGCGTGCTAAAAAGTAAAAAGAAAAATCACGTTATCTGTGATTTCCGAACACCAATGTTCCATTCATTGACTCGTACACCGACAGATAATATTATATCACAATTCTAATGAACATGAAGCCACAAACGTGACAATTTCCTGTAAGAGAGCTTGACAATATGAACAGTGGTCTACCTACAGGTAGGTCGAGGCTCCAATCCCGACAAACGTAGACACCTCTCGTCTGCTCTATGACGACTGATTATTTTTCACAATAATTGCCACACGGCTTGTGTATCCGCACGTATATGTTGGACTTGGTTACCACGTACGGATACATAAGGGAGAGAATTTATGGGCCTAGACTTACAAGAAGTTGGAGAACGCACAGTGAAGAACAAATTAAACACGAATAACGATCGAAAATTTTGAGCACATTTTGCGATGTTATTAATTTTATATTTGAGAATCACGACATTTACTAAAACTGAGAAATTGGAGCCGAATCGTCAAACATAGAAAAGCCTGGAATGATCTGGTGCAGAAGACCAGAACCCATGTAGGGTAGTAGTGGTGGAGGAGGAGGAGGAGGAGGAGGAGGCGAAGAAGAAGGAGGAGGAGAAGGAGGAGGAGGAGGAGGAGGAGGAGAAGGAGGAGGAGGAGAAGGAGGAGGAGAAGGAGAAGAAGAAGAAGGAGGAGGAGGAGAAGAAGAAGATGAAGAAGAAGAATTACAATAATCGGATCTTTCAATCTGGCGAGATTATACGAACGTAAATAATACGAATTTACGACTGGACGCGTTAAGATGCAATCGACTTTACGGGACAAGACGTACTTCTTCTAAACCATACTTCAAAAATAAATATATGTAAATTAACAGTTCACCACTGAAATAAGAACTTCATTGGCAGGTGGTGAAGGAAGAACAGGAGGACCGGATGCAGTCCAGGTATTGTACAAAGGTAATGTTTCGGTGTGCAGGAAGAGCGATGGACGAGGGACCACTGGGACAGGATCCATAGCCGCGTCTGGGCGAATGCCGCTACAGACGCATCATCTCATTTACATACTCATGTCACGAATGCTTTTCTTCTAGCAGTGCAGGAAGATTAAATATTTAAAGCATACGTTTACGCAACGCCAACGTTGAGTATTCGGAATTTCGCCCGAAAGTGTGTACTGACAGCTTTCGTTGTGTTCTCTGAACGAAACAATAAGCATTCCTTCTCCAAAACCCAATTAACGGACTGATTTTGGTAATAAATACGGGGTGTACTTTGTTTGATGCAATAAATATATTTACATTTTATATACACGGCTCTGTGTATCGTGAATCGAATTTAATAACTGTCCAACAAGATTCATATTCGTCAAGGCTACTAACATTCAATATGACCAACCTAGAATTTTAAATTATATACTAGTATTAATAGCAGTGTATTTTACTCATCAATATGACCAACCTAGAATTTTAAATTATATACTAGTATTAATAGCAGTGTATTTTACTCATTACAGTTAATCAATACCAGAAGCTGTAATTACAGCTGTACCAGTTCCTGATGATGGGTGTCAACACCCTAAACATGTAGAGCTGCCTACAGAAATGTAATAAACTGAATAAGTCGCATCTTGTTGGGCAGTTATTAAATTACATTTACATTATTGTGCTGTGTCATGCAGCCTGCCACGTGCCAGCTGGAAGATCGGCGCTCGATTTCTGGCTGGGAAAATATTTGTTCTATTTGACATCACGTCCACACCGATTCTGGCGTCCACTCAGCATCCGAACATGTAGACACAGAGGCATCTTGTACCGTGAGTGTATCTACAGCAGCATGAACTTCCACCCACAACCGCGGTTACGAATACGTAGCTCTGTCTCAATTCTGCCATAGGTCTTCATGGTGTGGCGCACAATTAAGCACACATAGCTTATCTTCGCCAACTGTATGGGTCTATGAAGTTCTATAATACGGTAGAAAAAGTACCGTACTTCTAGCGAGGGTCGGCATCCTTTCCCAAAACCCATCTACGGATCCGAAATAGAACAGTCGTTATAACGATTCCTACATATCGTGGGCTGGACGACCGACAAATTGTGGCAGGGAATGGAGAATTTCTTCTCTCCAAAATGCCCAATCTTCTACTTTATGGAGAACGCGGGCTCTTTTGCATGGGGTAAAGCGGCCGGGGCGTGAACAATGCCCCTTACCTCCATCTAGTGCCATCTCCACTCGCCCATACGCCTTAATGACGTGAACAGGAGCTTTATCTTTTACAGTTATCCACTAGAAGGTTCTCACTTTTTAGGCGCGTTCGCAAAATTGCGAGAAGCGACTGCTACCTTCGTCACGTCTGCCCGAAGGAACAACTCGGCTCCCACTGGACGGATTTTCATGAAATCTGATATTCGGGTATTTTTCGAAAATCTGTCAAAAAATTCAAGTTTCATTAAAATCTGACAAGAATAAGTTACTTTACATGTCGACCAGTATTTATCTTTACCATATCTCGCTCAATTCTTATTAGAGTGAGAAACATTTCAGACAAAAGTTGTACAGAAAATCGAAACACGCATTTTATGTTTAATAACTTTTTTTTTTAAATTGTGCCGTTTAAGAGATAATGTGGAAAAATTCGGTAGAAGTGGAGAGGCCACAGACGACAGTATGGCGCATACGCACTTCACCTAGGGCAACAAAAACACACTCTCGAAATATGTAACACTAATTGTTTTTCCTCTGCAACAATGGTTGGCTTTCACACTTGCAAAGAATGCCACAAAACCGAATCCCTTTGAAATCATACCACTACAGACCACAAGGAAGGATAACAATTGGAAGAACGAAGAAGCGTTGGCGCGAGCAGCTGTAACTCTGGAGACGGAACGGATCAAAGGGTTCAACCCTTGACGTTTATGACGATGACAATGGTTGCACGAACACGCCTCAAGGTTACGATATACGTACACTGCCTGTCTAGTGTATTTCCTTAAGCTTGGAGGCCGTTTAACATAACTTACTTTTTTCGTCGCTTTTCTTAGTCTTAAAAAACCAAAAATAAATTCTTTCCACATTCTCCAGCAAATTTACTACCTCACTTCGCGATTCGTCATTACACGCACTGTTCAAAAGGCGTCGTTAAATAGTACAAGAAGGTGTCGTTAAATGTTACAAAAAAAGCACGTAGTTATAGCATAAAACAGAGTTCACTGAGATTTGATACACTCACGGCGAGAAGCACAAACTACTACTATTTTGATGTGACGCCACATCAACTGGTGGAGCAGTGAACGCTGAAAACGGACACTACAAATTCCTCGGGGACGTCAGTAAACTTTCATAAAAATGCATGACATCGTCCTGAAAATCTGTACATTTAAAAAGCCATTCTTTCTGTCTCGGGATGATTTGATTTGTGTAGTTGACTGAACAGTTTTTAAAAACCTGCCCTATGAGTGCCTAATTTTAGAAAACGTGATGAAGTTTCGTCAACGGGACTGCAGAATCTGACATCCCGGTTGATGTAATGATGCTGACAGCGCAATGAAGGAAAGGGAGCTGCGGTTTCCTGTCGTAATGGGACAGTCTCCCAGCAGGAAACGTTCTGTTGTACTAGACACGCAGGAAGCGACCGACAGACAGCTGAACTTCACGAGAACCGACGCGGCGTTTCCATTTAGCTGGAGCACAAACATCCCTCCCCTTTCCCATTCGACGCTGGCTTTTGTAAATGACAGGCGTCCTGCAGGTCCTGGATCTGAGTGTAGCACCAAATAACATTGCAAGTAAGATGGCCTAACACACAAAGGTTCCTACAGTGCAAGTCGAAAACGCGAGCTTAAATGAAACATGCTGGATTTACAGCGGTCGGCAATGTTGGAATGTCAGGATCAACGTAATATGTGTATATATCGTCAAAACGCAACTATATTTATTAGTAGTATATTGGCTATCTACTACATTAGGCACAATTACACGTTTCGGCCACTAATGTTGGCCATCTTCAGGTTGTACGTGGACTTATCGAGTAGCTATACAACGTATGTGGGGTGTTTTTGGGGGTGTGGAGAAAGGGGCTTTTTGTGGGACCAAGATCTCGTTTGTGTTAGTGGTGGGTGCATGGTCTGGCACAATATCATTGTTATCCATGCCTTATTTTTTGCTATATCTAGAATGGGGCTCCTGAAGATGGCCAACATTAATGGCCGAAACATGTAGTTGTGCCTAATGTAGTAGACAGCCAATATACTATTAATAAATATAGTTGTGTTTTGACGATATACACACATATTATGTTGATCCTGTTATTTTGATAACATAACGGGAATGACGCACCTCAAAAAAAAAGTTTGAATGTCGTTTATAGTGCCCAGTTTTCCTGCGATCTGGGCGCTGTGGGGCCGAAGGAATCTCTCACAGCAGAGCAGCCTTTGTCGAGATAATGCTGACAGCCGGTTAAGCTACAAACTCTCCACCCGTTCAATGGCATGGCAGTGAAAATAATTAATTCATCCTGTTTAACCAGTTCCACATCTCGGATTCACCACCGTCGATGTAATTTGGAAGTGCCTCTAGTGGGATGACATTCTCTCACGCAAGTAAAACTACTCTAGACACCTTGACTGCATCGTGAACGAAGCAGGTGTGGCTCATACCGGTCCCTCTGCTTAATTACGAGTGCAACTTATTGCAATATGTGTTCGTGTGACATCTTGGCCAGAGGTCATAAATTCACACGTAGTGCCGAAATGTTTCAGGGTTTCCTATAAATTAAAAGTTGGTACGGTCTAGAAATGTTGCTTATAAGTATGTTCCTACCTACCTCATCTAACCAACTGGTCAGCAAACGTAAGTAAAACAGATAAGGTACAATAAACAGTTTCCCCTGAGCTTAAGCGAGAACGGATAAATATCCACACACTCTTGTCCTTTTGTGACAGATGGTGTAGCTGGCTTCATCACGCAGTATGAACACTGGCACACTGGACAGACCGTTCGGTGAACATCGTACTTACTGTAGTAGTAGTGGTGAAGCGAGCATCGTGTCCCGGCCAAGAATCAAATCCCCGTGACTCATAACTTGGCCAGTCATGTACCACCAACCAGCCAACCAACCAACCACTAGAATGTACCCAAAATCACATTAAGCCAATGAATAGTAAGCCATAGCCCACTGAAGAATGTGTTCAGCTAATTTATACGAATACGTACAAAAAAAAAAAACACTTCCTACCTCAGATACAACTCCGGCTCCATTACAAGGATCAACCCGTTAAGGCTGTTTAAGAAAATAGGCGCTTCGAATTTTCCATTATAGTAAAAACAGGCGCTGTTTACTGTGATAATCATAAACATAAATACAGCGGGCCACAAAATGCAGTTTGTGAATGTTACGGCGGCGGCGGGGACGTACAGTTGCCACTGGACTGTAATGACGGGTTAAATACATGTAATGTAATTCTATCGGGTCACAGCGATATTTTAACTTGAGCAAAGACAGACACATAAAATCCAGCTCGACAATACGAAACGTTAAGAACACATCGTTATGTTCTGGCTCATTAAATGACGCTACCATAAAGGTCTGGCAATATTTCTACAAATAACAACATGGCGTTGAAAATTAAGGTCTTCTGGGGTGTAACACTGTGTCGTCCGGCGTTTCCAAAGAACGGAATGCCTTCTTCAAGGACTGAGGGTTTCAAGAACACCTTCATTCCGTCGAAATATCGGGAAACATCAACCCACCGACAAAGCGCCACATCCCAGAAGGCCCGATTCGTCAACAAATCATCATCATCATCATCATCATCATCATCGGCTCTACAGCCCTAAGTGGGCCTCGGTCTCCTCAAGCAAACGTCGGCAGTGACCTCTATCCTGAGCATCCGCCCGTCAATTTGTACAACCCAGTTTCCTTGCGTCTTCTTCTACCCCCTCAATCATTCTTGATTTCGGTCGGACATGTCCTCGTATTCGTCAAAAAATAGCTGCGGAAAACTCAGAGCTCGCTCAACAACGGTACATGTCGGTGGGATGACAGCGAGGTTTAGCCCGGACATGTACAAGTCCCAACATGTGTTTCGAGGGGTGCGAGGATTTGAGCAGGCGGGCGGGGTCACAGACATTAATGGTTTCAGTGACATAAATGGCATTGTGGTCTTTCTGAATGTGACGCCGTGTAGTCTGGTAGATGGCTGTCAACGGTATGAGGAAACACACTACCTCCATGTCTACCAGACTACATGGCAACGCGTCCCACATGACCGCCGTGCAAGCAGCAAATCCCATATACAATGTCGTAATCGTGTGTGTCAGACTGAAGAGACGATGTCAAAATCTGTTACTAAGCTCATCTCCTGTACCCAAGTTTGGTACATGGCAATATGCCCCGGAAGGGGTGCGCTATCTGCTGGCAGCTGGCCGCTTGCCCTGTCATCTTCATCTGCACGAAGCATGACATCACCGCGTGGCCCCACGCTGACTATGGCTGGTACGATGAGGTGGGTGAAAAAGAGTTCAAAAAAAGACAGCGACAGACGATGGGGCAATCAAGAAATAAACCGAAGCAATAATTAGTTGTCTCTGCACCTCTCCATGAATGTGTATGAGTGGAGATACAGTTCGACGCATTTTCAGCTGCGGCTCACGAAGGAAATGAGGGTTCAAGTTAGTACTCCGACTGATTGACGCTCTGGCAGAAATTTGGGCGATATCAGGAGCCGTACTGAACGTAGTAACAAAGAGAAACTCCCCAAAATCTGCCGAGAAATGAAACTTGGTTGTCCTGAACTCATTCTACTCTACAACTTTACCAACCTTTTCCGATGTAGTGCAGCCCACATTTGCAACGAAATACGACAATAATAAATCATTTACCGCTATATTTCTACTGTTATAGACCTTTAACAGGTGTAAATAAGTATAAACCTACAGTATAAATAAATAAATAAAGTGAACATCACAACAAATTAAGTATAAAAAATACAATAAATGGAAATCCTTTGTAATGCCAAGAACGACGACAGAACTCCTAATTCAGTAAATTCTCCGCATTATTCACGCTCAAAGCAATGCACTTTTCATGTCGCCAAATATGATGATTTACAGAAACATAGGCTACATCCTCCTGCTGCTTTACCAAGTTTTTCTTTTAAGTGTAGTTACGTAAAAATCCTCAAACACTGCAAAGATTATATAGTGTGACTGATATATGAAAGAAAGATTAAGGAGAATTCGTGAAATTATACTGCTAGGTGAGATCTACTGAAGTACTAGGAGACGAGCTTTCTGCACTATAAATCCCACATGGACTGGCGCGGGATTTAGTCCGGCCCTCCTCGGTTTTATAATCCATACGGCTCATAAAACCGCGGAAAGCCGGGCTAAATATGGTGCCTTATCGGGTCTAATCCTGTGGTATAAAAAAATACAAGAATCTGAAAGCAAAATACTGAGGAAACAATTTTTATTTGGTAGGGATGTACCAGACAGGAAGTGGAGAATTACTTACATAATGAGAATCTTAAAAAAAAAAAAACTCGTCTTCAA
>Ga0123355_10019287_pt1 | contig 10857 bp, 5 predicted proteins | sample TergutEmb28metaG_3_FD_89872 | JGI IMG/M metagenome (GOLD analysis project Ga0123355, IMG submission 89872) | Embiratermes neotenicus P1 segment gut microbial communities from Petit-Saut dam, French Guiana - Emb289 P1 | ecosystem: Host-associated > Arthropoda: Insects > Digestive system > Gut ...
CAGAAAGTAACAGTCACCCAGACGGTACAGAAAGTAACAGTCCCCCAGACGGTACAGAAAGTAACAGTCACCCAGACAGTACAGAAAGTAACAGTCACCCAGACGGTACAGAAAGTAACAGTCCCCCAGACGGTACAGAAATTGCCCACATTCTACAAAACCTGGAAGTCTATAATTGTGTTTACAAAAGTTCATCAAAAAGTATGCTCGAACATAAATGTGAGGTGTGAGAAACTTTCTTGTAATTACACAATTACAAGATTTAATTCACAGCACTTGACACTGATTAAAGATTGATGAATAAGTTTATACACTGTGTACAATTTCCCACTTATGTGTAATAGAATACGTCATTGTGCTACTGTTACTCTGAGAGAAATTCTCTGAACACATTTGCTAACAAACACGTTCGTGTCGCCACAAACCGCCAACAACAGTCTCTACATAATGAGACATAATTGTTATTAAAGCGCGCTAATGCAATCGAAATGTGATATAAGTAGAGGTTTCGGAATTTCTGGGTCGCATGTACTTAATTCAAAAACATAAACCAAATTCAGTCACGCTAGCGTAATGGGAAATCTGTGTGACTTGATGAATACAAAGTTTATAATAATACTGACTGATTAACATTGTTATGAATGATAAATCTCTTTTACTTGTATATTATTGGGTTCAAGAAGGATGAAGGCATCTTTTACCGTGCCTCGGAAACCCTGCGGATATGTATTTATCACAAATCCTACTAGCAAAAGGCGTAAAAGAAAACTTGGTCACCTTGAATATCAAACTGTTGAATATATTTTATTGTAGTTTTCTGGGTTATACCTCTATCCCCCCCTCCCCCCTTCCCCATACAAGTTTGCCGAAAATTGGTTGGAACCTGTTCTCTCGATAATCGACATACAAATCAGTAAATTACAAAACCTTAAAATTGAGGATTGTTTGACCGTGCATCTTCCTCATGAAGTAATATGAAATGCCAACTCGATGCAACGATGTGATTTTATTAATGTATTCTTAGCTCCACATGTTTCGGGTACATACTCCCATCATCAGGAGCATTAGATGTTGAGTAGCAGCATATGGTTTTCTGCACCGAGTTTTTGGATGCGTGGTGGTCTTGGCACCATCCGCACCGTACACACGACCTACGCAGCGGCTCTCAAGTCCACCACCCATCCAAAAACTCGATGCAGAAAACCATATGCTGCAACTTGACATCTAATGCTCCTGATGATGGGACTATGTACCCGAAACATGTCGAGCTAAGAATACATTAATAAAATCACCTCGTTGCATCGAGTTGACATTTCAAATTATTTCATACAAAACCTTACAAAGATATCAACATTTCGGTGGATCTCATTTCCTCGATATTCAGGATAAAAGCAAATAAATACACGCATAAATTCTAAATCCTGTAAAGTTACTGGAATTTCATTAAATCTATTCTCTCCCTTTTCAGGATAAAAAATACGAATATAAACTCAGGAGTGTTAATACACCCAATTACCGAAATTTCTGTGGAAAAAACTTTCTTTCCATTTTGAGGGTAAATAAGATAAATACCCACGTAATTTGGCGTTCATAGGGTCGTACATCGTTATATTATTTCTATAGTAAAACCAACTAGATGAACCAATGTATCAAATTTATTTTATTTTGCAATGACACTCCAAATGTTTCGGACGATCTTTCCGTCCATCATCAGGAGTTCAAGACTGTACATACAGCAACAAAGAGATACTGCTTTACACCTGCTAGCAGGTAGACAATAGTACCTGTTTCACAAATGCCTGTTGCTGTGTGTAGAGTCTTGAACTCCTGATGATGGACGGAAAGACGATCCGAAACATGCAGATTGTCATTCCAAAATAAAATAAATTTCATACATTGTTGCATCTTGTTGGTTTTACTATAGAAATAATACCCACGTAAATTCCAAAACTAAGACAAAATGAAAACTACCCTTGGTAATGCAAGTACTAGTAAATCTCAGCCAATCAATGCAATTAGTTCTTAAACCTAGCTGTGACATAGTTTCAGACAGGATAATATTAAAATTGGTCTTAAAGCCATAAGGGTATAAACATATGCATTGGATTCAGCTTATTCTGGATACCGACCAGTTACAAGTTTTTATTGATACAGTAAAGAACCTCCGGAACATACACATGACTTGGCAATCCTTAACGATTAGAAAACAAAAAAAAAAAAAAGCCTACATTATGCACAGATACTCAATTCGCACCGCACACAGAACACTGTGCCTCCAGTAGAGAGACCATTTAGTAAGTGCTGTATGGAAAATTAATATTTGCCTACGGGACAGATAAACACAGCAAAAATGTATTTTTTTTTGGCGTTAAACGTGGCGGTAAATACACTAACCAACAGGCTTAAGAGCCTTAAAACCTAAATGACTTTCATTTACTCAGTGAGTAAGCACGTACAGAAATACTGCCTTCAGCAGTTAAGACTGTGGAGTTTGTTGATGATAGCTTAGTGAATATAACACTAGCAGGTCGCTAATGGCCGGTCCCAGTAGCCGCGCGGTCTAAGGCGTAGGTCTGCGGCCGCTCGCCTGCTGAGATTGTGTGTTCGAATCCCACCGGGGGCATGGATGTTTGTGTGTTGTGAGTGTTGTGTGTTGTCAGGTAGAGGTCTCTGCGACGAACTGATCACTCGTCCAGAAGAGTCCTACCGACTGTGATGCGTCGTTGCGAGTCATCTAGAAGCCTCAAGAATGAGGAGGCCGTGGCTCGCATTGGGCCGCAACGCCACAGAAAAAAAAAAAAAAAAAGTTCGCTAACGTTACACGGTTTTCAAATTCCTCAGTTGAGCGAAAGGAGAATAATAATAAGTGTTAAATAAATAGGCTGGGCGTGGATGGGATTCGTGTACAGGGTGTTTCTTTTCCTGCTTGACCGATCAGTGCCGGCCGTACGCTCTATTCGGTTCTCATTAAACTTTCTAAAGGTTAATATCACTGCGATCTTTTGTCTACCTTACGTCTTGGCTTTAAATCTCCCCGACATGCGACGTATGACGCGACGCTGGCAGAACTTCGGGCGGACCATATCAGTCAAGCTGCAACAACAACACCTTATACCTCGGATTCAGAAACATGAATATGAAACCTGTCAGCCTGTCTATTAGCTCAATTGAAAGTTCGTGGGTTTTGACACCGCGTAGGATTGTGGGTTGAACACGGGACTCCAGGGGTATCAAACATAGAAGTTGGTCTTGTAATCAACAACAACATTGAAACCCTGAAAACTCTTATTTGATCTTGGTGCCACAGTCTAAATTTTAAAAATGTCTGCAGTAGACGAGACTTTCTATACTCGTTTATCCAGAGAACTGTGTTCTTCCCTCTCTCGATGATTTTTCTTTGTGCCACTTATGCTGTGTTGGACGAACATGTCTCTCCGCCCTACGCTCAGCCAGTTTCTGTGCTACAGTGAAAGGGCTTGACATTCCTGTCTAAGGACGCTCTGTATCGTATAGCAGTTCAAGAAGACATTGAATGCGAGGAAGTGGATCATGCGGGGTACAGACAGTGAACAGCCACCAGATATCACACATCTTTTACAAAGTCTACAGTTATACTGAAGAATAAAAACCAACTATATGCCACTTATTATTTTATTGTACTTCTTATAGGCTCAAAATGTTTCGGGCACTACTATGCCCATCATCAAGAGCTCGCGACTATTATGTTGATTACCACATTGGTCGTTTCGTTCTTGGTTTGCTGTAGGTGACCGATTATAATCTCGGGCCGAGACACGTGTCCAGTTTGTGCCTCAGATCATAAGCGTATAGCTCCGCCTGTCAATGGGTCCTTTCTCCATGGTCACAGCGGATGGTGCGTGAGGTTGACCGCTCACAAATATCACTTTCCGAGTCAACAATGCGTAGAGCTATACCTCTACTCCAATTATATGTCTTGATACGTGCACAGTGACTGCTTTACTATTAGCTTCCTTCTGATCTTTCCATTTCTTTATTTAGTAACTGTTCTTTATTCAGTGCTGTTAAATCTGAGCTTGTGACGGTGTTTTTAAATACAGTACAAAATTGTGTAAATATCAGCAAATGGCGGGGTCTTTTTGAAATGTGACGTATAACTGTAGAATTTAACGTTTGTTGGACCGCGCATCGTTGTGATAACTGAAGAATAAAAACCAACTAGACGCCACTTATTATTTTATTTACTTCTTACAAGTTCAACATGTTTCGGGCACTACTATGCCCATCATCAGGAGCTCGCAACTATGATGTTGATTACCACATTGGTCGTTTCGTTCTTGGTTTGCTGTAGGTTGGAGGTTAGGTGCGGTTAGGCTGGAGTAGTGTCCGGGCTGCAGGTTGGAATTAAGTTACAGACGTTACGGGATAATCTATCCGTAACATATAGAAGACTCATAGGACTGCTTGACCATTGAAGACGGTAGGGGTAGGTTGCCCCAAATCGACGGTACCTTACTGCCACTCTAAGCTGCGTAACATCCCAGAAGCGCCAGGATATCACCGTTCTAGTTCTCTTAGCAAAACGGTACTGTCTGAAGCACGCACTGATCACTCTATCAGGACAGTTCGTAATTGCAGGCTATTCATATTAGCGATGCGAGATAGGTAGTTATCACAAAAATTAGAATGATTAGCATGTAAACATATTATAACATACCTGTACGTACAACCGTCTTCCTGAAGATGAATCATCCGTTTCGAAACATGTAGAAGACGTAGTAAAAATTAAAAATTGAAATATTGGTTTAACAAAGGTGCATTTTGTTTGTTTATATTATTCGAATAACCATCCACATTGCCACTCTTGTCCAAGTGTTTCGACCACTGCACTTGGTATTAACGCAGCAGTTTTTCACAGGCAAGCACGACTAGGGCCATTTGGTGGCGGAAAGCTGTACTAGCACTACACTACCCGCTGATAATTCGCGCGATCTGTCATCTTGTTACCGAAACAGCAGCCCCAGTGCGGATTACTTCCGAACGCTCTGCATACTTCTACAAATATCCTTCCCAGGGACACTTTATCCGTCACGAATCCCATATGGACTAGCCTGGTATCGAACTGGAATTTTCTCAGTTAAAGCCTGGCGAATTGCTGCCCGAGTCATGGTAGAGCCAAAAGAAGTTCTGCCATACGTTGTTAATGGGGTAAGATCACATTAATTTGTGTGTGTGTGTGTGTGTGTGTGTGTAATTGATGGCTTGTGAGGCAGCTTTGTTGGCACGAGACGTGAGGAACGCCTTTTAAGAATGGAGACAGGCATCGGTTAAAACACCGCTCAGAATCCATCAGCAACCTAGAAAGTCTCTGACACTTCGGCGACCCCAAGATGTCACGTGTTTTTAATCTCTGTGTTTGTAAAGTTCACCACAAGTGACCAGGTGGTACTTCCTAGACTAGACAGATATTCTTTGTCATGACGCAGCATAATGCATCCATTGTTACGCGCACACAACATAACTGTTTCAATAAGCATACGACTTCAGTCACCTTCTTCAGTACATTGTCGCTGTCCAACAGTTAGTGTAGCGGTATAGCAGGTATAGCAGGATTACATCCACGAAGTCCCCGTCATTTTACATGGCAACCTTCAGCGTGAATCTCACAATTCTTACGGCTCCCTTACCTCAGTCACATGATTGCAGCTGCTGCGTAAGCAGATTGACACTGGCACCCCCACCCCCCAAATTGCATAAACACAGTGATCTACGCGCATACGACTTCGCTCACTCTCCCAACTTGTGACCCCAGCCTAAGCTAGCTAACTTTGTTGCTGGAGACTTTGTTCAATTAATCCTGCTATAATCTTCCACCACACTGCAAGGTATCACATCCGACGACACAGCAATCTCCAGTCAGCACCGCGAATATATCAAATTGCGATTCTTCAAGATTTGTGTCGCTGCAGAAACTAACAGAGACATTTGAAACACCAACTGTGCAAAGCATATTCACACGTTTTCTACCTTTCTAGTGAAGTACTGAAGGCCTAGAAAATTGACTGTGAATAACTAAAGCAATTATATAACCCCCATGTGGCCTTCTTTCAAAAAAAAAAAAACCGGGCTCAACAGGGGATACACAAGCGACCATCACAAAATTAAGTGCGAAAAATTAGTATCCGATAATGCAGGATAATCACTGCTTTAAACCTGAAAATATTTTGAACCCAAATTGGACAATGTAAATTTTTATTGCCAGCACCCAAACATATTGTAAGAGACAGAGTGATAATTAATACGTCCTAGCTTCTATTTAACTGAATTATAGCAGTACAACAGAATCATTTCGTTATTATTATTATTATTATCATTATCATTATCATCATCATCTTCTTCATCGGCATTGTTACTATGTACCGGTTGCCAGGTTAGCTCAGTCAGTATAACGGCTAGACCTAAGGCCACATCACCAATGTATGTTTTACCTGCTTTTATTGATTCCAACTACACTAACGTCATCAAGACACGCCTACTCCACATAGGCCTATATTTTTAATAATTCTAATAATTCTCTGTATACAGTTTGTCTTAAGGCAATAATGTATGTTCCATCTTTAATGTTTTGTTGACTGTGAATCTTGATATTTCCGTACAATACGAACCAAGAGGATGCACTAGTTGCGATCAATTTATTTCAATAATTAAACTCTACATGTTTCGCGCATGCTTACTGCTCATCATCAGGAGGTACTACTCTGTATATACAGCAATTGGTATATGTCATGCGTTTATGTTGACTGGCTGTTGGCAGGATCGTTCCTACCAACAACCAGTCAACATAAACATATGACATAAACCAATTGCTGTATATACACAGCAGTACCTCCTGATGATGAGCAGTAAGCCTGCTCGAAACATGTAGCGGTTAATTATTGAAATAAATCAAAAGTAAATAGTGCATCCGGTTAGTTCTTATTATACGTATGTTCCATTGTTGCTCAAATGTGGGCCGTGAAGCGCTACCGATCCAAGAAATGTTTTTCAAACGTCTTCTAAGTATCTTATGAAATAAACTCCTGTTTTCATAGAAAGTGAGCATTTTAAAGGCTAAGTCAGTCAGCATTTAAACTGAACAAAAGTCATGTTCATTTTATTCCATCATCCTTTACTTTTTTCTTGTCGTTTGCAGAATTTTTTACATTGAAGCTCAACGTAAAAGCAAGCTGCCCTCCTCTGTACTATGTAACAGCCAGTCGCAATTTCTGAGCACACAATATCAAAATTCTGAGAAACACAACTGTCAATTACAGATTGTTTTTGACGTCACTTGACACAAGGATGAACACCGAGAACTTCACAACGTCTCTAAACCGAACAAAATGTTTGCATGCAGACACCGAGTGACGTGATTGGAAAACGTGCCGTTTTGTGAAAGGTTATTATGTTAATATAGAATTGCCGTTTAGGTCTTCACGAATCAGCTTTTCCTTGCTCTGTTCACGTTGCAGCCAACCTTAATACTTGGCGCCGAGAGAAGCCGAAGATACATAACCATGTCTGAACCCACAGCAGTATATGACATTCTGCGGTACTCACTATTCAATATCATTCAGTCTGTGTCTCATTCAGGCGTCACGCTGAGGTACTTCGATGGTCGCTTCGTTTCTTCCAATTTCTTAAGCACTAGATTCTGACCTTGTGGGATATTACGCTGCTTAGTGTGGCTAAACAGATTCAGACGTTTCTAACCTTCTGCGGTTTAAATAATTCTTGTGAGTTCCAAAAGACTTGTCCAAATTAATTCTCCAGAAAATCTGTAATATTCACGGTTCAAGAGTAGCCACTATATAGGAGCAGCCGAGGAAAAGCCAGCGTAAAACACTGGCTCACCGCTGGACCTGGTGCAGCAGGAATCGCTGGCTGGACCCATAAGGACTAAGGAGCATAATGCCTTTATCTTCTAGGATTGTGAGATCCTAGAATAACAGCATTTGAAGACGAAGACGCTATGTTCATTTGAAACTACATCCCGTGACACAGCAGAAACAAATATGACACTAAAGAATCGTCATTCAATGGGGTTTGACGCGCTATGCATCAAGGAGTTCCTGAAGGAAAGAGCCAAATTAATTCCTTCGTTACACTTTTGTGTTGCCTGTTAGGTGAAAACTATTCTCACTTTAATATGAAACACGGATATTCTCAAGGACAAAACGTGTGTTGTTGCACATTAGAGGCAAACAACCATGTGCAATTTGAAAGGCAGGTCCGGGTGGGGTGCTCAGCAAACCTGATTACAATTCAAAACTTGTATTTGCCAGTTCTTCTCCATAAATTGGTGACCTGCCTTGAGTTTCATTTCTTTTTTCAGTTCCTCCAAGACAATTCGACGGTATCACCTCCAATTGATCTACGACCGCTTCGTTCTACATTGTTGCTCGTTCGCTACTAAATAATCATCCTCTAACACCGTGCATTTTCTTATATTCAGTTCATCAACCAAGAAATTCGCTCAACAAAATACAATAAAATAAGCGTCATGAAATAATTGTCAACTCCTACACGTTTCGGCACTGGAGTGCCAAATTCAAGGTAAACGTAAGGGTAAAGCAATCCCGTTACAGGCCTCGAGTGGCCCAGAGGGTTCCAGGAAGTTTAGGTTCCTAGATTTTATGACAACGGTACAGGATGGTGGTAAGATTGTCAGCCTTACGCACCGGCCACTTTCACCCCCAGGAAATGCTCCTGGTACTCATTTCTGTTAGAGGCTGAGTCCACTCCAAGGCCATAGTGCGATCGGGAGGACTTTATATCAATGAAAAATTCCAATGACACCAATTTGGATCGAACCAGCGACCTCCCGATTTGTAACACAGCACCTTAACCTCTGTGCCACCACGGTCCACCGCCAAATTCACGGAGTCCGTTTACACAGGTGCTGATCGCGACCAGTACCTGGACTGGCGTGCTGGACTTGTGTTCCTATGTTTCAATTGACCCCCTGAAGATGGCACTCCGGTGCCGAACCATGTAAGCGTTGAAACTTAACACGAATTGTATTTTATGACCGGTATTTTATTGTAATTTAATGAGTGCATTTGTTGGTTAATACATTGAATTAAAAACCCAATTTGTTTAAATAATCATCAACAAAACAACGAATAAGTGAATCTTCGTGAGTTTGTAGAAAGCGTCGCAATTCATGACTGTCACATCCATCTACGCCTACAGAAATGAAGACGACGTCTATTTGAAAATTAACAATTTCATGGCTAACGTAAGGAAGCAGAACTTTGGCCTCTTTTGTTTGTGAGTATCGAACATTTCCAGACTCTGATAACACAGCACAAAGGCGACACCAACGAACTGTTTTTATACGGTAAATCGGCAAAGTCTGGGAGATTTCAGGCTTCCGTCACAGTGTAGTTGATACCTTCGTTCTTAAGGAATGCAAGGCGCAGTGGGTTGGTAATTGATTACCGGCGTTTCTGGATAGCAAATCGACCCCATTTTCCAGCATAAAGTTGTCCGACAAGACCATCTGACTCTTGAAAATGAAACCGATGTGTCCCGAAACGTCGGTAACCATCTACCAGACTACGCCGCGTAACGCTCCAGAAGAGCTAAGGCCCTGGCTAATGGTTGTCGGATGTTGTAATGGCCCAATGTATTCGCTTCAGGCCATAGGAGGTGGAAACACCCAATAGTCTGGTGAAACGTTAACAAAATGTCTGCCTTCTCTTTGCGCAAGTTCTGTGGTGTCAGAGGCTCTGAAAGTCCGAAACGGTAGACTAAGCGCCAAAGCACGATTTGAACTTTCATATTCTTATCTCAAAGACACGGACGGACACACGGCCACGATCTCTCTGTAAGACATTCTACGCACCACTTGGCACCAAGAGCGATAGGAATGGCAGATATCACGAGAGCGTAACAACGCATGACAATGCTGTTAATGTGCGGAATTGAAGTCACGAGACGGAGATGTCAGTTGAGAATTATACAATTTCATTTTAATATACTTTAGCCATTTAGATACACTTCACGTCTTATTCGCGGCTTGGCACAATCAATTTAAAGATGAGCTGTCTAGCACATTACTACACATTTCACTTCTAGGAGGTCGTCATACATCAACCCCCGTGGCGATATATTTATTGCACCGATGGTTTTCTTTACTTACCTCGCGTCCTTTAGTCTCAGCTATAAAGTTTCTCCTTTATGTGCGCCACATCTTAAGTTTGACGGCCAATTAGCTGCAAAGTTTTCATTGGATGATCAAGTAAACTTTACATAACATCAGAATTGTTTATTGCTGGTTTTATTTTAAAAAAAATGGGTCTCTTGTCAGTTAATACAGTCCATTCCAAATAATAGGACCTTAAAATACATAAGCTGTAATAATGGAGACATCTATATTCAGTATAGGCACCAACACAAAATAATTTACATTCTCTGCCGAACAATTTGTATATAACCGCAGGAGAATATTCTTATAGATGTGCCAAGTCTAGTGGGTTGTATTTCGTCAGAATTTTTATCGTCTGATTCAAACAGCGTCTCAGTTGTTAAGGCCAGACGACACTTACTGAACATGAACACGGAGCGTACTGTTACCATAATGTAGGGGGGAACCGAAGTAATGTGACAGAAACTCGTTCAAGCGCCAACGTTTTTCACCAAAAATACGGCAAAAAACCGTTCTCGGATAGAAGTACGACCATCAAAAGAAATTTTCGAAATTTGTAGCGACAATGTGAATAAAAATCCAACAGATGCAACAGTATGCAGATATTTGTTTACTGCAAAGCTACTCTACATGTTTCGGGTGTCACAGCACCCATCATCAGGAGTATTAAAAACTGTACCCGCAGC
>Ga0123355_10019288_pt1 | contig 10857 bp, 6 predicted proteins | sample TergutEmb28metaG_3_FD_89872 | JGI IMG/M metagenome (GOLD analysis project Ga0123355, IMG submission 89872) | Embiratermes neotenicus P1 segment gut microbial communities from Petit-Saut dam, French Guiana - Emb289 P1 | ecosystem: Host-associated > Arthropoda: Insects > Digestive system > Gut ...
GGAATAAAACTCTACATGTTTCGGACAGTTCCTCTGTCCATCATCAGGAGTTTTTCACTGTACACACAGCAATGGTATATGTCATACAGGTTTGCTGACAGCTTGCGAGCAGGATCAGGACGTAGTTTGAGAAATTAGTGCATCTAGTTGGTTTTATTATAGGAAAATATCTGTACCTCATTAACGACACTTCGGAGGGTAAATTACAATTTCTTCATCCACTTCTGACTTAACGTCTGATCATATTTTCGTACGGACCAGTTAATATAGCGCTCTAGCTCCACAGAGCTCCCCTTCCGAACAGACATAACGTGCAGCAGTCGCAATATTTTACTCTCTGATGTAGCCCTGTGCAACCCTACAACACACCTACTAAAATCGGCCGTCAGAAATTGGACCACTGTTTATTATCCATTTCCTCCTTCTGGCTTTCACTGTAATTATGAAAAGCTTCATTCTCCAGTCTCATGAAGTATTGGCAGCACTTTGTTATTTACAGCTGAATATGATATCTAAAATCTGAATCAATCAATACCTAATGATGTTGTTAATTAGCTGAGCCAAATAACATACTTAGCCCTTTAAAGCCCAGTGGTCACTATATGTACCACCAGTTTAACATTCCACAAGTCCACGTTCTGCCCACACAGTGTATTTGTGTGTTTTGTGTGGATCTGAGAACAAACAGCGATTATTTCCCTATACAGCATTGACTGATTGGTTTGTATAACCGAGACGGAGTGTTTACTGCGCGGTACGGACTGGATATTTAAATATACTTAAACTTAATTTTGCTTTTTGAAGGGTTAAACATTTTTTACACATTACGTGTTGGATTTTCATAATCTTGCCGAAACGTCGCAGCTTCTTGTGTTTAATTATGTACTGAAAGTCACCCCTCTCTTTTTTCCAGCCTTACATTATATAAATGATAGCACTGCCATCTAAAAGAAATATAGATAAACGCGTAAGACTAAACATACATATTAGTCTAATTTGTACCTTTCTGGCCTCAATTTTCCAAAAACTTTAACTGTTACATGCCCCTGCAGCTCTATGCTCCGTCCTAAGCCTACGACCGAAACACACAGCATTCCTGTGTTTTGATCTACTACACAAACGTCTGTTTAATAGCACAGTGGTCGTTAACAGCAGCTCAGTCAATATGGTGACTAGGCAACCAGCAGGACAACCAACGAATTGGAATTTGTTTCCCAGCAGTGGCACAGTCATCTACAGCGAACACTCCTTGTTGCGATTTCCGCAGAAAGTCCTTCCATTCGGCCACTGTTATACAGTACAGCTCTTCGCGGATATTACTAATCACACTTTCACCCCACATGCATCATATGAGATTGAAATTTCTGAAAAGGTATCGCCAGATAATAAGCGGTGCTAGTATGTCGAGATAAATGTTCATGGGCTAAGTTCGAGGCCGTAATGTCGACCGGAGCATTGTTACTTCTCGACTACTTTATTACGACAAAATGTTGTCAGCTGTCACATCTATTGTACCACATGTTAGTAACTACAAAAGTAAGTTATTTATTGTATTAATACCGTCAATACACAACATATGCAAATACCAGATGTATTAGTACAACTGGGTTATATCTGGCGACATATTTCGGCCATTAACCGGCCATCCTCAGGCCAACAAGGAACAGTATTGTTAAGGTACAGTCAAATTATTTGTCCAATGGGATCCCATTGTTTACATTAAAACTGGAAACATTATGAAGTTTTTAGTTATGATTAAAATATTTAAGTGTGATAAAATTTAAAATTCCAAACGCTGTATGCAGGTCACACAGGGCTCACTGCAGGAGGGGGGAGAGAACGTGTGTCGTATCGCAGTACAGTATGTGGGTGCTGACATTTCTTGTTCTTTATGTTTACTTGAAGTTATACACTTATGTGGATTAATTGTGTTCGATGTTAACGGTTAACGGCCGAAATATGTCGCCAGATATAACCCAGTTGTACTAATACGTCTGGTCTTTGCATATGTTGTGTATTGACGGCACTAACACAATAAATGACAATACACAACGGGATGGCTCCCATCAAATTTACAAAAGTAACAACTCGTTACGTGGTAATACCATAACATAATTTCGTATTTTTTAAGCTTATCTTTACAAATTTTTGTGTTGTATTCTTGCACAAATTTGGAAACAAATTTAGACACTGTAACCAACTTCCGAAAAAAATTGAAACATTCTACTGCTATAGAAGCCAAGTATTTTATTTTTGCATTTAAGTGTGCACTGTTTACTCGTTCCTTTCATTTGGTCATGGATGCTCCAAAGACGAGCATTAACGGGCGTTCATTTATAGTGGTTTCCTAGCAATATTGATTACGAGACAGGCTTATGTTTCCAGTTACATTTCACTTCACATACACTTCAACAAATTCTTCGATTAAACGTCAGTTTGTTGACTTACTTTTCTTTTTTTAAATTAAAAATCTGCCAACAATTTGCCCGACAAGTCAATTACACATACACTCCACCGAATAGCACTAGCGGCATAACTGAGCAGTACCAAGGCTGAATAGTAAACAACAAACTCAGTTGTGTTTGTTTTTATCTGCTAACTATTTAGTTCTGTATAACACAGTGGAATGGTTGTACCCAGGAGTTTCAAGGTTGCCGAGTAACTGACCGTTAACATGTAGCGTGACGCAGGCCTAGTGAAGCGAGAACTGAAGACAATGATTCTAGTCGGCATTCAAATTTTATACATTAGACCGCAAGAGCACAATATATACCCTACGTACTTGGCAGATATAAATTCAGAAACAGGCCAGGTTTATCTAGGTTATGTTACATACTTTTTTCGCATTTCAGTTTCCGTCGCCAGCTACAAATTGACCTAACTTCGGCAACAACGATCGACTCTGAAATTTACACGGTTATTCGTCTAGATTCAACGTTCACTGCCGAACAACTAACTACAGATCCACGCATGATGGCGTGCCATCTTGCCACTGCGGCGCCTAACATTCTCAACGTCTTACAAATCTTTCAAGTTACTTAATTTGTTGGTCCATGCACACTAAGTAAAAATAATGCACTGGTACTTACCACGACTCCTTTCAAGCCCCGTGGTTGCAACAACACAACTTCCGGGTGAACGTCAGTTTCAGAGCTACTACTGCTTCCGGGTACACAACGGTGTTACAAGACACGCCATTAGCCAGCCCTCGTCCTTTCACCGACATTGCAGAAATTCCAGTAATGCCACACATTTTGTGTCATTCGCAATCATTTTCTAATTTTGTTGATTAAATTCCTCGACACTCCAATTAAATGCCCGTTCACAAAACTCTTATTTTAACACAACAGAATCATTAACTTTTACAACCTCCTTACTATTAAACTATTACACTTCCTGTAATACCACCCACAACCTCACGACCACCATCACGACTTTACGCTATCGATATATCGTTATGCAGGTTGTTACTTCTCAGCACAGGTGTATCTTTTTCGACAAATCGAAAGTTGGCAATTACCATTGCGATAGCAAATCCAGCTGGCGGTCGTGAATATCGAACAAAACCAACCTATTTCACTGCCCTCCTTACGCACGCCGCGAAGTCAAAGATGAACCTCACTTGAATTCCAAAATCTCAAATATAGGTCACGTAATTTCAAACTACGAGTACTACTATGTTTTTGTCACGCTCCCTTTTTTTCTCCTACATTGTAATTATGAATTAACTCCTTCTTTAAAAGCTAATAGTTGCTCAGCCAGTCCAGAAATTACCTCCACTGTTTGAAACCCTGAAATTTATTACGTTCCAGAAAACCCACAAATCCCAAGACCCTTTGTCACATCCTGGTATTTTATGGGGAGGAGTTGGGTCCCCACAAATCCCAGAGCTGTCTGGCCACCACCACAGGTTCAGTATATTCACTGGTAGCCTCAACATATGTACACTGTCTCTCCAACTGCTAGCGGATACACCATGCCACTGCAACAGCTGCCCAGTTCACACAGCACTGACATATTCTGTGATGGTTTATTTATATATCGTTACTTCAGGCTTTAACAGTATATAATTACCAATTAACACAGACCTTTGAAATTCTCCTGTTATTTCAGTTCAGCAATTCTTGTCTGATCACATAGTATCTAAAAAGCATAAAGAGTAAAACATGTAAAACTGTAACTTTACCTGTTGCTTTGTTATGGGTATGAAACTTGGTCTCCAGTCATAATAAAAAAAAGTTTAACTGACAATGTTTGAGACAGAATGCCAAGGGAAATACCTGGACTTAACACAGACGACAACAACAGGTCAAGCTCTATAGCCTTCTGACCTCTGAACTTCAAGGATTGTAATACAAGCATTTCTGCAGTCTTATGCATAAACATGTCAAAAATTGTGAGGGCAATCACACAGATTGCACAGTGGAAAAATGACAGAGAACCATCGACATAAGAGCCACATTTACTGTACATGTTAATGTTACACATGGGAGACAAAACTAGAGCACACTAATTCAACTGTTAAAATTGACATCTGCTGATAAACTATACAATTGCATGATGTTTGCACAAGTTTTATTATTTATATATACATAAGGTAACATATATCTTCACTCACATAACACAGATGTGTTCAATTGCACTAGCTGAAGCAGATGTCACTCATCCCTTGCTATGTTCAGCAGGAACAACCTCCATGAGTACCTGTATGAAATAAGTGAACGTGTCTGCAAGAAAAGAGACAGACATTTTGTCTTTACCAGCAGTGAGTGAGCTGTGAGTGTGAGTTACTCGTACATGTGCAAAACTGCAAACACTTTGTTTAAGAAATGATGTAATTAATATGGAGAAGGAAAAAGCAAAGAACAGAGAATAAGAAACAAAAAAATAGAGAGAATTTAAACATAAATATCTTTGAAGATATGTTAATAGAAATGCCTACATACACTAACCTAGTGTGAGAGACTTCATTGCCATGGTAACCACTGTTGTCATGTTCTCTGTGAGGTGTTAGATGAGGCTGAAGGCGCAGTTCAGCAAAGAGCACTGGTTTCTATGGTTACCATGTTTGAATTGAGTACAGCATGAATATTCTAATAATGGTATGTTACATGACTCATACATGCCTATTAAAAAATAAGAATGATACTAAACTTAAAGGAAAACATCCAAAAGGATGAAAAGATCAAGACAGAGTGGTCAGATTATGAAATATGTCACAGTGGAAGTGAAGGTAGGAAGGAAAGAAGGAAAGAAGGAAGTAAACAGTACACACTAGAGAGTTCAAAGCTTTTTGCTGACATAAAAAGATAAGCACAGCACATCAAAACAGTTTCTGAAAATGCCAAATATTTCAGCTTTGAAAAAATGAAACACTTCCATCTGATGGCAAATACCCAGTGTTCTAATACTTACTCTCTTTTTATCAACAAATTAAAATAATAAACAAATATTATTTAAAACAATATATATTTAAACAGCATAGTAAGATGCAAATAGATGTGTCATAACCATGAATGTGTCAGCCCTCCAGGTCATGTTAACTTAAAACAGCTAACACTATAAATTCAGTCCCAAGTTACCAATAAAAACACTTACTAATCCATTCTGGTCGGAACTTGTAATAGACCAATGGTACATATAAGATACATGCAAACCCAATCAAGATGGGGGCAATAAAATATCTTGGTGATGGATCTGTGATGATGGGCACCAGACATAGGAACAGGGCCACAGCGATTACAAATACTGGAATGAATAGTGGAACCTGAAACAGTAACGAACAATGTGCAACAATGCCGTGCTGACAATTATGGAGGGTAAGAGAAAATAATGAACTGCTTGAATAAATGTCAGGATGATCAAGTCAGGGAATGAGCAAGATGGGCAATACATATGGGACAAATGAGAAATTGGTGTAAAATTGTGGTAAGGAAACCTGAAGGACAGAAACTTCTAGAAGACACAAGGATAGATCAGAGGGCTGTGTGTAACATGGGACTGCATGGGACTGGGGAAATTGGGACAAGCAGCATCATTAGACGCTATGCAGCAACAATGTTGTCCACAATGAGATGAGCGGGCCAGCAACAAAAACCCCCTGTATAGTACATATCATTAACGTCCACTACCTGAAGTGGTTTGTGGTTCCTAAGAGCAGGTTCCATTTTAAGTTGTACACTCTGAATTGAAATGCTAATTAGAGAATTATGGTTGGGGGGGGGACTGGAGTCGTATGGCACACGGCAGCAGCTGGTGGCAGGTCTTTGTACATACAATAATAAAATTTAGATTCATAAAATAAACTATTACTTCAGTATCCCATCAAAGCAAGCACGTTTGTTGCAGTGGGCAAAACAATCATGTTTTGATCCCTGGCAGAGGCAGGATACTTCTAACTTTACCCATCCAGGGGGCATCAGAAGTACAGTGGTCATGAGTCTTAAGACAGTCACTCACTTCCATCTTGTATTAAAGTTAAGAATGCATGGAACTAAACCTCCATCCCTACATCTTCATGTTATGGTGCTCAGTTAGGCACAGAGACAACTTCAATTTTGCAATAAATAAATACCACATTTAATACACAGCTCAAGTTTATTCCTAACTTAATTGTTGTTTCTTGTAGGTCATCAGTAGTTACACATAAAATCTATAACAGTAGAGTAAAGCATACCCCACAGATGTCTGAAAGAGATATTTGCAAATTTTGATGTTTAGCTGACCGTGCAGCTCAGTATATTTATCTTAGTAATTAACCAACTTGATGCACACAATTTTGTTTTACAGTAAGTTTATTTCATGCCTCTACATGTTTCGAGCACATGTGCTCATCATCAGGAGGTCAGAATTGTATTATACAGCATCTGGTATCATCACACCTATAGGTGGCCATCTTGTGCACAGGTTGAAAGAGGACTGTCCTCTCTCAACCTGTGCACCGTACAGCCTCCTATAGGTGTGATGATACCAGAGGCTGTATAATACAATTTTGACCTCCTGATGATGAGCACATGTGCTCGAAACATGTAGAGGTATGAAATAAACTTATTGTAAAACAAAATTTTATGCATCAAGTTGGTTAATTACTGAGATAAAGATATTTGCAGGTTTTATTGGCTGACAATTACTTGACTGCAGAAGCATTCTTAATAAAATAAATACACGACCTTGAATGAGATGAGCTGGGTAGGGCATGTAGCATGTATGGAGAGGGAGAGAAATATACACAGGGTTTTGGTGCAAAAACCTGAATGAAAACGCCCACTTGAAACAGCTAGGCATGGATAGCACAATAATATTAACACCATTCTTAAATAACTGGGATGGAAAGGCAACAACTGGATTCGGATGGTTCAGGATAGAGACAAATGACAGGCTGTTTTCAACATGGTAATAAAACTTCAGCTACACAAAATGAAATGTCTTGATTTACAGATGAAGTACTAGCTTCTCAAAAATGACTTTCTCCATGGAGTTGGTTAGTCAGTTATTTCGTTAGTTAGTTATTACCTTACATGCTCTCTTAACATGATTCTTGGTCCTCCTCATAACTATGAGGGCCACCATTGCCAAAGCATAGAATACCCAATTGATGAAGCTGCAAAAGTCAATGAGTGAGTTGATGTCACCAGACATGATGAATAAGAACGCCAAGAGTCCCTAAATTCAAAGAATCATTATATTAATGTACAAATACAGAAAAACCTTCTGTCTCATGCTCCTTTCTTTTGACCATATCCCAGCTATTATATTTCTAACCTCACTTCCATTGAAAAAAAAAATCAAGCTCTAAAAGTGAAGAAAGTACATTCCCTGTAAGTTCTATAGCACTAGACAATATCACATCCTAGCAGACGGTAGTCTTCATAGTAGCCACTTTCAAACACGTATTTGCATAATACGAATTAATTTGCACGAAAATAGAAAAAAATAAATAAATAAATAAAATAAAAACGCTGGTAACAAGTGACATAAAACTCCTGCCATCTCTTGTTGCCATACGTGAACTAATACAAGATATGTCACAGACATTAAACAGCAAAGATATAACGCTAATCCTAATTGATAATTCATTAGGCTGAAGTGATGGCAGGACTGGAACAATAAACCTGTGCAGGAATGCTATGTTGGAATAGTTCTGACAAAGGACAGGAACGAGTTAATAAAAAAGCGAACCAATCATTTAATAAATTCACTAAAAGCAAAGATTTATTGCTAAGATATGTAACATTGAAAGTGAAGATTCATCTGCCAGGATGTTATGCTGTCTTGGTGTGTACAGCAAGTTTTTCATAGCTACAGTAAATGTAGGTATTAACCATTCGCTGCTGACAGATTGAACAGGCTCTTTCCAACTGAAACTTCACCATAAATATGTGAACTTTGGTAACTACTGTTTGTCCCACGATGTCCAACATATCTTTAAGTCTTTTCTCCGTGCATTATATTCCAGTGTTTCTACACAAAACACTGTAAATAATTCGGATAATCAGCTAGTTATAGTTGCATTAAACAGAGGGTCTAAGAAGCAGTTCTATTGGTATCCTGTGTACATTGACCCATAAAAATATGAAATTCAGAAATAACAAATTTTGTTGGTAGTAAATAATACACTCCAATGTACATAGTTTCTAGAGATACCCATACAATGTAGCTACTCAAAGGAATGTTCTCCACACTTGCAAGTACTACAATTATTAATTTTTTTCATAGATCCAAAATACAGAGTGATAAATGTGTCCATGGATGACCTTAGAAAATAAATTGTGTGTTGCCAGTCAGAAGCCAGTGTTTACCTGTATATGGATATATGGAAAATAAAGTGAATGAATGAATGAATGACATTTTGGATTCTCATAGAGTATAGTTGAGATAGTAGTCTTCCTGAATGTGGTGCCATGTACTTTGGTAGAGAGGTACCAGCATTATGATCAGTCGTGTAGATGGAGTCATTACAATCCTTTGAAATGTTGGTACCTTTCTACCAGATGTGCTCACTTGAGACATAACGTGACAGCATAAACAGTTGGATATCTTGATGCTGTGTCACTAACCTGTAATATCACAGCTGGCGCAGGAGTCAGGTGCCTTACATGTATATATGAGAATGCTTTTAACATGTGTCCTTCTCTGCCTGCAACATAGCACAGCCTGGCAACAGCAAACTGACTGCTTAACGCACATCCAAATGTTGACACTGCCACACCAACAGGAATTATGTATTTCATAACTCCAAGGATTCTGTTTCCAAAAACCTGAAACAGGACGTTTTACCTTCTTTGATAAATTTCTGTTTTCCTACACAATGAATTATACAGTATTAATGGATTTTTGCACTATGCACGATACGTGCAATATTAAAATGAATTGCATTAGTGTTTTTTTGCTCTGCATATTTGTAACACAGCACTTTTCAAAATCAGAGTGATCACTGCACAGTGGATGGCATTGTCAATCTATATGCAGAAACAATGTCACCACCTCTGTGGCAAGCAGTCAGCAGTAGCCAACTTTCTCAATTAGTTTTAACCCATCTGCTTATCTATTTGTCCTTAATATTACTCATTCACTTCAGAGAAGAGAGATCATAATATTACAGTAGGCATACTAACAATAAATGGCAATTCATAGGCACTGCTGGAGGGTTTAATAAGTAAAGGAATGGTATAGCACCTCACTATGGGCTGGACAGTCCCAGGATTGAATCCCATTGTGGGTGATATTTTCCACACTCATCCAGACCGGCCCTGGGGCCTACCCAGCCTCCTATACAATGAGTACTGGGTCATTCCTGGGGGTAAAGCAGCCAGGGCCTGGCGTTGACCACCCATCCCCATCTAATGCTGAGGTTAAAGAAATAGTAGAGCTATACCTCTACTCCCCCTCTGGGCCTTCATGGCCTGTCCTATGGTGAACTTTGCCTATACCTTTTGCTTTAAAGGGATGGGTTAAAGTAAATCACTTTCTGTTTCATAATCATTATGCAGACTACAAATAAAAGCTAATAATAATATCTAATTCTTCAAATTATGGCTGGATTTGGTTCACTTAAATCCTGTAAATGTACACATTATGTTTCTCTGAAATTCTGGAAACAATCTACCATATTACATGTCATTAGATGTCAGAGAAGCACAATGTAAATGCAAGTGGTGTTTGTTGTTCCATGTAAGAGACCATGTTCCACTGTCATAAAAAAAAGCTGTGTTTGTCTCCAATCATCACTGGTTTTAAAAGTCTAAAATTATACCAAATTAAGATAACAATAAAAGTCTTCTACAAAATTAATTCCTGTGCTAATTTCATTTCATATTGTTAGTGTAATCCCTGCATAGAAAGAGAAACTTGCCTATTCTTTCCAGCATTCTTGTTCATGGTGTGTGTGTGTGTGTGTGGACACTGGTGTGTGCTCCAAAATCTAGTTATAATTCATCAAGAAATAACAATGTAAGCCTGGGACAGTAGAACCATAACATGCTTATGAATGTGGACTATACATGTGACCCTTTAGATGGAAGCAGCACGCTCCTACACACTCTGGTACCGGTCTGTAGTATACAGTGGTGACCACATTACTTGCTAGCTGACCTCCCAAACATTATACATAGCTTCAGTCAGCAGAGTGTGGCCACTTCTGAACTCACCCTTGAAATGCGCAGAAAATATTTGGCGGTTCGTTCGCAGTACTTTTCTTTTACCAGCTTGTTTCTTGACTCCCTCACCAATTACTAGCAATTAACCCTTTGCCGGTCCTATTTAAAACCCTACTGCACGGGCAGAAAGTCCGCGTTTTTTCAGTGGGCATTTAAATTTAGGTACTGCACCAGAAACAGGTCTCCCCCTCCAAGAAAAAAA
>Ga0123355_10019289_pt1 | contig 10857 bp, 3 predicted proteins | sample TergutEmb28metaG_3_FD_89872 | JGI IMG/M metagenome (GOLD analysis project Ga0123355, IMG submission 89872) | Embiratermes neotenicus P1 segment gut microbial communities from Petit-Saut dam, French Guiana - Emb289 P1 | ecosystem: Host-associated > Arthropoda: Insects > Digestive system > Gut ...
ATCCATACGCGCCACATGCCCAGCCCATCTCATTCTTCTCGATTTTATCACCCGCACAATATTGGGTGAGGAGTACAAATCATTTAGCTCCTCTTTATGCAATCTCCTCCATTCCCCCGTTACTTTGTCCCTCATAGGTCCAAATATCCTCCTCAACACCATGTTCTCAAACACCCTGAGCTTCCTTTCCTCCCGCAATGGCAACGACCAAGTTTCACACCCAAACAAAACAATTACAATAACCACCAAGATAACAAAAGTAAATAAGCTTGGACAGCGAGGGATTTCGAGCTCCCGTCGCAGTGTATATTACATCTTTGCTTTTTTGGAATGTTACGCAGAGTAAGTAGGTAGTTACCGAAATTTCGGGAAAAATAACCTGGCCTATTTTCAAGGGCCAAGCAGTCCATTCTACATTGACTGCTCGACCCTTGAAGATGGAAGTGATAATTTGTCCTGAAACGTCGGTAACTGCCAGTCAGTACTGCGTAACTTCCTCGGACAGTGAAGATTTCAAGCCTGTACAATTAGTGGAATACGATCACAAAACAAATATTTTATAATTTATGTCTAGTATGTATATATATATATATCATATTCCATTAATATACTCATATATATATATATATTAATGGAATATGATCATAAAACAAATACTTTATAAATTATGTCTAATATATGTGTATATATATATATATATATATATATATACAGGGTGGGTCTCTCGCTAGAGGCCCCAAACTATTGTCTATGTATACAGTCGAAGAGCGTGGGTTTCTCATTCGTAAATACTGGCAAACAGGTTTTTTTAAAGCATTCCAGACGGGATTTCGAACGGAATTTGGTGAAAGACGTGCACCATCGAAGTGTTGCATCCAGAAATTGGTTAAAACGTTAGAGACAAGGGGAAGCCGATCTAACGCCTGCCGACTTCTTTCTTCGGGGCCTATTGAAGGGCAACTCAAAGACGCTATACACCAAGAGATTAAAGCCGACAATGTGGACACTTTGGGAAAAGTATTCCAGAATTTGGAGAAACGCATTAAAGTGTGCTTTTATGTGAAAGAGACCAGTTTCAGCATCGATTATGAGCAGGTCCTGTTTTTCATCTTTCCCGGTATGTGTATATAAATTTTCAAATCATTATCTCAATAACATAATTTTTTATAAACTATAGTTTGGGGTCTCTAGCGAGAGACTCACCTTGTATATAGCACATTAAACTAATATATACATACATATAGTCATAATACACTTCCGACGTGTTCTAAACATTCTCACGATCAACAGGAGAAGGAAACGCTTCATCAGCTTGTGATAAGATTTTAAATAGCCAGCATATACAATTACATCCCACACCGACTAATTAACTTACATACCAAATTCAACGCTACCGAAATCTGGAACACAAAATATGCCGTGTTTTCCTGCAAAGTTATTTGAAATTACTGCAGAATTTCTTTCTGCAATGAAGCATAAGGTTGACGTGCAGCAATTTGAGTGTATGAATTACACACTACTTTCATCATTATCGTGTATAAGACTGTACGTATATCTACAAAGTGACTGTGGGTGTCAATTAACAAAGATGTCAATTGACAGGGTTCCATAGTTGAATAATTTGGTAGGAAGCACAAATGGAGAGATACTGGCGGAGCAAAACCAAAGTACTCGAAGGAAAACCTTATCACAGTGCAATTCGTCACCACAGATCTCATATAAACTAACCACTATTGAAATAGGCCCGACAGCTGGAGTCTGAGGAACTGCTAAGACCTTACTGCTGCAGAGAACACCAGATATATTGATGTACACAACTACACGTCGTAAGTTGGTAAAAGTCGAGTAAAGAGAAACCAACTTGATGCCACTTATTTTATTATTTTATTCAATGCTCAACATGTAGTGCTTCAGACTGCATGAAGACACCACACCACCATAGCCACGCTGAAACGGAACGCCAACACACACCGAACCAGATACAACCCATGAAATAACTACGAATTAGTCGCAAGCTCCTGAAGATGGACGTATTAACGTCCGCAACATGTTGAGCGTTGAATAAAATAATAAAATAAATAGCATCAAGTTGGTTTCTCTTTATTCAACTATCAAGATGATGCACGGTCCAATATACATAAGATTGGTAAAAGTCTTCTCTTCTTCTTCTTGATAACCATGTAGACTCTTCAAAAATTTCGGTAATATGTATTAACTGTACTTAATATGCATAAAATTTAAATAAATTTGGTTACGGCAGAGTTAACGTCAATGTATAGTATAATATAAAAATGTAATATTATTTCCCTACGCGTTAATATCGAGAGTTCTTGCCATTTTTAAGCCGTGTGTCCAAGTCAGAAATGAAACAGACAGCCTGCACTGTGGTTGACGGCGAATGACCATACACTGAATAAGCATTATGGGACTGTAGACAAGGGGTGGTCCTCCAGCTTCGGAGATAGATAGGTGCCAACAGATTCTAAAAGTAAATAATGAGTAATATTACGAAATGTTAGACAGGGTCTTGAGTTGTTGATGGGAGTGACTGCAGCATGAATGTGAAAGATAATAAATGTCATACTGCAGTCACTTGACCGGAACTGCAGAGATAACTTGCAAGATCCAGCCCTAGATGCGAATGTACTAATAAAATGTGCCTGGAAGTGACCAAGTTGAACGGGTGTAGACTCGGTGATTTAGCCAAGAATAAGGATCAATGTAAACAATCTGCTCACATAAAAGGAGAAAGAATTCTCAACCACATAAGCGACATTACAGGGCTATATTTTAGCTTAAATCTAAGGATATAGAGTATAATGTCTGCTTTATGTGTTCCATGTGCGTGCATTTAACCCTTTGACGCCTAACGACCCTTATAGTGGTCTTACCGCACCGCTAACCTCTAAACGTTGCATTTTATATATTTATTCAACAAATATAGGTACTGAATATTTTAAACATGGTATACACTCTCGGTTTTTTCCTCTTCAAAATGCAGTTTGTTTCATAATTCTAACACATTTGGCTCCTGTTTATTTACTTTTTATATACAGGATGTGCTAAAATGTAAAAAAATAATTCCGGCGCCAAAAGGTTAAGAACGTTTTATACATATATGACAAACCAGCAAACGCATATTTGTAAATGTGCTCAATTATATATTATTATTCTTCACCAACATGTTTCGGCCACTCACGTGAACATTATTCTTCAACAACACGTTTCGGCCACTCACGTGACCATTACTCTTCATCAACATGCTTCTGCCACTCACGTGACCATTTCAGCAACATGTTTCGTACACTCACGTGACCATTCCTCTACAGCAACATGTTTCGGTCACAACGTGACCATTACTCTTCACCAACATGCTTCTGCTACTCACGTGACCATTTCAGTAACATGTTTCGAACACTCACCTGACCATTACCCTTCAGCAACACGTTCGGTCACTCACGTGACCATTATTCTTCATTCAACACGCTTCTGCTACTAAGGTGGAAATTACTCTTCATCCAACGCGCTTCTGCCACTCAGTGACCATTACAGCAACATGTTTCGGACACTTACGTGACCATTAGTCTTCAGCAGCATGTTTCGGTCACTTACGTGACCATTACTCTACAGCAACATGTTTCGGTTACTCACGTGACCATTATTCTTCATCAACATATTTCGCCCTCTCCTGTGACCATTACTCTACAGCAACATGTTTCGGCCACTCACGTGACCAATATTGTTCACCAACATTTTTCGGTCACTCTTATGACCGAAACATGTTGACGAAGAACAATAATATGTGACTGACCATATTTAAAAATCCTCATTTATTATTTGATAGTAGAATAACGTCTGCTCTTTATTAAACTGACACAAATGTTGGACATTTCTCATCATCTCGTGTTTGTTGAAAAACGTATTTCGGAAGCATAGTCCGCCCAGTCAACAGGAAAGTTACAAAAATTACTCTGTTAAGTCAAACATATGGAGCTAATACCCATCTCCGAAACGTCTGCTGTTATATTTAAAGAAAAATTGTGGTGTATGGAATTAGAACTGTCACAGAAATATCATAACAAATAATTCTTTAATTTTAATATAATTTATTTAAAAGAAAGTCTAAGATCTAACACTTCCATCGGACTATTATACTGTTATTACGGCTTGAACATTAAATGCACATACACAGATAATTTCTGCGCATAAACTAAAGCCGATACAATAGAACCGACAACACACATCTGAGCACACCGCTTTAACACCTTTGGAAACAAGAGGACTTAAAATGTTACGCCACCTCTCGCTAATTCCGAGCCTGAGGCCTATGGACACAGGTATAGCTACTGCTATTAGGCACATACACCCAATTATTTCCATGAATCCGTCTGCATGCAGCACTGCGGACCATAACAACACCGATCCTCCGTTGTTTCTCTGATTAATTCCAACACAGTCCCTCATTATACCACGCTTTGTCGAAAACCCCTAATTGAGAAAGAAGATTATCTGGGCTTACGATACTAGAGAACTCGCCTCCTACTCTCTCACTGACCCTCGCAATTATTCATAACGTTTAGGTAACGTAACGGACAATATAAATCCTCATCCTTACCAATGACCTACTTTCTGACGTACAAAGCAGAGAGCCTATAGACTGCATTACTTAATCCTTTAAGAAGAAGTGCATTTCATTGTACAAGGAATAATAGGAGCAAGATTAAGTACAAGGTTTAGCGGTGAAGCTAAAGAGAGAGTTGTATGTGGGAGAGTCCTACTTCGAATTTCCGACAGGACACCTGACCGAGTACTTAGTATTATACCTTAGGGCCCTCCAAACTTTTGCCGTGTTAGTGCCTCGATTGGATACAGCGGCTTTTCTTCACGCCATTTATAATTCAACAGCCACCAGTCATCCCGCCATTCGACGCTTCATAAGCCGAGACCGTAATACCTTGGGAAAATGGACCGCAAGAGAACGTGCGAAAAATTGCACGTTACGAATAACATAAAGACTTTGGTACAGCTTTGAGTAAAGTAAAGTAAAAAAAAATACACATAACTATGTATTTGAGTCTGTTAAATAAAACGCCCGGAGTACTTGGCGGCGCAGTTGGTTGAGGCACTATGCTATAAGTTGGAAAGTCGCGGGTTCGATTCCGGATGGGATTATTGGGATTTCTCTTAGAATTAATCCTTCCGGCCGCACTGTGATCTTGAGGTCGACTTAGCCCCTAACAGAAATGAGTACGAGGGGTATTTCTAGGGGAGTAAAGGCGGCCGGTGCTTAGGGCTGACTTCCTTACCACCTTCAAGTGCTGATTATCTAGAAAACTCCGAGAGCCTCAACTTTCTGGCCCGTAATGCGATAGCTTTACCGTACCTCACAAAATTTCCACTCTAGTCCCCACACTTCGACAACATTTCTGATGAACTAATACAATGTTCTAGTAAAATTTTCAGATGCAGTCAAGATGACGCAGTACGATAAAATGAATAAAACACAATACAATAATTTTTGTATTATTTTTGGAATCCTAGTTTGAGCAGATAATTAATGTGTGACGTTATTGTCTCTGGTAGCTATGGGGCACACACAAACACGCGCACTTGCACAACGGGAATTGGAGGCTATTTGTCGGACAGGCGACTTGACTTTCGGAAATAGTCTGTACTTATTATGGTAAAATGTGCGCTGTTCCCTGGGCGTCTACAATTTTCTATTGGCAATGGTCTGAAGAAAGGAGATGTTTCATCTTAACTGTCGTTTACTTCTCTTCATAATACAGCATGATGAATGTCAAAGTAACCAGAGAGATCAAATTTATGAGGTTAGCTTGATAACAGAAAGATTTAACACTAAAGAGAGAAACAGAATCTTTATTGGTTAGGAGGCTGGCCTAGAAGCAAATGATGAAAAAATTAAGAATATAGTTTTGAATCCTCATGTGAGGACAACACAAAAAATAGGTAATAAATTTTGGAAAGAATGGAAAATTGTTGATAAATGTGAGTAACAATAATACGTCAGTGTTACATTCTATGAAACATGTGAATAGTACACAATATACGGGAAATGTCTGCTGCCGTCTGTTGTCTCTCCTTTTGTTGTCTCAAAAATATATTCTAAAATAGGCGTGGTTAAGATAAACTTTTGCCTGTTTTTTGAATGGGTGTGGAACTTATTATTTCAGTTTAAGGAAATAGAATATATTTGGAATTTTCGAGAAAGATGAAGGGGGAGACGAGAAATATTACTTCACGAAGTGACTCATGAATTATATATATAAAATACTGAACATCATCATTGTTACCAACAGCTAGAGGATTGTACGGGTGGAGTATGAGACAAACTGAGAAATACCTAGAGGATTTTGGTGGTGAATCCGAAGGAATGAGATCACATAGATGACCTAGGTGTAGATGTGAGAATAATATTAAAAACTGGCTTTCAGAAACAGGCCGACAGGCAGTGGACTGCATTCAAGTGAAGCAGGATTCAGAAAATTGGTTGACATTTGTGAACAACACAATGAACCTTCCGTTTCGGTAAAATGCGTTGAATTTCTTGATTGGCCGTGTAACTATTAGATTCGTAATAATAAACCTCCACCACTTAGTTCGTTACTTCCAAGCTCCTTACCCCACCAACCGACATTAATATTAGATGTTTAATATTACCTATCTACAGTCGATGCAGCGACTCTAATTAGATACGTCCAAATCATTTGTGGAATGCCCAAAAATCATTTTTCAATTAACTGGATCAAGTATTTTTCTCCTGTGTTTGCTAAAGATCTCTCCAAACTTTACTTATGTCACCTTCAAATCTACAAGTTTTACAGGAACTTAGTGAATACGGTGTATGAAAGTACGGAACACACGTCACATTTAATTTTGTTCCTTCTAAAATATATATCTTCTCCAGTTTATTTGGTCATGTCTGGCTGATGAGCGCCAAAAACCAGAAATTATAAACTTAAAGCTCCCTAGTGTCCAAGGATGTTTCTTGGATACAGAAACGCGTACTTATAAGGATCAATAAAAGGGAGGGGGTGTTGAGGTTGTGATGCTTATCTGCGGCTCAAATTGAAATTGTTTAATTATGTAAACACAGTTTCTTTTAAAACTCTAACTTATTACAAGATAGGAAAACTCGATGTTTGTTTTTGTAATGAACTGTTGTAACTTCGATACGTGGTCAAGTGACACACACACAAATAAATATCAGCATTAATTTAGGGAACGAAATTGTATGGAATAAGGAATCAACAATTTATTTGTTCAAAACGTTTATTTTAAGTAACCAGTTGAAGGTAGGCAATTTATCTAGTTGAAAATCTAAGTAAGCTCAGGGTTATTTGAAATAGGGTAAGAAAAGCGACAAAGGAGTAAATGACAACAGAAATACAGACTTATACCAAAAATTCTACTGTGGATTTATTAACCTTTTGAAGCCAATGTTACTATATGCAGCAAGCGTTTTAACATTAAAAAATCTACAATAAACCTACATATTATATATTTTGGGTTTTAGTTTCAATTCAGAAAAGATAGCTTCTTCTGCTTTGTACAGTACAACATTACGTTATTGTTCTTTGTAATAACAGAACTGGTCAGTGCTTACTGCGCGATAAGAGCTGGGTCTTTCAATACTGCAGATAATATATTTTTATCTTTAAATTTTTGAAAGTAGCTCAAATAGTGGAAAATGTCCAGCGTAATTACAATGTTATGTTTTTGTTGTAAATATGTATTTAATACAAGTGTGGGTCCGGTAGCTCAGGTCGGTATAACAACTGACTACGGGCTAGACGGTCCGGGATAGAATCCCGGGGGAGACGAGAATTTCCGCCCGTCCAGACCGGCCCTGGGGCCCACCTAGCCTCCTACACAATAGGTACCGGGTCTTTCCCGGGGATAAAGTGCGGCCGGGGCGTGCTGCTGACCACTCACCACCTTCTAGTGCCGCGGTCATGAAAGAGTACAGCTATACCTGTACCCACCCTCTGGGCCAAACCGGGCCTATAACGGGATCACTTTACATTTTTTAATGTAATACATGTATGTGAGATTGGAGATTCTTACAGCTGTCAGTTTAACGATTATGTGTAATCTGTCAGGAGAGAATTTCCTACAAATCTTTTCCCAATCTTACGGAATTTCCTCCGTATTTTCAGGACTTATTCAATATTTATAACCACCAGCTTCTTAGATTACTGCTACTCAACAATATTTCGGTTTTTGTTAGACAAAAATTACCCTGATTCAAAAATTGTTTAATATACAAAGCACATTTCACTACTAAACTAGGATAACCCCCATCCTTCCCACCCTCGCTTTGATACAAGCGTACTGTTTACCTCTTTTCAATATTCGTTGATGCGATGTAACAGAATGACAACACCTCTTGTAATTTTAAACCCCTCAACGTCAACAAGCTTGTTTTGTACGCGGTAAAGTGTTTTCTTTTATTGCAGCCTAGTTCAGCCACACTAGTGGTTGGCCAGAGGTTACTGGTCCAATAATGGGCTTATTTCATTTATAGGACGAAGCAATTTCGCTAATCTGCGGACAACACAAGGGACGCCAAACAACCGCTAGTTCGATACTAACTCTGTTCGTGAACGGAACTGTGATATTTACAGGAATTACTGCATTATGCTGCACAGTCTGTGTTATTTCTGGATGTGCTTTGAGAAAGCTCGTTATTGTAACATTGTGTTTAGTACTTAATAAGTTATTTAGGTGGCTTAAATAGTGTTCTTCTGGTCAAATTTGGTGTCTAATTGATTAAAAGAGAAAGGAACAAAAAACAAATTTAAAAAATGATATTTTGAAGTTTCATCTTCTATTATGTGGGATAATTTTAAAATAGGTTAATAAATGGAAGGCAATTGAACGATCAACCGAAAATTTGTAACAAAAGCAAATAAAATTCTGTATAGGTCCTAATAATGGCTCAAAAATATCGAATAATTATTCAAATTTCAACCATCCTTTTGATAACTTTATGTGTCCAATTCTGCTGAAAATCTCTGGATATTGTGTCATGTTTCATCTTGACTGTTTCCTTTTAACAAACTTCACCTTAAGAAATTCGGTACAATGATTTTATTTCTATGTCCGAGGTGCACAGTCAGTCAGTCAGTCAATCAGTCAATGAGTCAGTCAGTCAGTCAGTCAGTCAGTGAATCAATCAATCAGTCAGTCAGTCAGTCAATCATTCAATCGGTCGGTCGGTCAGTCAGTTATTCAGTCAATCAGTCAATCAATCAATCAGCCAATCAGCCAGCCTGTCAGTGAATCAATCAGTCAATCAGATAGTCAGTCAGTCAATTAATCAGTCACTCAGTCACTCAGTCAATAAGTCAGCCAGTCAGCCAATCACTCATTCACTCAGTCACTCAGTCAGTCAATCACTCAGTCAGTCAATCAGTCACTCAGTCAGTCAATCAGTCAATCAGTCAGTCAATCAGTCAATCAATCAGTCAGTCAGTCAAACAGTCAGTCAGTCAGCCAAAAAGTCAATCAATCAATCAATCAGTCAATCAGTCAGTCAGTAAATCAGACAATCATTCTGTCAATCAGTCAGTCAATCAATCAATCAGTCAGTCAATCAGTCACTCAGACACTCAGTCACTCAGTCCGTCGGTCAGTCAGTCAGTCAGTCAGTCAGTCAATGAGTCAATCAATCAATGAATCAATAAATCAAGCAAGCAAGCAAGCAGTCGCAATCATTATTCTAAATATAACTAAGAGTGTTTCCAGGACATACTTTATCAGCACTGCTACACTGAACTACATCATAAAAATTATGCGAGCTGCTAAGAACGTGAAATCACTGGGAAACACTAATAACTTGCTAAAGGGATTGCAGCCGCTTCCAGTAGCCTGGGGGAAAACAAGTTATAATAATAGTTGGAAATGTTCATTTTAAAAACTTTAAGAAAGGAAACATAAACTTTCTTCTTATTTTTAGTTCATCTGATAAACAAATGTGTCCACAAAAAAAAATTGGAATTGTTTTGAGTATTAATTTTTTGAAAATGATTTCACAGTTTTATATTCTGGCTATATATAAAAGATGGTGTGTACCGTTCTATTGCGTTCCCTCATATAAAGCATCTCAGTAACTATTAGCTGTGTTTTATAAAGCATTAACACTCTGTATCAAGATGATAACTTTTCAGAAAGTAAATAATTTTGTTAAATAACACCAAAATTTTCGAACCCCTGCCCTTCCAGCCGGTAGTGAATCGCTTTTGCACCTGCGCTATCCCACCTCCCTCTTCACGCCTTAACTGAGAAGTGGGTATAAGAAAACGAAAGCCAAATGGATTTAGATTTGTTCTTGAAAAAGTAGGTTACCGCTCATTCTTCCTACTCCGCTTTGTTTAGCTTGCACTTTGTTTCTGTAGATTTTACATAGTTCCTACGGTAAAGCACTGCATTAGTACATATGGTGACTGAGGATTCTGCAGTTTACCTTGGCAATGGTTGGCGTTGGGGAGAGCCAAACTTCCCGATCTGTGACTAGCAACCAATGTGCTCCAGTTAAAATTATTTTGGCTGAAGTGCAGTCGTGAATTGTGCGTGTGAGAAAATATAAATATTTTCTCTAGTCTTCTGTGTGGTTGTAGATCTTCGTAAATTTGACTTACGGCTAGATATAAATGAGAAAACCAACACATTGCGACCGGTCATAGAGTTTCACAGACACACGTTTTTGACGGAAGCTATGTTCCCTCCCCCCCCCCCCCCCCCGCCCTTGGGGGCGTTGGGGTTTGTTTTCCCCGCGTTTATGGCCACCGGCTTTCTTTTGGGTAAAGGAAATTTTTTAGGGGCGGGTTGCAA
>Ga0123355_10019290_pt1 | contig 10857 bp, 3 predicted proteins | sample TergutEmb28metaG_3_FD_89872 | JGI IMG/M metagenome (GOLD analysis project Ga0123355, IMG submission 89872) | Embiratermes neotenicus P1 segment gut microbial communities from Petit-Saut dam, French Guiana - Emb289 P1 | ecosystem: Host-associated > Arthropoda: Insects > Digestive system > Gut ...
TGAAGTAATAAACGCTACATGGCCACGCCCAAGTCAAGCAGTAGAGAATAACACATATCGACAGCAGCGTGTAACAGTCACGCCTAACGAGAATGGAAGAGTAATTGCTGGCGATGAGGACGAGTACAGACTTGTCACCTTCAGATTTGAACCAAGTATTTTTCACAGGCACAACAGCTAAGAGAAAATCAGCCCCTCATGCTGAATTAGCACTATGGATACGTTGCGTCCCAAATTAGTCTACACATAATGCCATAATATGGTATAATGCAATGTTATAGGTTTAATTTGTTCTTTAACAACAGCATTAAATAACCGTGAAGGGACGCACGGGGTTTGCTCGTAACTAGTGGCTATCAAAGCTGCTTAATGCGAGAAGCCCCGTTTCAATTTGCGGCGGGGCAGGTCACCAAAAAACAGGGAGGTGCCATGTTATGAAAAGCATGAGCATAAAAAAAACAGCTGTTGGGCTAATGATAGCCCTAGCTATGGTATTTGGTAGCTTGTCTGGCTTTGCTGCTACAGCAAACGCCGCTACCACTACCGCGACCGCGACCACTGCCACTACAACCATAATCAACGTCACTGTAGACGGGCAGAGAGTCGTCTTTGAGGGCCAGGGGCCCGTCATCGTAGATGGCAGAACCTTAGTGCCAGTCAGAGGCGTATTTGAACACCTAGGCTTTACCGTAGGCTGGAATGGCGACACCAGAACAGCCACCATGACCAGAGGCAATGACACCATCGCCATGACTATCGGTAGTGCCACATTCACCACTAATGGCATAAGTCACACCTTGGACGTACCAGCCCAAATTATTAATGGAAGCACCATGGTGCCGATTCGCTTGCCACTTGAAAGTGTGGGTTACGGACTAGATTGGAATGGTGACACCAGAACTGTGGTTATCACATCCAATGGTGACAGCCCAAACACTGGCACCACTCCGCCATCCACGGGCAACTTCACAGTAACGAATCCAACAACTGGAGCCACAGCTACGGCTAACCAAAATGGGGTTCACCTAACTGGACCAGTATTTCTTACTCAAGATGACATTCAACGCATGTTGCCTTATGCCAGAGAGCCAGCGGATCACGTTGCCTGGGGTCGCACCGACTTTAATACAATAGAAGGTGCAGATAGAGTAGCTGAGTGGCGCGAGGAAATCCAAGCATCTGAATTCAGACATCCTGACCGTCCGATGACGGAACAGGAGCTACAGGCATGGATTGAAAGATACAATGAACAAGGTGGCATCAATACCTTAGAGCTGGAAATGCTATATCAAATTAATGCCATCAGAATTGAGTACAACCTGAGTCCGCTAATACTGTGTCCAAATCTATCCATGGCATCAAGATTAACAAGTCAGCTGCTCAGAGATGGCGTACTTTTTGAGCGCCACAATGATCCATTCTATGGTAGCTCGACGAGAAGAGTGCAGCTCTTTAGTCCAGCCACAATAGGTGTCACAGAAAGCATCCAACATGGTCCAATCAGACCAGGTGGATCGGGGCCGATCAACGGCTGGATGAGTTCCCCTGGCCATCGCGCTCAAATGTTGAGCCCTAATATGGTTTATATTGGTGTCGGTAGCGGAGGATTCACGGCTGTGAAACAAGTAGTAAGTGTTCTATGATAAGCTTCACCCCCGCTCACGCGGGGTACATAGTTATTGAGCAAATTAAACCAACTAGCCCCAGCTAATCTAGGCTTTCGCCTGAATTAGTCTGGGGCTTTTTACTAATCTATCTGTCTTTTACTTAAAGCGATAGTTATTCACAATAAAAGCAGCTAGCAAGCTATTATCCATCAAAGCGAAACTAGCCCTAATCCTGCCATCAACAGTCTCTTCAAAAGAATCGAAAAAACCATTGTGTCGTCCATCTGCAGTGAGAAAGGTGTGATTAAGAGTGGCACTAATAATGCGAGAAATGTTTTGATGGTTACTGATTATACCAGCTAGGAACAACTGATTATAGGCAAAGCTTAGATCTGCTAGCTGATAAATAGGCATGGACGATAAAGCGAGATCACTGAAGTAATTACGATGGAAATCAAGCATGAGCTGATTTCTGAAGGCAGTAAAAAGGGCAGGATCTGACTCTTGGCTTTCATAGAGCTCAATCATGCGCTGAGTCGCTAATGCTAGTGAAAGCAGGTCAGCTGAGGTGAATGGGAGAGGTGCATCATGATTTCGAGCAAAGTAAAAATTGCTGAGAGCAATGTCATAATAAAAGTGAGCTAACTGAATAATCTCTTGTCTTTCTTCCATAGTGAGAGGAGTAAGGCGGTTAGGCCAGAAATAGCGAACTGCCATTTCTGTAGTGTAATAAGCATGTCTGCTGACTGACCAGAAAAAATCAGGGTTTTCTTGATAGGCCACAATAAATCTGTCTTGTGACCAATCAAAAGCTGGACCTGCGCCAGCTAAAGCTGCTAATTTTTGATGAACATTGTGGGCAGATTGAGTAGGATAGTCGTTGGCAAAATCAACTTCAAATGTACCATTGAAACAAAATGTTTCTAATGTAGTTCTTTCTTGCTCCGTTAGACCCTCCAGTAAACTAACATGAACTAAAAAGGCACAGTTGTAGTAGTTGTTCTGAATAGATGGATTACGCCTGAGCAGCTCTGTGTAGGCAGCTAGGTCTCTGCGGAGAGCAGTCCACTGTTCTTCTCTGATCTGACTTAATCGCTCCTGATCTCTTTCATCAAGAGTATATGTTGCTTTGATAGCTGCGGCTCGAGCATAAAGAACGGCATAGCCATTTCGAAAGTTGGGCAGCCCTGGAATTTCACAAGAGAAGCTGCCATCATCTTGGTCACAGATAAGGGAGTTAGGATAAAGATTGTCTGGCTGGCGATGACTATCAAAAAGATCGAGGATTTGAATGGCCGAAGTCCTGGCCTGGGTGGGACTCCACTGGTCAGCGATGGGCTGAGAAAAACTAATAGCGTTGAGAGGAGCGTCTTGGAAAAGACCTGGTTGCCTGCTTAAGCGGATGACATGCGAAATAATAAAGAAAATGCTCACACCAAAAATAAGCAAAACTACTACCGCAATGATAGCCTTAATTTTTTTATTCTGATGATTTGATAAATCAATGGAGTGTTTTGTTTTTTGAGACTCTGACATAATCAAGTGGCTTAGTACATACCTAGTACCAGTTTAATTAATTTCTCAGTCCATTATTACTGCTAAGTTACTAAAATGCAACTGTATTACATGTAATGAAGCATATTTGAAGAGTCCCAAAGTGGGAAATGTCACATTGATAAATGTGTTAAAACATGATTTACTTGTTGTAAGCGTTACTGCAAACATTAAATCTGATGGCTAACATCATATGACACAAGGATATCAACCGCTACACAAGCGTTCACTTTTGATTTTAGGGCTATTGCTGACCTCATTCTATTTCGTATTTTTCTTTGCATCTCCAGTCTCTGCTTTTCCAGCTGCCAGCTGTACCATGACAACAGTGAGTGGTAGTCCACCCAGCGGCATCGCATGTCGACCATGTGGCTCTGGCATTAGAAACGGCTGTGTTCTTCGTGAGAGTTCGGTCCCTGCTCCCTGGCAACGAGGGAGCATTACCTGTCCAACTGGTCAGCAACGAATTACAGCCACCATCAACTGTTTTGCGCCCACCTTTGCTGGTCAAACTGACTGCAATAACAACTTTACCGTTTCCAGGTGCGGGGAGGGAGACCCATGTCCTCCAACCTGTAATGGACTAGACACTGTTCCAAGAGCCAGCGACTGCCCTGCAGGCACTACGGCCATACCTTGCGACCCCACCAGATGGCCAAATTGTTTTCGCTGCGAGCAAGAAGAGGATCCAAACTGTCCCCCTAACCTCCCCACTCCCCAAGGCATGTGGCGGGTAAATGGTACAGAAGGTGTCCATACTAGAGAGCAAGCAGAAGCTGCTGTTGGTTCTTGTACTCCAGCGTGGGGTGAGGTATTCGTCTATCAACATGATCCAGATAGTGGCATGATTTGTTTTGCTGGTTGTCGGCGTGCTTGTCCTCCAGAACCACCAGGGCCAGGAGACTGGCGTCCAGTTAATCCTGGCAGCAGTGGACCTAGAGGTAGTAACGAAGCTTCTGTTGTCAACCAAGCTTGTGACGGCAATACACCAACTGAAACCAGTAGTGGTGAAGGCGGTTTAATTTGCTGGGCCAAATGTCCAGATACAGAGTGTCCTACAGACGGTGCCCTTTTGGAGCCGCCTGTCGCTATGAACCCTATGGGCAATCCTTGGACTTCAGCCAGTGGTCAGTCGGAAACCGAAATTCAAAATCTCTGCATTGAAAGAGGTGTAGAGCCTGGTGAAATCCAATGGGCTAGACATCGCCAAACCAACGAAGTGTGTTATTTCAAATGTCCTGAGCAAGAATTCTTCTATTGCCCTATCGACGGCGGTGTCCAAAGCGTAACCGCTCCTTCACTCCAAGCTTGTACCGAAAGCGCTGAAGTTCAAGCCAACGGCAACCCAGCTGAATGTTTTGAAACCAGAGAAGAGGCAGAGGCTGTCTGTAATCAATTCTGGTACTGTCCTACTGGTGGAGACGGTGTTGAAGGTCCTGTAAACTATCCTTCTTTAGAAGAGTGTATTGCCTCCCGTGGCCCTGAAGCCACTGATGGTCTTTGTCATGAAACTCCAGAAGCTGCTCAAGAGGTCTGCAACCAATTCTGGTATTGCCCAGATGATGGCGTCAGGCAAACTTCAGAGTTTTTTACAGATGTTGGTGAGTGTACAGCTGCTATCGGCTACCAGTGCTACGAAACCCAAGCCGAAGCCGCCCAAGACCCTAATTGTGACGACTGCGAGGCTTTCATGCATCTTCTGCCTCAAGGTGAAACTCCACCTTGGATTCCAATAAGCTCAAACGACCCTCCTCCACAATGTGATCCAAATGAAACTATTGAGTTCTGGGTTCCACCAGGACATTCAGATGTCTGTGCGTACAGATGCGACTGCGATGAAACCTTCATTTGTCCCCCTGGATATTCCCCTGGACCTGCTCCGTCTCCACCCCAAGGCTGTACAGTAATTACTGGCGACAACTCCGAGAATGCCTGCGGCGATCAAGGTCCACAGTGTTTCAGATTTGAATGTGAAGAAACCGACATCTGTCCAGATGATGACGTTGTTTGCTCTGGTGCTCCATATATTGACTGCAAAGGCTGTGTTGCTGGTAGCAGAATTGATTTTGGTGAAAGCGGTGGAACCATCTCTCCAACCCCTGCCGACAGATTTTCAGGCCAACTCTGCAATGTAGACGATGGTTGCCATGGCGGCTGTGAGTGTGACCGAACTATTAATATTACTGGCGCTCCCTTCATTGGTGCTGATGAAAATGAACTCGCTAACGGCACTCCTTGGTCAAGTCAAGATTTCTGTAAAATCTATCAAGCTCAACCTGTTCCTACTTCTGGTCATGACAATCAATTTTTTGATTTTGACCCTTACGACGAAAACAACTTCTTTGAGTTTCCATTTGGCAGTGATGGTGAAGATGACTTTATTTGCAGTGGTTGTGGTGAACCTGCAAGTCGCTTCATGGCTGGTGCATATCACATCTATGCTACGGCCGGTCAAAACGCTGGCTGTCAGCGGATTCAGTGTTTCCAAAGAGGTACCCATGGAGCTACTAATAATGATTGGTTGCAAATAGCTGCGGGGCCAATTTGCGTAGGGTCGTGTCCCAGAAGTGTCAGTGTCAGTGGTGGTCAGTGGTGTCAGAATACTACACAATGCGCCGGTCCAGCTGGTGGTCCAGATACCAGAGTGTCTCGTGAATGGACTGGTGGCGATACTTGTAGCTGGGATGAGAGAAATCTAACTGGTGGCCAATTTACTCGCGGTCAAAGAGGTTTTGGCACAGTGTCTAGAAGTGTTCAGGATTCTTGCTGTGATGGCGACAATTGTGGTCCATATAATAACGAATGTTGTAGTAGCACTACCTGTACAACCGACGATTCTTGTGAATTTGAATGCTGTGGTACTGTCTGGTATCAACACGATCAAAGACCAACCAGCTGTGACGAAACTCAAATCTTTGGTCGCCAGATCCAAGCTGAATGGAGAATTATTGACCATGATGTGAGCAACCAAATTTGGGGCAGTGGTCGCTGTGACGTATCTCCAGATTTTGAAATTTCTTGGAATAGAGATAATGGTGAGGCTGCTTGCCAGCACAACATTGTGGCCCAACCAGGGCAGTCAGTTTTCTTACCAGGTCAACACAATGATACAGTTTTCAATCCTTGTGCTTGTAAAGTAGAACGCTATCATGTCACCATTGAGCGAAATGGTGGTGCGCTCACATTTGAAAACATTGACGGTGAGTGTCTGATGAGATATCACAACGATCCCACTCGAAACAATGAACATGCCGATCTTACTGGACAGTTTGCTCACTCCGATGGCTTCTTCCGCCTGACTGAACGAGAAGGAATGAATGGTCGAGACCTTAATGGCTGGGAGTGGAATGAATCTGAGTGTCGTTTTGAGTGTGCTGGTTGTGATGATAATGCTCACTGCTATGACAGACCTCCAGCATTATTCGACATCGAATTTCTCCCTGATCAACGTACTACTGCTACCTACAGATTTGTCGGTAGTGACACTTGCCCAATCGAGGAACAGCAATTTGCTATTACTTTCAATGATGAGACCTCCTGGGTGACTCAGCGAGAAATTGAAGGAGGTGCTCACGCTGGCCTCTATGTCCCAAGTGCTAACACCGGTATGCCATTCAACTACCACGAGTGGATCATCCAGCCGGTTAATACTGGTCGCCCTGATGGTAACGCACCAATGGTCTTCAATGTTCGCTATCACTTCCAAATTCCTGACGGCGGGCTAGAGCCATTCAGACTCGTTGACATTAATGGCAGACAAGAATGCGCTGTTCGTTTCCACAACGACCCTCAAAGAGGCTCTCACTTCAACTATCCTAGCGGTTCTGGCATTGCCCAGAGCGATGGCTACTTTGTGATTACTCCTGATCCTGCCACTGTCGCTGGCGGCTGGTGGAATTGGGTTCCAGGCGCTGGCTTAGGTGAAATTTGCGAGTTCCAATACATTTATGACAAAGACAGAGAAGAAGAGGTTGGCAATAAATGTAGTCATTTGCATAGAGTTGCCCGGGCAGATATCTCCTTTGAACCTGATCAAAGAATCACTGCTACATATGAGTTCCGCAACGAACCTGGTTGTGAGCAGATGAATCATGAGTTCGGTGTCAGGTTTAACGATGGTTCAAACTGGGTGCCACATGATTACAATCCAGCACCAAATGTCTTTGCCGGTATTAGCCGTTGGGCTCACCACGAGTTCATCATCACTAGGGCTGGTGTCAATGCCTCGCGCAATGATTTTCAAGCTGGCAGCTTCGTTAACCATATTCCAATGCAGTTTGGCCCAGGCGCTGGTGATAGACGCTTTACTGTCGCTTATACCTGGCAGATCCCTGATGGTGGGTTAGAAACTTTCCGCCCCACAACGATTGATGGCCAACAGTTCTGCGCTATTCGCGTCCACAATGATCCACAGCGTCATGATCAATACAGGGATGTCAGAGGCAATGGCTTTGCCAGAAGCGATGGTTTCTTCATCATTCAAGAACACCCAAACAACGCCAGCACTTTCTGGACTTGGAATCCGTCTGAATGTATCTTTGAGTTCACTGGCGCAGAAGAGATTGAGTGTTCTCATGCTAACAGAGTTGCGCAAGCCCTCATCACTTTTGAACCAGACATGCGCCTGAATGCTGCTTATGTATATAACTCTACTCATTCATGTGATGATGAAGATGATGAAATCACTATTGTTTTCAACAGCAACTCAGCACCTGCTCCTACCTCTCCTTGGACTGAGCATCGGGTTGAACCAGCTAGACAAATGACCAACTATTATCACGAACTCATCGTCAATCGAATTGAAACGGGTAGAGAAGACGGTCCCGCCGGTAACACTATCTTTACTGTAGACTTCTACTATCGTGGCGTCAGATTCTCCGCCGATCCACGCTTTGGCGGTCAGTGTGCTGTGGAGTGGTTTAGAAACCCTGACACTGATGGAGTTGACGGTTTTGGTGAAGCCTGGGGATTGGCTGGTAGAAATGGCCACTTAGTTTTGGAAGAATATGACGGATCAACTGGATATCAGCCAAGCAACCAAAACGAATGGTACTTTGATCAAACTAACTGCCGCTTCATTTGGAATGGTCGCCCTGCTCCTGAAGCTGGCCGAGCAGTTCATGATGGCATCGGATATGACGGCAGACAAATGCAAAAATGTGAGCAAAAGCCTCTTGAGGCTGTAGGACACATTAGATTTGTTCCAGATCTCAGAGTTGTTGTATATAACGATAGCCATGTTGTTTCTAGGCTTAATCCATCAATCGACATTGATGGTACTGAAGTCGGTCTCAAATGCGCTCCTCATGGCCGAGGTGTTGATTTCCGCACTTTGGCTCCTGGCGCTTGGGTTGCACAGGAACATATGCGTGATGGTGTGGCCATTGGCGGCGGCATGTGGCTGGCAGATAACGAATCAATCTTTTTCTCCAGCGACATTGTTGCTATAGATAATACTGTGTTCAACAGGACCTTCATTAACAACAGGCATGGTATTTCCCTGTACAGAGCGGATGAGCATGGTGACATGGTTGATGTTGGTAATCCACTTAATGAGTTATCCGGCACTCTCAACGAATCTGGACACTTCTTCACCATGTTCCCAGGCAATAACATCACCCGTGGTCCAGGCGCTCCAAATCATCCATATCACATCGGTGTAGACATCACCACTAGCTTTGACCGCACAATTGATGCCTACTACTTAGCCTGTGTCTGCCCATCTCTGCCGGATAGATTTGCTGTCCCTGGCGCCAATGACGCCATGAGAACTGGTGATTGTGTCTACTACTTCTCTCCAGAGACTGATTTAGACATCTGTACTACCAAGCGCATCTACGTTACTCAGCGTGACTGCTACACAGTAGCTTGGTGGCAGGTTTCTGGCGGTAATGTTTTTGCCAGCCAAGACATCATCAGCCGTGTGCCGCCAAATATTCCTGGCAACATCTGCACTGGTGCTGGAAGAGAGCAATATTGTGTTGGCACTTTGCCTGATGGAACAAACTTCTATCGTGACTTTTATGGTAACAACTTCTACGACTATCTCGTTGAAAGAGGCCTTAGTAATGACGGCAACTATCGCTGTACCCCACGCATCATCAGAGGTCGAACCCCTTGTAAAGCTGATGGTCCTTCCAATTCAGCTGGCGTGGCTTTAACCACTAGTGGCAGAGTCATCGCAGTGGATGTTGAGGACTTCTACGTTTCCACTTTCTCTAATCCATCCATTATGGCAGAAAGAGTCTCTGAAAGAGCCAATATCCATGCTTTGCATCAAGGTCCTTACTATGGTAATAACACCATGAATGCTCTTGGTCTCCAATACCGCATTTCAGACAGCAAGGTTGGTCCACGCTGGGGTACTTTGGGTATCTCCACTGGGGTCAATAATCTTGACCAACCAGTTCAGGGTACAGGCTTTAATCCATCCAGAGAAGACTTTGCTTACTTCCTTAGTTTGGCTGGTGGCAGAGGCTCATTCGAGGCCAACAATAGAATCATTACTCCGGCCATCGGTGCCGGCGGTGTAGCCTCTACACTATATTACGCTGACGTTGTACCTTCCACCGACCCTGACCATCCTTCATATGGCAGAGATAGTGTTTGTATGCGCGTTATCTATCATCTCCCGGGCGGTAGTGCGGTGGATAACATGGAGCCATCTGTAGGCGGCTCTGGTGCTAATGAGCAAGGTTTTAGCATGATTCCTACCATCAATTACATTTGCTATGTCACTCCATCTGATATGAGTCGTCACATCCTGACTGGCCGCGATGAGGATGGTAATTTCACTGAAACTATCATTGAAAATGTCCTCCGCCTGACTCCAGAGCAAGGTTGGCACGTAGCAACAGAAACCAACAGAAATAATGATGGTCTTGCTGGTGAAATCACACAGTCCGTCAAAGTCACCGTCTTTGTCGAAGGCAATCTGATCTTAGACAGCATTCCTAGCTCCAACCGAGCTGTTACAGCTGTTGACATCGGTAGCTTCCTCTCCTTCATCGTGACTGGTGATATCATCGTTACTCAAAACGTCGGTGTCAACATGCCTAACCCAAGAGTGCTCTGCCCAGAAGGTATTACCAACTGTGCCGCTCTATCTGCTTGTTGGGAGGGTCAAAGTGCTAACTTGCCAGGCCTATTCAGTGTCCAAGAGGGCGGTGAAAATGATCCAGACTTCTTCAACAGCTCCATGGGTATCGGTGGTCTCGCCAGAAACTATCAACACCGCTCAGCTGTGGGTAGTGTGGAAGGCTTCTTCCTGGCTAACGGTAATTTCTCCATCCTCCGCTTTGAAGATCTGACTTCATGTAACGCTTCCAATCCTGATCCAGCTCTGGACATGACTGGCGTCTTCACAGATAAACGCTTCATCGGTCAAGGCATCTTCGCTGCTTGGGGTACCTCCAACTTCCTCCGTGACTTCAACCAAAGAGATCGAGGCTGTCAGGATGATACTCATGGTGTGTTCAACAACCGTGTCCCAACCGACACCTTTATCTACAGACCAGATATCGTCCGCAATATCCCATTCTGGATGCGCCGTAGCCATGTCATCTACAGAGACATCACTGGTGGGATGCTTTAGATGAGTTAGGGATAGAGTGATGTAATCAGGGTTTGAAGTCAACCTATGGAAATCATTAGTGAAAAAGTCAAGTACAAGTTTGAGCAACTACATAAGGTCTCA
>Ga0123355_10019292_pt1 | contig 10857 bp, 6 predicted proteins | sample TergutEmb28metaG_3_FD_89872 | JGI IMG/M metagenome (GOLD analysis project Ga0123355, IMG submission 89872) | Embiratermes neotenicus P1 segment gut microbial communities from Petit-Saut dam, French Guiana - Emb289 P1 | ecosystem: Host-associated > Arthropoda: Insects > Digestive system > Gut ...
CCTCTACATGACATAACATGTTTATAGTAAGTAATACACAGTAATCACACCAAAAAAATTTTACTACTATTTGTTCATATTTATAGAACTGTATTTTAGTAATTTTAGACCACTCACTTGTTTCAGTGTGATGACACCTGAGGCTGTGTAATGCAATTTTGACCTCCTGATGATAAGCACATGTGCCTGAAACATGTAGAGGCTACGAAATAAACTTATTGTAAAACAAAAATTTTGTGCATCAAGTTGGTTAATTACTGAGATAAATCACTCTAACTGTTAAACAGTGATCACTACAAACCAAATTTCTGACTTTTTCCATGTCTTTATATGTTTGTGATTCATGGTTGATTGGATTTCAAATAATTATACATATCTCCTCAGTTGTCAAAAAATAGTTTATGCGACTCAAACACCTTCTAAAGACACTGTTCAAAACTCCCATACATTCCAATCGCAGTTTTTTTTTTGGGGGTGTGTGTGTGTGTGTGTTAATCTGCTACTCTAAATTTCTATCACATATTTTCTGGCAAAGATGATAAAACATATTGTACCCAAAAGGGTGTAGGAGGAATGTTACTTACCTGATTTGAACATGCATGCACTTCCTAGAACCATAAACTACCAACCTAAAAAATGTTTAGTCAACTGCAGAAGGAATACTGCATACACAATTTCTGTCTCACTCTACTTTAACCAGACCTCATACATTACAATTACCCTACATAAACAACCATACCTCAGCAAATTCAAAAACTGCCTTATCAACCACTGGTGCTTCTGACCAGACATGAGATCGTGGTCCCAATTTCCGTGACTCAAGACAACCCACAGCAATGGCAACCAAATAAACAGGGATTGTGACTGGTTGTTCAAACTTATGTAACTTCAGTCCAGTTGATGTTACAGTTGGTACACCTAGTCTCCTTGCACTCATCAGTACTGTAAGTTCAGGCGGAGCTGTTATCTGTAAACAAACAGAGTTCCCTTAAAAAATGCCATCACACATGATTGATGGAATGGGAGTTTAAAATTCCATATACTTCTCAACATTCCATAAAGATTATCAGACAACATTAATCTGGACTTAAAAGACTGAATACTCACAAATCAAACCAAATTACATACTCTGTTCATCAACAAACAGAACAGTAGCATATCCTAATGCTTAAATTCACAGAAAAAGATATTTAATGGAAAGACAGATTCTTTCCCACAATCACACAATTCAATACAGTTCATACATGAGAGGTACTTAATAGGAACAAATGTCCTGCTCATCATTCACTTCCCTTTTGCTTTGTCTCCATAATGGTTCTACACTATCATACAACAAGTAAACACAACACAAAGAATTAGTTGCCCTCATTATGTATGGTAACAAAATCCACACTAAATGCAATGACAGGCATGCACACTAGTAATGACGCAAATACCTATTCCGGTTTGTAACAATGTTGCATAACCAAACATTTAGGAATCCATAATGCAAAGTTATGTGTCCTTTGCACAAAGTGTATGCATAATGGGGATATCATATCTAACCAATGATTAATTTTTGATACTACCAACTAAATTTTCATACCATTTGGTATTGGTTATGCAATGAAAAGATGGTGGGTGATCACTTCTGGTTCATACTGGTCAGTGGGATACAGAAGAGAAACTTGGTACTGTGGCCCAAAATACTCACTACACCAGATAGTACAGCACCCATCAGCAGTTGGGCTCACTGTACCAGATGATAAAGCATCCGCCAGCAGGGTAAAACCAAAGAACTGGCAATACAAGCAGATTTGATATCATAAACCTCACCGAGACTGCCCTGGTGTGGAACCTGGGCATTCACAACAAGAAGTTGGTGACTCCATGCACTATGGCAAAACTCAATAAAGGTACTACTTAACACAAAAAGCTCAAACACAATAACTTTTTGAGAAACTGCCATATAAAAAATGTGCATGACATGGAATAAATATCTCCTTTAGATCTAGAAGTCTTATTTGAAACATCTGACATGATAAATACATAGTGAGACAGAAATAGAATAATTTCATATTCTATGCAGTAGAGAAGTACATCTCTACTGCAATTAGCTTTGTAATACAAGATTTGTATCACCAATACATAAACAGATACAGAAGTGAAGCAGGAAAAATGACAAAGAGAGCACTACTTCTTTCAGTGCAAACTCTTTGCTATATAGCTGGTATTTCAGCCACCAAGGATAAGTGCTGCTACAGCCACAAGTTCAAAATTATGACACACTAATTGGATTCAAGAGAAACATACAATACATACAGCATGAAATATGGAACTACAGAAAAACCATGTTAACTCTTTAAACGCCAAGTTAAATCCCATCTGTAAATCCCAGTTCGCCGAATTATTCTGCGGGGTATTTAAATTTTGCATATGCTTTTCAAAAAACCTGGCTAAGTGTTTACACACAAATATGACACAGGATGCCTTTCATGACTGATTCAGTGTTGAGACATTGTGCAGACAATAAAAAGAGAGGGCTGTCAATGTTGCCAAATGTAGGTCACAAAATAGTACATGTTAACATTGCTGGCATTACTAGGAACTCACTATATTCTCTACGTTAGTAGGGTAAGGGTTAATTTGATATTGGTTAATTGAAAGTAGAGAACTCTCCCAGCTTAAAGTATAAAAATTTTTTTTTTTTTTAACTAGTTATTTGGATTTATGATCCACTTTTAACTTGAAGTTGCATTTCAACCCAGCACTGGCTTAAAATTTGGAATGATTAAAATTATTTTTGCATAGTTCAGGCTTACTTACTCCATGGTGCAAAGTCCTTCTTGAGAAGCTAACTGGTTTGCAGCTAGTCAAGAAATTCCCCGCATTTCATGGAACCCAAAAGTTCATTACCGCACTCACAAGTGTCTGCCAACTGTCTCTATCCTGGGCCAGCCCAATCCAGTCCATATACCCACATCCCACCTCCTGGAGATCCATTGTAATATTATCGACCCATTTATGCCTAGGTCTCCCCAGTGGTCTCCTTCCCTCCGGTTTCCCCAGCAAGACCCTATACACCCCCTCTCCTCACCCATATGCGCCATATGCCCAGCCCATCTCATTCTTCTCGATTTTATCACCCACACAATATTGGGTGAGGAGTACAAATCATTTAGCTCCCCATTATGCAATCTCCTCCATTCCCCCATTACCTCGTCCCTCCTAGGTCCAAATATTCTCCTCAACACCATGTTCTCAAACACCCTCAGCTTCCTTTCCTCCTTTCAGGCTATTTTTTTTTAACTTTGAATGGTACTTTGCACACACTAAAACTCTTCAACCTACAAAAAAAAATTAAGATGAACTTGAGGGCATGGCCAGTCTGAATAGCAGGTCCTGGTGTGAGTCACAAGCATTCAGAGCTGCATGAGGGCATTGTTGCTGTTTAGTACTGGTCCAGAAAAATAACCACAACATTAGGGACGTGTGAATAACAGCTACAATCAGTCAAATGTTTTGCATAATATTCATTCTAGTCCATCTATCGATGTAAAACATAAGTACAAATAAGCAAAAACACTTGGAAAAGACAATGCTAAAAAACTAGAAGTGATATGGGCAAATGACAAACCAGAGAGAAGTAAAAGTGAAACAGCACAAGCATATTGAATCCCATTCTCCAGTCTACTCACATATCTGAAAAAATCAGAATTCAGTTGAACAACTCTACATGATGGTGATGTGTCAAAACACGAGAATGCATGTGTTAAGCATGGTGATATGGAGACCAATGGTTTTGCAATTCTTGAGCCAAAAATACTGCAATGATCACAACATGAAAGTGAAGAATGATAAAGTCACAATGAACATGGGCATGAAACTTGAATGGATGGCTCTGGCATTTCAAGGAGTCATGGAACACAATACAGCAAGCCACGATCAGAAATGGTGCTAGTGCATGCATTTATCAGCACAGTTGTAGCACTAAAATATGACAACAATCATCATACATGTTCCAAATGGCAATTGTGCAAAACTGCACTGTTTTACAATGCCCAACTGACAAGAGCACTGGTTTTAAATGGACAAAATGCCAAAGAGACAATGGGAATAAGAACGGCATGCGTACAATGAGCAAGTTCTTAATATGAGGCATGTACACCTGTGGCATTTGCAACCAAACACCACAAATCTCATTCAACCATCTGACCAGAGGATCATCTACTGCAAGAAAAGCATATAATGAATCTGCCTTGTGTCCATTTTGTTACAAGAAATTGCTAGGCATGTTCCTGCAGTAGGCAGCAGGAACTGGAACAATGCTGACCAAACAATCTCACCCCCCCCACGATCAAAAGACAAGCATGGGTAGCCCTAGCTGCAGGCACATGGCAACTGTAGGAGACGACATGCAGGAAACGCATTCACTTCTGCTGCACCCATACGCCATCCTAAGTTCAAGCGACATTGACAAGAAAACTGGTGATGTTACTAATGAACTTCATGATTTGGTGTCAAAAGTATATAAGAACACTCTAAATGAAAGGTCAGTGGAGTCACATGTTAAGAAACAATCAACCAAGAGCAGGGATTGGCAAATGTGAATTGTTTGCAGGCGTGCATCTTTATTTAAACTGTATTAAATTAGTAATAGGTATTTGAGAAAATAGAAGGTAAAGTAAATCTATCACTTACATAAAAAAATACTTTACAACACAGCAGTAGGTCTTCCGAATACCCATCCAATAGATGTAATTAGAAAAACTGCATAATTAAAAACTCAATTTTTGGTCCTGTGCTCCTACAATTAACAAGGTTGTACGGTAGTATGTTGTGTATTTTAGTGTTTTATTCAGTGATGATGTGAACAATGAACACTAAACAGCATCAACAATAGATAAAGTATGCAAGTACAGAGCCTTTGAGCCTTTGTAGAATGACATGGGGGGGAAAAAGGAGCACTTGGAGAGAAACCTATCCCAGTACTACTCTGTCCACCACAAATCCCACACAGAATGCCTTGTGGTTCAAACCCACGCCTGTTCAGTGAGAAGCCAGCAATTAACCAGATCAGCTATGGCATGACCCGTAACATGTTCATGATGTTCATGGCTACACAATAGGAAATTACTACCCACTGTGAGAACTGGAGTCTAGATGGCTGAATATGCAAAAGCATGACACTTGTTGGACAAAAATTAAATATTAATAAGAGTGCTTTTGGGTGCCCCAAAAAACAGATTTATTTCAAGAGCATAGTTTAACATTAGTCTAGACTTACAGAACTGTAAAACCTGCTGTTTTGCCAGAAATTAAGAAGTCTGAGGAGAGAAAATGATGAAAGTAAGTGAATATTCTGAGTACTGGCCATAAACAAACTACAGTTACAGACACTGCTTTCTGAACATACAAATTCTCGCAGTTTGCAGCTGCAGCATAATTTCAAGAGCTATACATACCTCAGCAGTATAAGTCACCTTCACAGAAGGCGTGTCTTGACAGGGCAACATGGAACGACAATGGATTGCCTAGAAATAATGTGAATACAATTATAAAAGATATATCTACTTAAATTATATTTATCAATTTCATTGTGACTGTACAGCTGTTTCAGTGTTAACAGTATTCATATTCTATAGATACAGTAAATGGCATAGTAAAACTATATAAAAGATGGCTGCAGAAACACTCACTCAGTAACTCACTGGTTTGTAGACATCTGCTATCCAAAGAGTGCTACATAAAAATTTCTACTGAGGGAGACTGACACACATCCAGCCAGGTCAGTCTTCCTTCTGTCCATGTCCATGTTCCAACTGTACAATGACTGTTTGCTTTCAATTTCAATGTTTACACTTTCCAAAATATAAGTTTCGTTGTCATCATTGTCATTACCATACTACGCATCAAGATCATAAAAACTGTACTGTACCAGTCTTACTGTCAAATTAAAACCCACACATACATCTTAATATGAATAATTATCACAGAAACAGTGCTTATATCAGTGTCCACACATTAGCATTCTATTATTTTTCACCATAACTAAGGAGTTTACAAGAATTCTCTTAATGTGTTTTTGGATTACTTATCTTCCTTACAGATGAAATCAGGCTTCTGAGATGCTGTGTGTGTGTGTTCACCCAATTAAAAATCTCAATAAACTGACCCATTCTCATTGGACTTGATATGCCTGTGGTACCAATGGTGGTTACCTTGTGATTTTTTTTAATTTCTTACACTCAGTAACAACATGTGCAGATATGGATTTGTGATAAGGGAACAAAATATAATTGAGAGACCTAACAATGTGTAAGATAACAGACCAGGAAAATATGCATTTATTAAGGGATGATCTTTTAAAATTTAAAACAACAAAGCAGCAGAGGCATACTTTCCTTTTGCTTTCAGTTAGATAGTAAAAACTAAAGAAATAATGGAATTAGGCATGTGCAATGTGCCATGTGGTGAACACACCATTTTGAAAAATTTGTAAATTAATTACAAACACAGCAATTACGCAAAGCTCTTTGAAGTTATATCCAACAAATTTAACATAGAACCTGTGCATGTAACAAGAACCACCAAAACTACCCATCTGAGCAGCGTATTATTTGCTATTCACATCCAGAGAAACCAAACATAATACCACCACAAGCTGACAGCAATAATGGGCAGTAAAATGGATACTTCAATTGTTAACAATATCAGTAACTACAGTACACAGACTGGCAACAACAATACTTAATCTGTCAACTTGCTGTTTTATTCACAAGAGACCACTTTAGTCTTATAGGGCTTAGTGTGCACTGACAGAAGAAAATGAAAATAAATGCAGTTCAAAGAGTAATGTACAAAAGCTTCTGACAAAAATGGGTCCCTATTATGTGCTGTTGTTTTATTGTTGTTATTGTCATCACCATTGTCGTCATCGTCATCATCAGCAGCAGCAGCAGCAATGTTCCTGTTGTACTACCATATTTACTTGAATGCATGATGTGGTTTTTCCCTTAAATTTGGCACCTAAATATGTGAGGTTGTCTTAAATTCGCATATGAAGCACTGAACTGGACCACGCCAAACCAGACTACCAGAAATTGGATCAAACCAAGGCCTGCATTGCCAAACTGTCATGTGAGATCTCTGCTTTTTTGAGATACTTCACAGCAATGGAACAGCCCATCGGTCTCATGTTCAAGGGTCAAGAAATCCAAAAGACAGAACACAGCATGACGGGAATTACTGACACCATCTTCTTTTGTATGACTTGTCCATCATTTAGTTTTTTAAAGAGACACAACATTTCAAAAGCCAGCTGTTTCCATTTTGAGGCAAAGAAGCACATAACCTGGTTGACCTCTTAGATTCAGCTATTCTCAATCACTGGGCACCATAGAAACTGTAACTTATTATGTTATGCTCCTACGAAGAAATCTAGTCCAAGGGTAGTAAAAGGAAAATGGTTATTGAAAAATTAAAAATTCACTCCAAGACTCAAAAATAAAAACTGGACCAATCCACATATTAAAAACCATAAAAAGAGCCATGAATTCAGACTGATCAGACCTCAGACATGACACAAAAATCCACAACACACATATTTAAATTCTCAACACCACTAACATCAACTGTGGAGAAAATTTTGAATCTTCATGGGCTCAAGTAAGTTTATAAATCAAGAAATACAAACATAGTATTTAGTCAATGTGGATAATAATAACTTGAAAGTGCATCTCACCAGAAGTAATTCTGAAGGGTGTAAAATATCCACTGCATTGGATGGGACTGATTACAATATGTTGTGGAATGAAGGTAAAGATGATGGGGATGTTACGAGTCAGTGTGAGGAAGATGAAGGTACTTACTGTGAAGATGGAGACAGTGATACTGATTGGTAAAGGTAGGTAGAATCTGGCATTCTTTGTGTATTAAGTGTATGAAATTAATAGTAAAACATTTTTCTTAGCATAAGTTTTATTTTTACGGGGTCATCTTAGATTTGGATAAATACATTTTCCCTTGGCAAATGGGTTTTTCTGGGGGGAGGACTGTGTTAGATTAGAGTCATCTTGCATTCAGGTAAATATGGTGCTTATTCTGTCAAGCTGTCTCTCCAGAACTTCAGAAGTTCAAAGCATGCATACTAATTAAAACTGTAATATTAAGATGTTCCTCATCAACTGAAAGTATTGGTACAAGAAAGGATGGGTTACATGGAAACTGTTAGAAATAGAAGTAGGCAGACTTAAGATAAACCTGAGTTTTTGAAAACATAATCTCAGCATGTGAACATGTGCCAGCTGATGCAACCATTGTATTATCACAACTACAATCTGAGTCTGGTTAGGTGCCCTGAGTCATATGCAGGTGGTTTTGTGTACTTGTGAAATGTATTGTTGTGCACAATGACTACTCATTCACAATACTTCTGGAAAGAATATCTCATGAACAAAATGTCACCACAAGTTTTGTAGGAAATATTCTGCATTAACAGAGCCACAAAAAATGCGATATTCCGAATATCCAAAAATTTTTGTGCAACACGTTCAGTGCAGGACACAAATAAAATAGAAAATATGTGTTTTGTGTCACACGAGGCATGTTATACGGAAAGTATGAACATACATAACCATATAACATGTCCGGTGTTTCAAAAATGCTCATGCAGTTCATTAAGTTTCTGTGTGTGGCCTTAAAGTTGGAGTGTGGAGTGCAGTAAGTGCATGAAAAATCAGAGCCCATGGTTTTTGAAGGAACAATAAATTGTGAACATTATGGTTGGTTAATTGTGACACCATTCCTTAGAGAAAAAAGAAGAGAGAATATCCAGTTAGTTAATGCGGGAGACTGCCACAGCATACACAACAACTTTTCTTACTGCACCAGAAGATACATTCACCAAACAGCTAGTAATTCCAAGACTGTGGCCTCCCAAATCTCCAGATTTGAAGAAACCCAACTACATTGCAACTACAAGACATAATAAATTGGGAAAAGCTGCATTCTCTGCAAGAATGGTGACAACATTTAAAAATAACTTGCTAATACTTCAAGATATATCTGTCATGTGTTACGCTATATCTGTACAAGATACAAGGTTTGCTTAGGAGGAAGTGGTCAGTGCTACGAAAATACTACAAAATAAAGTAGGTTGAACTGAAGGGGAAAACAAACAGAAATTTCTAGCAGCTACAGGCTTCCTGTGCAGTGGGATTTGCATGTTGGCTTCAGTGTGCTCAAGAACACAATAAGAATATACCTTGTAGGATCTGAAAAATTTTTATGTTTAGTTTCAGTGGGTATTCCAGGACTAGAATCCTACACAACAGGAAGGTAGGCTTCATGAGTTATATATTTTTGCATCAAGTTGTATTATATAAATTAAGAGTACTAAACATTCCTGTCACATACAATAATATTATTCAGTGGATCTTTCACTCTGTAACATACATACAAACTATGTTCCTGCATAATCACGGCATCTTCAGACATTATATCTACAAACATTAACAGTGCAATGCAATTTAATCCATGGTAAAAATAAAATTAATTGATCTAAAACACAATCAGACATCCTTTAAGTTGCATAAATGTTCACTAAGTCATGTAATTTCATTAGTATAACACATCAATAACATGCATCACTATGTGGCTTCGCTCGTCTTATACCCTTACTACACAAATTAAGAGTGAAAACATTTTACTGTACTGATAATATAAATGGTACAATTTTTTGTACTCTCTACCAATATATGTCAGTGGTTCATATACTGAATGTGCTTTCAATTTATAGATTTTTTTCTCCAGTAAACTGTGCCAGTTACCACAAAAATCGTTCTTCTACATTCTGTATATCAAAAAAATAAAGTATATGCATGTTAAACTGATGTCTTTTTTAGTGACCCTGTCTGTGTAAAGAGGAGTGGCAGAGGATAAGCACAATGACACCATACTGGACATTCACTATCTTGTTAGAACCTTGTCACTGTTTTCTCAGTACAAGTAACAGGGTGGTTAATGGATGATATAACCACAAGTTATTGGCAGGACATGGCTATTCACCTGACACTGACTGAAGAGATATGGATGCTTGCAGCCAGCAGTTTGTTCAGGAGACAGCCACTGCAAGGCACTAGCATTGACATCTGTCTCATAAAAGATACTGAGGATAAACCTGCAACAAGGGAAATACCATCACTGAAATTCAGAATACAGTCATAACTACATATCTCACAATGGCTAAATATATATGGATGCTGCTGACAAACCATCTGCTTCTGATTCAGCCACTAAAAAGCAGGATACATCAAAAGTGGTACAAACAAAGTAGCATCCTTAATGCAGCTACACATTACTTATTTAAAACAAATGATCTTAATAGGAAAACATAAAAGAAAATGGTACCAAGAATACTGTAAATATATTCTGAAAAAAATTCTTCAGTACACCAAGGCTTTGTTTTATACCTGTTTCTTTTACACTTTTTGCTTCAAGACCCCTTACCAATTTACAGAACTATTTACACCCTCTCACTTTGGTTTTAATGCTCTTTGGCTGATTTACTTCCAATTATTACTTGTTTTCTTATGGGAATATCATATTTGATTTACACCCACTTCTTCAGGAACATGACTTGGGCATACAACAAGGCTTTGGTGTCTGTTAAGTCTTCTTGTCATTGCATCCTGGTCTTTAGATTACCTGCTAGGTAGCCTATACAGTAAACACTGACATTGTGACTTCCTCAATAGTAGGGGGGGGGGGGGGAGGGGAAATGTGAATGAAAAAACTTGGGTTTTTTTATATTGTTTTTCTTTTGTAACCCACTAAAATTTTTTTCTCTCTTTTTTTTTACTTCCCACCAAACATTTC
>Ga0123355_10019293_pt1 | contig 10856 bp, 5 predicted proteins | sample TergutEmb28metaG_3_FD_89872 | JGI IMG/M metagenome (GOLD analysis project Ga0123355, IMG submission 89872) | Embiratermes neotenicus P1 segment gut microbial communities from Petit-Saut dam, French Guiana - Emb289 P1 | ecosystem: Host-associated > Arthropoda: Insects > Digestive system > Gut ...
CCCCCCCCCCCCCCCCTCCTATTACTTCAACAATCAGCCTTGGCATCATTACCACTGGAGAACACAGTACCTCCAGCATACACGGTGACATAAATGAAATGAATATGCCACACCGGATACATGGCAACACCGCCCCACGCGACGCCACGTGCTTTCTTTGGCACGTAGCCTAAGGACTCCCGAACTGTGGCTAAAATCAAGAGTTACCTGGATGTACCGCAGGGCACTGTGCAGGATACTAAGGTTGGAAGACTTTTTCTCATCTTGGGAGACAGGCAACTGCCGCTTCAAGAGTTCGAAGCATTCCTTCAGATGCGCTCGGCGGTTTTTTTCCAGCTTGTTGTGGACCTCGCGCGTGCCAGCCCTAAAGCAAGACAGTATTATTACACTCAGTCACCAGCTTCACCGTCACAACCTAACACACACCACAACTCACACTCGCTTTTGGTATTCCTTGAAATCGTCCGGCTGATCCTGTGGTACGTGGGAGGCGGGGCCCCCGTTGGAGACGTGTTGGTTGTAGGCGGGTCTGCTGGGCGGTTGGGTCGGCGGTTGGTGTTGCGAAGTGACAACAGGTTGGGGTGGAGGGGGCGCTGCTGCAGTGTACGACAAAAACCCACCAGGGGCAGGGTCCTCCTCTGCAAGCCCAAAAAAAACCCCATGACTGAGAGATTAAGTTCTAATCGATAACCCGCGGCCGTGACAGTCAATGTAGGTCGCCACGTGACAGATAGGTCACGCCGAAAGGTGATTTGCGCATGCGTACTTCTCCGACACTTGCAAACCCTTGACCCAAAAATAGAACGTGTTAAATTAACAAAGCACATATTCAAACATAAAAATTACGTCACCAACACTGCCCCTTTTACGAAAACGTTACGTACTATACGAATACATGGATTTCACTTACCAAGCAAGTAATGACGTATCCATTTCTTCTTGGGAGGCGGCATTATATTGCCGGTATGTTGCTCCACTAGCACAACCATGCTATTACATGCTCACGTATAACCCGAGTGCTACACTTGGCACCACTAGAGTGACAACGCTCCTCCTACGATGAACCCCACCCCCCGTAAATCAATGTTGCCATATGGTATACCTTCAACCATGGAGGAATTACAGCGGACTATTCTTTACTACAGCTTAGCTATGTATGGACAAATTTGGACTATTACGCTTGACAGGTCACATAAATCTCACCGGCCAAGGCTGTAACCACGATGCGTATTTGACTTTCAGGTCCACTATCCAGAAAGTAGGAACGCTTACCGAATTAAACTGGAAGATTATGTGCTTTAGAAAATGCTACTGAACATGGTGAGATGCAGCTATGTCGATCCACGTCCGTGGCCTCATTCAACTAGCATTAGCGCCAGTTGTGGCAAATGCAATATTATAAACACATTCCATGGGCCTATACCGCTAAGTTACCTACATAACCGAATGGTCTGCAGTCAATGTGATGTAGGAAAGAATATTCCCAGTTCGTCTTACAAATCAGAATGCAAGTACAGACTTCTAAAACACGTAACAAATTTATAGTTAAAATAAAAAAATCCTACTGATTGTCGCAGGCACATGGAGGTACCAGCAGTTCCGGATCACTTAAGAGGTATTTCGCGGTTTCCTGTCCACAGAAGTAAATGCCACATTATAACACCAAATCAGATCACTTCCTTCCAAGCCCCTTCCAATTCTGTATTCACCAGCCACCCTGCCATTAACCTCTATATAATCCAAGTTACACAAATGCATTTAATAAACGACAAACTTACAACAACTATCCAAAGACAGTTATGGCCGGTTCTGTCTAGTCAAAACATTCACTTCTTGCGGAGCACTTGATATCTTATAAAATACATACACTTTTCGAATACAACTGCCTTTGGAGTAATAATGTCGAAGAATTAAGGACCCATGGGAAAGCTTTCTAATTACTGATACACAATAGCGGCATTTCTTACACATGTTTCTGTTTTCAAAACAAGGTACATGAGGAAAGCCATCGGTGACTGCAAACATTATTTATCACCACTTAAGTTTTGTGAATTACCGACCATCGTTTATTCTGAACATGCAACTTGTACATTATTCGCAATAATCCATCCTCTGTATGCGAAACAATTCGCCCGCCATCTATTACCACGTACACAGGATACAATAATCACAGTAGTTCCACCTACCGACTGAATAACAAACTTGTTTATGTCATACAATTACAATTGGCAACACTGAATTCCATGACACCATGCTCACTTTAGGGCAACTCCTAACCGCATGTGTAATTATAGGCCTACATCTATATGTTAGCTCAATTCCGTGGGTAACTGGAACGTCTTAACTTATCCAGCACGTACCATGGCTCCTGAGTTGTCATGAACAGAGCACTAACTAAAATACCCAGAGAACACGTATAAGCCAATGACCTTTCACATGGTGACACTACTTACATTCATTTTCCACTCCATTATTTTCAGAACCCCATTACTTTGTACATGTGATGCAACACAAATTGCATACATATTGCTTTCCGGTTACACAGTTACAGCGCGAGAAAGTTTCCTGCGCATCTGGTCATTATGCCCATGACGGGGCCGGCACCCTTCGGGCCCTGTTACGGCAATCAATAAGGCACGTCTCAACATGCCGTCTTTCGGACATATCAGTGGCAACGAATACAGAGAGAGCACTATGAACGCGACACTTGCACTGTGTAGCATTTCTCAAACCAACATTTCGTGTAGTAGACCAGAAAACGCTGCGTGAAGCACTCGCAAAGATAAACACACCATATTCCTGACACATCTGAAATCTGAGCATATATCTAAGTAATAATTGCAACTTTTAACATACCAGCCACACCACGTGCCAAGGAAGATTCGGAGGACGATGACTGCTGTAGTCTCTGGGCCTCTTGCAGCTCCACATACCGCGCCGCTTCCAGAAGCGTCTCCAGACTCATCGTTCTTCTGGAACTCGCCCTCCCGCCGTCTAAGTTTACGCCTCCATTATTAGCATACACAGTGATTCAGATGTTATTGGGAATGTTGAATAAACACAGCAGACAGGGCTGCAGCATGCACCTAGCACCCACTGCCAGCCCCGGCCCTGGCCGTGAGTGACGTGAGTGTTTGGGTTGCCAACGACAACTGCCAATGAATCGTCGCCAGGTCTGTTACGTCACAAAAGAATGTTTGCAACCATTGGTCGAACGATTATGGACCGCCAACACGTCACGCAGCCACTAAAACCCTCATCCTAATTCACACACACGATGATTTGGCGACTGAAGTAAATTGAAGTGTTTAATCATACGTCGAAATCCATAAATTCAATGACAACACATTAGCACAGACATTCAACAGTTCTTACGGAGAAAATTGTTAGAAATGATCGATCTACAGGCCTACAAAAAAATCGTAAACCACTGCGCATCAGCTGCCATGCTTGCTGCTACTTGGTTCACGTGTCTGGGCTCTACCAATTGTCCAATCACAGAGCTGTACGTGACGTAACACGGGTAGGGCGTGTTCGTGTTGTAAGTCGTACGCTTAGGATGTACTCCACTTATTTGTTAATATTCGACGAAACATTTGATTTATGTTCGAACAATGTGGCTTGTTGAAGTGTTTAAATTATATACAAGTTCATTACCTGTCGATACAACGGTTTTGCGACCGCCTTAGAATCCGGTTGAAACACTAGCGTCACACCGCCTGTCACGTTTCCTCCTCGTCACATGGGTTCCCGTACACTGTTGCCAAATGCAACACGTAAACAAGGACACGCAATCACTGCAGTACAACCCGTTACATCAATAACTGTCCCCTCCCGAACCGAACTATAAATATTAACAAATCATGGTTATTAAATGCCAACATAGCATAAAGAAATTTACCAGACGTATCAAATGACGATGCCCATTTTGAAATGATCACAACCAGAAAGCAAAATACTGAGGTCTTACAGCTGACCTTTGTTGTTGTCTTCATTCGTTACTTCACTCACTCTTCAGGTATGTGGGGTGGAGTCTCCGAAATAATTCATGTAGACTCAGAACCGTCATTTGGCCAGTTTCCGAGCAGTTCTGTGCTATTTTTTTTTGTACTGACAAGGCCATAGTTCTTGATATATGGACAGATTAATACAGGCGAAATTTATCAAAAGTAATTTGAATTAAACCTAATCATAATTTCACAATTGTACAATAATTGTGTGTTTATGCTGGGTTCGGTGTCATTTTCCATTTAAACTGTTTAAATTTTCAGCTAGTTCCAAATTCCTGGGAAGAGAAGCTGAATATGAATGCTCACATCCTGAAACCTCGAAACCCGGAAGAAAAAAGCAGCACATTCCTCTGAAATATCCATTCTGTCTACCACACTAGAGTAATGTCCTGAAGACGGTGATCTTCAAATACTGCAGCATTCTCCTTTTAATTCAGTCATATTGGTAAATGTTGTGCTGTATTCACAGTACACATCTGGTTGTCCTGACACTTTCACATGTACTGGCAGTTATGTATTAGGAAAACATAGTCCTCTGCATCTTTCCATCAGCCTACAGAATCCTATTCAACACTAAATAATTGCAACAATTAATGCCATGGACATTAAAGCACCAAATACACAAATCAATCTTTACTTTTAAACTTCATTAACTGGAATATTATTTTACACTTGCCCTCTGCCCTTCACTAGTGCCTACAGCCTACAACACCATGTATAAGTAACCAGCTTCATAGATTAATTGGTGCATGCCGTAAGTTTTTGGAAGCAACTCTCACACTACTGTACCTGCACAACTGTCAGTTACGAAAACTTAAATACCATCATAAATGATTACTGGCAATGAACTTCAGAAACTGATTCATTGGTTCTGATTCTTACAACACTGTCTTTCTTAAGCACGGTCACAGGCCTCACATATGGTAGTAACAATTCTCTGACTGTATTGTGAAAAATACGAACAATATAACGCAGAAAGTTGTTCACCCAACTCGCACAGGACTGGGCAGATATTGAATTATCCAATATTCTGGATTATCAGATGGTAATTACACTGAACTGAGTTCTTACATATAATTTTTTGTTACTGCTCCTATTCTTGGGCTGTACAACTAATTGCGAGAGTATTCCATTTGGGTATCTCCTTCAGTTGCTGGTTCGGGTATCTCCTTCAGTTGCTGGTTCAGGGTTATCAGGGTCTTCTTCTGCGTTTTTGCAGTCTTCATAGCTGAAGGAACTGATGGAGTAGGAGACAAGGTGTCAGGAAATACCACATGTGATGTATAGAGACTCTTGGTGACATTTTTGAACATGTCACTGAGGTCTGCCTGCTTCATGATGAAGTCTTTTCTGGTAAAAGGCAAAACTTCTTGTCTTGGGAATACTCTCCTCAAGTGCCAGATTAACAGACTATCAACATTTCTGATTTATCAGACATCAGATTAAAGGAATTTTGATTTATTGAATCTTATGTTTATTGGACCGTGCATCATCTTGATAGTTGAGTAAAGAGAGACCAACTTGATGCCACTTGTTTTATTATTACTTTATTCAGTGCTCAACATGTTTTGGACATTAATACATCCATCCTCAGGAGCTTGCAACTAATTCGTAGAGTTACTTCATGGGTTGTATCTGGTTCGATGTGTGTTGGTGTTCCGTTGCAGTGTGGCTATGGTGGTGTGGTATCCATATGCAGGCTGAATTGATTTAGTTTCATCTACGATATGCTACTGTACAATCTCAAGATGAATATGGGTAAAACTATGGGCCCATTTTGTAATCCTGATGACTTTAAAATCAGCAGACTTGATAACAGAGTATTTAGAGTAGAAATTTGTGGATTAAAGTCAAACCTTAAGTGTCTGGAAGGTATGACATACACTTTTACATTCTGAAAATATTTATAACAAAAATGAAGATTTTATCATAATAGGATGTCCAGTATGTCATAAATATATCTAATGTGTGAATGAATGGGGATTGTTCATATGAAATGCATTTTGGGACTAGTCTGGGAAAGAAGCAGAGCCCATTAAAAACAATGGATGTTGAGGTACGCATCCCATTTACATACCAGCTGATAGATTCCGCCTGCAAAGAACATCCTGGGCAGCAGATGGAACCACTGCACTGCCTTAACACTGACATCTTTATGAGACACAAATCTATGTCCCTTTGGCAATGTCTTCAGTAGGCTGAAGGCACAGAGGGAAATATACAGGCAGCATGGCAGCTGGTCCAACAGCTTTCATCACATTAAACAAAGCATGTCATGTGCAATGCGAGCTACAGACTGACATGAACTGTCAAATAACAAAGATGTCCGTCATGAGCATACTTGGACACAAGGTGGAAATAACACCATTTCAAAGGGTTACACATCAGTGCCGTTCAAGGGCTGAATACATTGGTTAGATGAAGATGTCAAGGCCATAGCTGTGCAGTGGTTCCAACAGCATTTCAGGGAGTACTTTGTGTAGGAGATCCACTGGCTGTTGTGTCAATAGTGGTATGCCTGCTCTGTGTCCATATTGATTATTTTTAATGACCTTGTCTAAGAAACCAATCCCAAAACATGTTTCATTTGAACAATACACATAATAGAGTGTATTTTTACAGATTTAATACACATATGAAAAGAAATGCTACTACTTGAAGATTTATATCCAATGTCAGCAGTTTGGAAAATATTCCTGCCTATGCTGCTCAACTGTCAGATCATCTCATAAAATGTATATAAAACTTGAAAGTTAATAAAAAGTTAATATAAATTATCCGTCTAGGATATAAAACTAATTCTTGTCCAAATCTTCCACCAATTTGGGCAAGAGTACCAATTTGACCAGACTTACTACAGATACAGCACTGATTCCTAGCCACCTAAGCAGAAGCTTCTGACTGCCCACTGCATATTCTCAAGAGCATTGTAATGAACAAAACGAGATGTTCCTTCATATTTTCAAATGCTTACGTTTCTACATAATACTGCATATAGTGAACAAACACTACCCTGCCATGTAATGGCAGAAATACATGCAACATTTTTACTACTGTAATACAAAGCGTATATATCTAGATATACATACAGTTATGAACACAACAATATTACAGTTAGTAGCAATATATAATATACAACTACATGTTTCAGTCCTGTATGTAAGCCATCGTCAGGTTGTCCAAAGAACTTATTAAGTGACTACACAGTATGTGTGGTAATTTTGGAAGGGGGATGAGATCTCGTCTTACATCATAAATCGTGGGATTAGTAAAAGTTGCCAACATTTATATTGATGCGTACATTTACAAGATGAAGTATGCATCAACATAAATGTTGGCAACTTTTACTAATCCCATGATTTATGATGTAAGACGAGACCTCATCCCCCTTCCAAAATTACCATACATACTGTGTAGTCACTTAAGAAGTTCTTTGGACAACCTGATGATGGCTTACATACAGGGCTGACGCATGTAGTTGTATATTATATATTGCTACTAATTGTAATATTGTTGTGTTCATGACTGTATGTATATATAGATACATACACACTACAGCTTTGTATTACTGACCCAACACAATGGGGATGACACACCTTAAGATTTTTACAACTGTTTTATCAAACACAACATGTAAGGCTGAAAGTCAAAGCAAGTTGCACTAATTAGCCTACAGAAATATTTTTCAGGTACTGATCTACCAATCAATTTGTGGGAAATTGACAGTGACACCAGTGATAACAAATGGGCTACATCACAACATTTCTGTTCCATTACCTAGCAACTGTCCATCAGCCGCAAACATTATTTAGCACATAATGCAAAATTGTATGACTCTTAAGAGAGGTCATGAGAAACGATGTTACCTACTTACATTAGGTTCACTCAGTGTCATGACAGTTAAAGAACCATATACCGTAGTATACATAAATAGTACCACCCTTCCCATATGATGATTTATTTTTATGTTATGATTATGTTCCCAACCCAAAAATATATTTCTAATACATTATATACAAATTACATTTTCATATTACGTTTTGTGCCTCTCAATTTTCACACTGCTATTCATATGGTGATTTAGCATTCTTTATTTTACCACACACTGTGTCTCACCTTAGTTGTGAAGCTGCTTCAAGTTTTATGGCACCATAATTTTACATGGGTGCTGAAAAGTCCTTAGCCCGACCAGAAAGGAAACAAGCTAATATTTCTGTCAGAATGGTGTGAATTTCCTTCAGCACCTTGCCTTGCAGGAAAACAAACTTGATGACAGCTCGGGCCTCAATGTTGTTGAAATTGCGCATGTCCCTGACATGCTTCTGAGCTTGTTTCCTTCCTGGACGGGCTAAGGACTTATCAGCACCCCGGTACTGTGTACCTTACATTTTACTGAGTTACATAGTATAAATACCTGTGTTTTATTTCAAATATTCAGCCACACCTCCCTGAGAATAATGGTATTAATATTTTTTCCCCGAACAACGACCAACTGGTGCACTACAAAGCTGTACCACAAACCTATGAAAACACTAGCCTCAAGGAACCACTCTAAGTGCTTCAAGACTATGAGAATATAGTGTCATGCCATATGTATCTGGATTTTGGTACTTCAATTATAGGAGTGTGTATCTTCACCGGTCCGTAATTTTCCCAACACAACACAGGCTGTTGCTGCATGCCAGCAAAACGTATTCAAAGACTGCTTAAGGCATATACGTGTCCTTTCACTCTCAGCATGGTACAGAATATTCAGTACAGCAAAAACTGATGGAAGAACCAAATTATTATAACATGGGAAAACCCCCTCTGTTGGACGCTTGGACAAGATGCCATAAATTGGCACAGAAGGAATCCAAAGGAATGACCAGTTTTAAGAACTGCCACCACTACTGTCAGCAAGCAAGTATTCAAACAGTGTACCACAAAACTGTGGCAGTTCAATCTGATGTACAATCATTCTGCAGAAAACCAGGACCAATACAGAAAAATGATATATGCAAGTAAAAACGTCAATCAGAATATATAATGAAGGTCATCATCATCATCTTCCTCCATGGATTAGGTCGTTTGACCTGTTCAGGCGTCGACACATTGCTATTGTTTCCTGGGGCGTCCACGGTCTCTTCTTCCTCGAGGTTTGTAGTTGAGGGCGTGTTTCGGGAGTCTGGTGTTGTTCATTCTTTCAAGATGGTTGATCCAGTTTTCTATGTATTTGAGTCTCATGTCTTGCATTCCAGAAATCTCTAGTTCTTTCCTTATGACTTCGCTTCTTATTTTATCCAGTCTTGTGTATCCAGTAACACTTCCTAGAAAGCGCATCTCTGCAGCTTCTAGGCCAGTCATGTCTCTCTTCGTGGTTACCCATGTTTCGCTGCCATACAGTAGTGATGGTCTAGCTACAACTTTATAAAATTTCATTTGGGTACCTGTACGGGCTTTCTTTAAGTGTTTTCTGATAGTGCCGCATATTCCTTGAAATCTGTTTATTTTTTGTCAAAATCTGGTTCACCATCTAAACTCAGTTCGCATCCCAAATAATTAAATTGTTTCACTTGCCCTAGTATTGATCTGTCTATTTCTATTTTAGAACACACTAAGTGTTTTCCTTTAAAAGCCATAATTTTTGTTTTGTCTGTAGATATTTTGAGGTTGTAGTCTTTGCTCATTTGGTTTAATATATAGACAGATTTCTGGAGTTTGTCTTCAGAGTCTTGTATTATTATTTGGTCGTCTGCGAAGAGTAATGTGTTAAGGTAGATGTTTCTTTTAAGCATTATACCAGTGTCAGCTTTGTGTTTCCAGTTTCTTAGGAGGTCGTCTATGTAAATGCTAAAAAGAGCAAGTGATAGATTACACCCTTGTCGTACTCCTTGATTAATATATATACTATCAAGAATTTTCCACCCTGTGTCAATTTGTACACTGGTATTTTTGTATAGGCTTTTAATTACTTCAATTAAATGATAGGGTATACCTCTTTTGTTAAGAATTTGCCATAGCTTTTTTCGATTTACTCTATCAAAAGCTTTTTCTAGATACAGGAAGACTATGTGAGTTTCTAGGTTGAATTCCCTTCTTTTTACTATTGTTTGTTTAATGGTAAATACATTACCAATACATGATCTACCTATTCTGAATCCATTTTGTTCCTCAAGTAATATTGCTTCTGATATAGTTTTGAAATGTTCTGTAATTATCTTGGCGTATATCTTGTAACCACTATTTAAAAGACTGATACCTCTGTAATTCGAACAGTCATCACGTTTTACCTTTTTCGAACAGGGATTTTAATCTTGCTTGTTCCCACTCTTCTGGAATCAATCTTTCTTTCTAACACTTATTTATTAACTCAAGTAAGCGGTTTGAGAGGGCGGGTCCCCCATATTTGATGAGCTCAGAATTTAATCCATCTGGTCCAGCTGCTTTTGTATTTTTCATTGATTTCAGGCTCTGTTCGAGTTCCTCATCGGACATTTCATCTATTCCTACTGATGGGGTTGAGGTTGTTTCTTGTTCATCATTGTCTTTTTGTGGGAAATTCGTATACCATAAATTTTTATAGTGTTTTATCCATTTTTGATCTTCTATGTTATTAATTTCAATAGTGTCTTTTTTGTTCGATTGAGGTGTTTTAGTACTTTATAGGCCATGCTTTGTTCGCCAAAAATATCAGATTCTATCCTGCTTATGAATCTGTCCCAAGATTTTTTATGTGTTTTGGAGACTACTGTCTTAGCTATGTTCCTTTTTATTTTGTATGTTTCAAAATTTTCTTCACTAGGGTTTTGTAGGTATTTTTGGTAAGCTGTTCGTTTGTTTTCAATGGCATCTTTGATCTCCTCA
>Ga0123355_10019294_pt1 | contig 10856 bp, 9 predicted proteins | sample TergutEmb28metaG_3_FD_89872 | JGI IMG/M metagenome (GOLD analysis project Ga0123355, IMG submission 89872) | Embiratermes neotenicus P1 segment gut microbial communities from Petit-Saut dam, French Guiana - Emb289 P1 | ecosystem: Host-associated > Arthropoda: Insects > Digestive system > Gut ...
CATTCCAAGTCGAACCCCCAGCCCAATTCAAGTTGCCACCGGGGGGCGGTCAGGCCCCCCCCCTTGGCGCCCGACACCCCCCCCCCCCCCCTTCCCCAGACCCACTTTCAGTCACATCTTATCCCGCGAGACTGACCACTGCAGTTTTAGTCGCTTTGGTGCGTCCTCTATGACAACAGGATGGTTTTGTCTTGTGTCCACTGCCTTGGTATTTGTCAGGTATACGTATTTAAATATCTATATGTTGAGATAGCCCCCATCAGTCCAGGATTTGTAAAGCCGATTATGCCGTAGATTATATAGTTTACATAGCTTATAACGCACTTACAGGCAGTTTAGTCACTTGATAGGTAATATGCATGGACGACGCCAAGTTTGAGCATCTTACATTTTCCACTTTGTCCAGTGTTGCAAAAATTTCCATTCTCAACACTTGGTATGAGTCTACACATTGCCTGATTTCTGATAAAATCATAAACGTACTAAATTGTGAATGCCATATGCAAAACTCAAGGACGATATGCGCCTTGGAAATTACCAAACTTGTCATAAACCTTGTAATGCGTGCGCTTCAATTTCAAAACATAGGTAAATGCCGCAAATTCCCAGGCGAGACAGGCATGCCTTAACGGGAGACTTATAGAAGGTTAAATTAACAACCATAAAATTCCCTGTTTCGGTTGAAGGCAAATTGTCGACGTTCAGAGCCATACACGCAGCGGTACAGGTACAACAAGTTTCCGTCCTGTCCAGACAGAACCTTGTACTATCTGCACATAAATGGCACCCTATATGCACAAAGTGTTTATACGAATATATGCCTCTTTTCTGATGACACTCCTGCTTATGCCAGAGTAATCGTACAGGTTTACGTATTATGAAAGCTTCATTACGGTGTCAAGTCAGCGGAGTCGCAGTGTGAGCTCTGGAACATGAAGATAATGGAAACGAGACCCAGGATATATTTCTGTCACGGACATACACCAGTGGGGGTCATCTTACACTGAATGGGTGCAGCGTGACAGCAAGATTACATACAGAATGCATATAGAAACAAGTAAAGCCAAGATTTTAAGAACAATGACTAGGGTCTACTCCCTACTGAAGAGTGCGGGATTGCGGGCTCACACCCACTGATATCAAAGGGCAAAACACTATCCAACACCAAAATGCATAATACAAGAGAGATAAGAAGTAGAACTATTACTGAGTACTTTACAAATCTGTTAAAACAAGTGACTTCTACGAGAGTAATTACATCGCTCATGTGTAAGATGAGTTCAAAATAGAACTGTTACAGTAGCCAATTAGCAAAATGTCGGTCAAAGGTATTTTTATGGATAACAGTCAGAAACTTTCAGACTTATGAAAGTATAGTTACCTAGAAATGAGGAAAATACCGACGGCTCACACATAATCTGAGTGTTAGGCCAAAGTAACACAGTCCTTAACACTTTCCATGCCTCATCGTACATTTAGATGGCAAGTTAGGTTAGATTACTGGCGTAATACACTTCTTTGGGCGTACATACACATCTTCGAAGTTTTTTTTTAAGACCAAGTAGCTAAATGCACGGCACAGATATGTTTAAAGTGTTCTTAAACCGCTGGCATTCTACACCGCTCCAACATGTCCACCTTTATTCGACGCTTTACTATTGCGGAAAGTAAAGTTAAAGTGCACCCTTGTACAGGCACTGAGGCTCTGTACATGCCGTACGGCCCATAGGGGGTGTAGAGGTATAGCTCAACTCTTTCTTGACCACAGCACTAGAAGGGCGTGAGGGGTCAGCGTCAGGCCCCGGCCGCTCTTTACCCCCGGGAAAGACCCGGTACCCATTGTACAAGTGGCTGGGTGGGCACCAGGGCCGGTCTGGACAGGTGCGGAAAATCTCGCCCCCACCGGAATTCGATCCCCGGACCGTCCAGCCCCGTAGCCAGTTGCTATACCGACTAATTGTTGCGGAAAGTCAATGGAAAAAAAAACTACAAATACAACAATTACTTAAGTTACAACTGCAACAAAATACACTTACAATTTTTCAAATATATGTTTATGTTATATGTATCGTATTATCCATATCGTATTATCCATATCTTATTATTTATAAGACAATATAATCATATATTTGAAAAGTATGCGCTTTTTGTTGAAGTTATATAATGCTTTATGTAAGAAATATGAATATCAAGATAATTTACATACGAATAACAGCCGTAACACACAATGCCTAAAGATAAGCGCTATGCAGGTATCAGACATTAATTTTTATGCACATCATAAAAAACACGCAGACACACACGTAAGTATATAATTTTCAAATTGCGCACTAAAGTTAGATTTGATAAAATCCTTTCACCTTCAAGTTTATTTTCCGGTGCTGGCATTGGGGCTTTTGGATTTACTTGTAACAGATATTCCATCCTTCTTTATTTACTAAATTTATATTGATTTTGTAGAGTTCATCTGTTTTCACATATCACGGAAAGGGTCTGCACTGAGGTTTATATACCTGCTGCTACCTCTGCGAATTTCTGGATTTTGTCATGGAAGTTATTTTTTCTTTGTTATGACTATAGTTCTTTTTCTCCTTTTTCGACTCGTCCAGTGGTTAAGCTGTTGTCTGACAGTTTTATAAGCATCAGGATTATACTCGTGTTATATTGCTGCAATGACTTTTACGATGGACTGGCGATTTGGAATTTGTTTTGTTTTTACATGTTGTCTCATACAAAATCACTTATTATTCACATGTTGCGTATTAATATGCAGTACCAAGTAAGCGAAAATATCAACACGTTCTTACAACACTTTGATACAGCGAAATTCGTATTTTGTCAACATTTTGTATTCTGCGTCTCCATTACAGAATCCATAGGTTAATTCTGCTCGGGAAAATTATCGAAGTTTAATGTGAAAATCAATGGAAATTTACACACATCGCGTAGGCAAAATAGCTTCCTAATGGCAAAGTAGTGGTGCACATAATTACCATCGTTATTTCAAGGATTAATACATTTATTACTAATTCTGAAATGCTAGTATGTCTTCCACTCAGTCCTTTTCTCTGGTTTTGAATCAAAATTTTGTAGGCCGCATAATATATTTGTTTAACCCCGTGTGATGACCGGAGTAAAGAACAGCTCCGCTGCAGCCCATGCAGATCGTAAAGGGCGAACAAAATGAGTAGTAGGTGCCTGGAGGTACAGATGGGTGGGTCACCCTGCCCCGAGGGTTGTAAATACGGGGGCCTGGCCCTCCACGTTGCGAGTTGGTCGACAGGCCGACAATCTTTCATTGACAAAAACCTAACTGTTAGGAAACCCAACGTGTGGTTTCGGAACACTCCGACTGAGTAGAATCTACCTAGGCAGTGGAAAAGGGTTAATGAGATGAAGGTAGCGACTTGGCACGTAAGCACATTGTACATACACAGCAGGGGCAATAAATGATATCACAAATAGCAAATTTAAGGCTGTTAACAAATATTGACATTGATGTAAATGGGATCCCACACAACTAGACATTTTTATGCACTACATGTAACCAGCTTTTTTTTTTTTTAAACTGCTGTGTAACATTGGCCTGATGATGGTCGTGACGACCGAACCTGGTAGCGACTAATGCAATAAAAACATTGTTGTGTTCAACTGAGTACAGATATATTTTATTTGTAGTGGTGTATTTCAAACACAACGGAATGTCCTCTAATAATAAAAAAAGAAATTAGTGAACTGATCAATGAAATGGATAAGTATAAAACAAATATCTGTGCTCTTCAAAAAAATTAGTTGGACAGGAAAAGGAACTGTGATAAAAAATAATTATATGATTTTATATAGTGGGCATAAAAGTGACAAATATGAATTTGGGACAGGATTTATATTAGTAAACATATTAGGATAATTTATTGATTTTGAATTTGTAAATGAAAGAACGTGTAAGATTAGGGTTAAGCTTAAATATTACAATTTGACCTTGATATGAACACACGCCCCAACTTAAGAAAAAGACGAATAAGCCATAGAAGAATTTCATAGTTCTTTGGAGGAGGTATGTGATGCAGTTCCCACTTACGACATGAAATCAGTACTAATGGACTTCAATGCTAAAGTTGGAAAAGCGTCCTATTTATGTCCAGCATGTGGAGGGCACTGTCTTCACAACGATACAAATCGTAATGGAAAATGAATGGCAAATTTTGTACTGGGAAGGGATTCAGCTGTGACGGGAACATGCTATCAACATAAGGACTTTCACAAGGTCACGTGGCAACACAGTCCCCAAAAAGATGGGTAGACAGAAGACACTGCACGAATATTTGTGATGTGAGAAGTGTGAGAGGTGCCGAAATATAATCAGACCTTATTTTAGTACGGGCCAAAATTAGACTGAAAATTAAGAGAAGTGAGAAGACTAAGAAAAGTGAAATAAAATTGGTAAACTAAATACGAAAGACGTACAAGAAGATTTCATCATGGAGGTGGCAGCAAATGTACAAAGTACTCAATTTAAAAAAGTGGAACATGTAAATGAAATGTGGAGCAAAATAAAAAATAATGAAAAAGTAGCTGGAAAATAATAGGAAAAAAGAAAGGCCATAAAGAAATAGTTTGATGAAGAATGTCAACTAGCATTAGAAGATAAAAAAGGTAAGGTTAACAGAAATAGCAGACAACACGAACACGAATAGAAGGATAAGAGAAAAGAAGCATATAAAATATTTCGACAAAAAAGAGAGTATTGTTTAAATCAAAGCTGGAGCAAATGGAAACTGCTAATAATAACAACGAAGCAAAGAAATTTTATCAAGAAGTAAATAGTATAAGAAAAGGATTGAAATTACAAATATTAACGATCACAGATAAGGAAGTTAATACAGTAAGCAACAAAGGGAAAGTCCTGCAAAGTTAGTCTAAATATGATGAGCAGCACTTTGAGCTGCAAGATGGAACAGACAATGACAGTGAAGAAGAGTGGACAATGTGCGTACCAACTGCAGAACCGTATGTTGAACCAACAAATAACGTAGACACAGAGATGGCAATATGTAAATTGAAAAACCGAAAAGCAACTGGATATGATCAAATCCCCCAAACTGATTGAAGAGGGAAAAAGAGCTCAAAAAAGTCATTGATGGACTCATTTAAGAAATATGGGAGGACGACACAATACCACATGGGCGAAAATGTGGCAAGCCAACATTCTGACACAAAACTCAATAGCCCCCTCAAACACAATAGGAACCACTCATGGAGTTTGATATCATTACAAGACAAAACTACTTTGTACATAAGAAGCAGATTGTTGTCCAACATGATGGACTCGCCATGGAGCCCCATCCTCTGGTCTGATTGTAGAGATCTTTTTACAACACATCGAGTACTCTCACCTCACACACTTGAAACACAAACACAAAATCATAAGTTACTGCAGATATGTGGACGACATCCTAATAATATTTGACCCTAGCCACTCCAACATACAGGAGATCATAAATGACTTCAAATCCTTACACCCCAAACGTCGGTTCACGGCAGAAACAGAAGACGACTACACTCTAAACTACGTAGACCTAACAATACGCAGAACACCCACATGCTTGAGAACCGCCATATTCAGAAAACCCACGTTCACAGACACCATCATACCGTTCACTTCCAACCACCCTATGTAACACAAATACGCTACCGTCAGATACCTGCACAACAGACTTGATTCCTACAACCTACAGCAAAAAAATACTAACAAGAACTAAACACAATACACAACATCCTACACAACAACTCCTTTCCGATAAAACCGCACAAACCCCCAACCCCAATCCAGATAAACAAATAACTACACACACCACACAAAAATGGGCCAGCTTCACATATGTCGGTAAGGAAACTTCGTACATCACAAACATTTTCAAACGAACGGACCTCAAGATCACATTCCGTACCACTTACACATTGGCCAATCTACTTACACACAAAGACTGCACCCACGATAAATACTCCCTACCGGGTATAGGCTATACCAACTTACTTGCCCTGACTGCCACAAGACATACGTCGGACAAACAGGAACCAGTTCTCCACTCCCTACAAAGAACACAAGACAGCATGGCGAAACAACAGCAATAACTCAAATTTTGCTAAACACCTGATAGAGGAAGCCCATTCGTTTCGTCCCATGGACAAGATCATGAAAACAGTACACTGCCATAAAAAAGGAGCGCACCTTAACACAATAAAGAAATTCCATATCCACACCGAGTTTGCTAAAAACAACCATCTCAATGATCCTCAGACAATATTCCCTAATGCCATCTTCGACACCCTCATAAAGACCGATCGATCGATCGATCGATCGACCGACCTACCGACCGACCATTAAACCCAGCAATTGCCCAACCCCTTCACCCCGACTTAGACATTCCTAACCACCCTAATAAAAGGACAAGGCCATTTACATGAAACACAACAGCAGGCCTACTTCCACCCTAATAGCCATAGGCAGCCCACAACCAACACGGAGCTTGAAGACACTCCGCACTGGTTCATAGTCTCCGACATATTCACATAACTTGACTAAAACCAGTGACTGTCCTGTTTATACACTCTAATCAGTGATAATTCGGTTATACATATACAACGCTCGTACAAGAGGAACAAGAGACATCAACATGTTCATGCCGAGCTAACAGTAACCACCAGTGCCTGCATCTACACACCCAACTTTCATACTCCGGGGAGACGACACAGCGAATACCATTAAATCACACACCACACTACACAACGAACACTCCTACTCCCAAAACTGTAAGTATACTGCTTAAAATTAGTCACGTTATACTAGTGCATATATAACAACGATAATTGGAACACAACCACTAAATAGACTACCCTATATTCTCCACAGGTAGAACCATACTAAAAATGGCACATACAATCACGCTCCGAATAACCGGCTGACAAAAACTAACACACAGCCGTACATCAAAGGATGGTCCTACTGCCTCTTCGAAGTTCAGCATCAATTCACATATAGACTGTGAGCAATCTACAGCCCTATGCTTAGGACATTCAGTTGTTACAGATAATGTAGCTAAATCAGAAGAGTGACATTAAGCCTAGCACCTCACTATTACTTTGCTTTACTTTATTTCTGTATGTCTATTTACTCCCTATTGTTATTTAATGTTTAATTTACTTCCCTTAACCACCTTACTTTTATTCCGACCTATATTAGTTTTACTTTGTTAAATTGTATAGATAAATTATGGAGAGTCTAATCTGATTTATATACAGTAAAGGTAATAACAACTAGAATAATGAACTTAAAACTATAACTATAGAAACTACATTTTGTATGATATTGCACACTGTATATGTATAAGATATTGTATATGTATAAGATAGACCTAAATATAATAACATAGACATAGCATATAACAGCAGTCCCCCCATGTACCCACACCACCCAACCTCTATGACACATACGAGATCTCGTGCCCACTTCACCTCCTACTTCCCCACTGTATACAGCCCATTAAGTCCGTATAACTGCTTACTAAGTATTTCATGCACAACCTGAAGATGGCCATTGTCAAGCGCCGAAACATGTAGTTGTACTTTATGTAATAATACTATATATGCCTCTACCATTAAATAAAGTTGTGTTAGACAAGTACATACGCTCCAATTTAGTTAGTGGCATAAAGTATCCAGTTCACGAGAAAGGGGACGCGATGATGTGTAATAATTGTAGAACAGTCACATTGCTATGTAAAATGTATAAAATTCTGGGAAATATTTTATATTTAAAATTAGTAACTTACGCTGAGGAAATAATAGGAGAATACCAAGAAGGCTTCCAAAGGGGGAGATCAACTGTTGACCAAATTATTACTGTGAGACAAATATTGGAAAAATGTTGGGAACAGAATATAGCTGTACATAATCTATTTATTGATTTTCAAACAGCAAATAACACTGTAATATTTAAATGGAATCCCTTAACCACGAGGCCAAGAGGAAGACCCAAGCATTGATGGGAGGTCAACATCATACAGGACCTCGGTCAAATGAAGATAAAAAATTGGATAACCTGTGTCCAGGATAGAGCAAAGAAGAAGAAGGAGGAGGAGGAAGAGGAGGAGAAGGAGGAGGAGGAGGAGAAGAAGAAGAAGAAGATGATGATGACGATGATGAAGGTGGTGGTGGTGGTTGTGGTGGTTGTGGTGGTGGTGGTGGTGGTGGTGGTGGTGGTGGTGGTGGTGATGATGATGATGATGATGATGGGGAGAAGAAGAAGATATATTTGTTTCCTCAACGCGTACTGCATGCACCTCTCATTCCGTCCTTCCTTACTGATAACGATTTCGCCAAGATGTGTTCTTGACGCTGTTTCACTCTCTTGGCAATTTCCCATCTTTAGGAGGTACTGATCAAGTTGGTTCAAGCAGTAACGTTCCCGACTTGTATTCGGCGGTTTCCGGTTCGAATTTCTGTCGACTATGCAAAGTAAGGACTAGTGGGACGTAGACAATGTAAACAACAAGCCATGACCGTGACCTCACACGCCACTTCTCAGTGCACCAGTCACTAACAAATGCATCAATCGACGCTGCAACGTCGGAGTTACGGACAGTCGCTGAATACTACTACTGCTGTGTCCAGCAGAAAGGCACAGCACAGTGCCTGGATTACCTCTGATCACTTGCTGTAGGTGTCGTTTGGCTGGGACGGATATCCTGCGCTTCATCCCAGCAGACACACTTTGTGGAAAATCTCTTATTTATACGCTTGTAGGGGCAAAATGATGGTGGAGGATGCACGGGGATCGGAGCCCTGTCAGATGTAGAGGACAGCCTCAGGGACACAGGGAACACACCGGGTAAGGAACCATTTCTGTAAAGAGATGCTATCTGCGAGGAGCTGAAATGACTGGGGCTTTATAAATTGCAGAGATGACGTTCGCAAACTTCCTATTTTTATATTATCTTGTGAATAGGGAATCCAAGAATCCAAAGGGTTTCAAGAGGTTATATAAAAAGTTAACTTTTACTAGCTCGGGTGAACAAAACAGTTACCGGAATAGCGTGTTTACACCGTTCAGACTTCAAACAACACTCTGTATATCTGGCTGGGGTGTATTAAAGTTGGGAAGTCTAAGGGGGAGAAGGAAAATCGAGATGGCATACTTGGTACGTCTGCTTCGGGCACGGAAGTTCTGCAGGGCTTCATCAATGCCCACTTGTCTCGGTGTTCACGAAAAGGAATTGTTGATTCACGCGAGTAGCAAGTTTGTGAAAATTTCTAAGACAGAAACCTCCATTAACAGAAGCGGTGACGAAAGTTAACGGCAGCGGAATTTTTATATCATGGTGAACAGCATAATTTGGAATGACAATTTGTCGCATCCCCAACAAGGGGCTTAATTTTGAAGAATTTAAGTAGGGAAACTGCGTGAGAGGCATGCAGAGGTAACTTGGAACTTGGGAACCATCTCAGCATTTGCTGGAAGACAGAGGAAAAGTAAGAAAGCTCGTGTCGAGGTGGAAGGTAGAAGGACATTTCGGACACACAGGCTACTGACTTCTAGCCGCCAACAGTTCTTATCTCACAGAAAACACACTGCACCTGCTTCACGAATACCAATCGGTTATTACTAAGGAGATAATCACGGTTGGTTGTAAAAATCATACAAAACACACAAACACACCATATTGGAAGAGTGCTGACTTTCTGCACGTTAAAGCAGGTAAGTACATTGTATCTTTATTCATGGTATCCCGTTGTGATACACGAACAGTAAACAGAACGTCACCCACAACAATATTTATATAATTTATATTCCTTGCTATATGTTTTGGCGTTAGTGAAAAGCTATCATCACCAAATTAAAAATACATAATGATAACTAAATACAACCAATTACAGGGCCGTATTTAACTATCTTTCTTGATATATTTTGAATTGCCTGATGATGGCTTTTCACTAAAGCCAAAACATGTAGCAGTCAATAAAACTGTCATACACATGTATTTCATTTTGGTTGACGGTTTGTACTACCCCTTTTTAGTGTTAGTAATCGTTGTGCTTTAAAGGATAATCAGTTTTCAAACCGAATGATAACTCAGTATTACAGAATTCAACATTCTCATAATTTCATCACGAATTTCACTGACATTTTTAGCGTTGTTCTCCCGTAAAGTAAACTTCGAAATATTTCCAATTATTTACTATTTTGTTGCGAAACTGGACGTAATCATACCATAAGCGGTCTGGACGGAGAACTCTAACAAGTTACCGGAAAGTTAAATCCACAAGTCTCAGGAAACTGCCGAAAAAACATGTGCTGACTGATTCATCAAGTTCAAGATTGAAAATAGAGGTTCTAATGGCGATGACTACCAAGATTAATTTTCTGGGATATGTAGCGTGGTTAAGAGGCATCGAAGTTTCGGAAAAATCTGCTGTCTTCAGCTGGATCCTGACGTTTCAATTCGATGTGAGCATTAAGACATATCTACATCAAATGCCCAAGTCCATCATATGTGCAGTGGCAATCAGTCCCACTACATCCGTAACCCACACAAACAAAATAAAATAAAAGAGGAATGCATAAATTTTCCAAAAATCTATGAGCCACCACAAAATTCTAGGTGCCAGAAGCGTGACAGGCATCAAGTTTAATAATCAGCTATCACCAAAAAAAAAAAAAAAAAAAAAAAAAAAAAAAGAAAAAATCAATAAAAAATTAAAAAAAATAAAAAAAAATTGGTAAATTTTTTATTTAAAAGGGGTTTTCACAAAAAAAAGGGGGGGGAGATTATATATAAAGGTGAAGAAATTTTAACCAA
>Ga0123355_10019295_pt1 | contig 10856 bp, 13 predicted proteins | sample TergutEmb28metaG_3_FD_89872 | JGI IMG/M metagenome (GOLD analysis project Ga0123355, IMG submission 89872) | Embiratermes neotenicus P1 segment gut microbial communities from Petit-Saut dam, French Guiana - Emb289 P1 | ecosystem: Host-associated > Arthropoda: Insects > Digestive system > Gut ...
GTGCCTTGACGCTTCCGGGCTTTTTCTTTGCCCCGCCTATTTTGTAGCCTGCCCGGGATAATTCTTGTATGCGGTCTGGTTCGGCTGCGTCTGCATATATGACGTGTTGCTTAAAGCGTGTAATGTCTTTTGCAATATCTGCGGTGGTTATCTCGTTTTTGCAGTATTCGTCAATGATGTAAAGAATCCCAGCGTGTCTGTCATACCCTAGAAGCAAGGCCGCTGTATTATGCGAATATCCAAAGTCAAGGCCAACGCTAAAGGCTCTAAGGTTCGTTGGTGGTTCTTCTACGCTATAGTTTCTAAAGACTTGGCCTTCAAGCGTCCCCCATTTTCCTAAAGCGTAAATGTTGTAACCTTCAATGTCGCCTACCTCTAAACGCCGTTGCATACGCCTGTGATATTCTTTACCTACAAAAGCATTATCTAAGTAGGTGCTATGGTGCTTGAATATGTCCGGGTCTTGGCTGTCCCAAAGTTCGTGTTTTGCCCATAGGTTTTCGCTTACAGGGTTTAGGGTAACGGTAATTTGAAAATATAGATGTTCCGGCAACATACCCCTTAATCTGTCGTCAAGCACACCAAAGGCGTTTGAATTTATCTCGTTTGCTTCCTCTACCCAAATCCATGTAAGCCAACCATTCGGAACGGTTACAGACTTTAAGCGTTCAAGGGCGTTTAAGTCTTTACACCCCCGGAATATAATTTGTGCCCCGGTGGTTTTGTTTCTTAATTCCAGCGGAAGCCGCCGGGCTTCCCAATGCCGGGTTAGCCCCGCAAGGTGTATGGCTTTTTCCAATTCGGCAAACGTACTGTTTCTGTGGGTTGTATCGCTTGCCCTAACGACAAGAAGGTTAGCCCCTCGATATTCCCCGGTAGATAGTTTCAAAATAAAATCTTGTGCAATATTTTGCGATTTCCCGCTGCCAGCTCCACCAATTAGCACCCGGTATCTGTGCCGGCTTTCATTTGCCGCCTTAAATGCTCCGTTAAATTTCATACTGCTACTGCCCTACGGTATCGGTTTAATATGGTGTGATACTTGGCGGCTGTCCTTTCTAAAAGTTCGTTCATGGTGTCCCGTGTACCATATTTGACTTGTGCTGTACCTTCCCGTAATGTTTCTATGTTTTTTGTGTTCCCCGCTTCCATTGCTGTAAAGAAGTCAAAAAGCATAAAGGGTATAGTCTGCGTATATGCCACGTCCGGCAAGGTGTCCCCGTCCCGCTTATTGCAGTAGCTTTCAACGTATACGGCCAACATATCTATATACACATTCGCTATGGGTTCAAGTTGTATATAGTCACCATTTGCGCTAGTTATAAGGGTTTCAAGTGTTTTCAGTATCGCCGCTCTTATCTTCTTTGTCATTGTCTATACCCTCGTTCCTATGGATGTACTCGACGGTAATATGTGTCTGGCCGTCTGTTTCCTGTTTGCCCTGTTGTGCTTTATGCTGTAGCCATTGCTGTAGGGACTGCAATATTTGAATAACATGGGCTTGGTTTAACTTTGAATCTGAATCTATAGCTTGCGCTAAAACTTTTTCATAATAGGCTTCTAACTTTTTTTCAAGTTCCATGTCCTAGCCCCTTTCTACCAATTTTGCCAACGTACATATGCTGCTTGTTCTTGCGCTGTCGGCTGATGCGGCGTTGCTGTAACTGTTGACGTTCCCGCCGTTGCGGTTGCGCTTGTCACACGATACCATGCCATGTCCGGGTATGTGACAAATATATTCCTTACTGTGTTGGACGGGTTCACTCCCAGCGTAAGCATTTGTCCTGTTTCATGGTGTGAGTAGCTGGCCGGGGTAAGAGTAAATGTTATGTCTGTACCTTGTTCCGAAAAGTCGGAAATAGCCCGGTTCATATCAAGATGTAGGCCGTTGGCCATTGTGTTGTTATTTCTTGTAAACCACGAATTTACTAAAAACTTAACCGCTCCGGCTGTGGTGGCTACTGAATAATGCAGCGGTATCACATAAAGCCTTTCGTTTGGCGTAAATGTAAATTCTTTGACTTGGTGCGTTTCGCTGTGAAGGATAAAAAACTCAAATATCCGGCCTGTAATTTCTTCTACGTTAAATGTGAAGGGTACGCCTATTTTTCCAAACTGCACAATCTCCGCTTGGAATGGTTGCCCGGTTTCATTGTCTATATAGGTAAACATTATCTGTACTTGGTTTGGAAGCGGTGGCGGTATTGGTAAGTCGATAGCCCCGCCCATTGTTTGCATTATCATGTTGATTTTTTGGCGGCTCTGATATGCAAACGGTAGGCCACAAAATCCGGCGTACCACGCTATAAGACGCTGGCTCATGTAATCCATTTTTTTAACGTATAAATAATCTGTATTTCTTACGTTTACAAAAGGGTGAGTATATACGTCTATAGACGTAACCACACTGGCCGCTACTTCCGCTGTAGGCTCTGGTACATCTATTGTTTTTAAGTCTGCATTACATGGAACATTTGACGCTATAACGGTGCTTACACCGTCGATAATTCTGTAGATGTCAAAATAGTCCCTATCTAGTACCGCCCCTATTTCATACCCGGCCTGCTTGAAGTTAGCCCCTGTCGTCCTTATTCCTTTGGGTAGCCCAGCAAACATTTCTGCCGCCCCCTATTCTGCCGGGTGTATGCGTTCCCCGTTAATGTAAATGATAATGCTATCTGCCCTGTCCCCTGTTAAGTTCAATGTAGTTACACCGTTCCGGGTTATCATTTCACTTGAAAGTCTACGTCCGTTTATTGTTACCGTCTGCCGCTGCACACTTCCCCCGCTTGTTGTTCCGTGTACAGTAAATGCAGTAAAAGCAAGTACACCAATTACCAATACGGCTATAGCTGCCATTGCGATTATCCTTTTCATATCCTACCGCCTTTCTTCTGACATTACTTGATGAACAGTTCTAAGAATTTTTCCAACAAAAAAGGAATAACCGAAAACAAGGTTTTATCCTTGCCGTCGGTTATTCCGTATGGCTTGGTTATTGCTATGCTATTACCCCGCTTTTTTTCCTTGCCCGTGGGTGTTTCCCTACGTTATGACAAGGCGTACAAGCGGCGGTTAAATACAATCGTCCATAATAGTAATTATACTGCAAGGTGCGTGTTATGTCAAGTAAAAGTTTACGTTTTTATTTTGCGTACTTTGCTTGACAAAACACGTACTTTTTATTATAATGGAAATATAATTTTGAAAGGTGGTTATCACATGGCGACACGGGTTTTAGAACAAAACGAATACAGGCAAATCATAGGTTTATTGCTGGACGGCTTCACCACACACACAGGCGCAACCTTCCGGCCTAACCGTCAAATAGCCCTTGCGTTCCAGCTTCAAGCGTCTTTAGGCTTGCGCATAGGCGACGTACTCACCCTATGCCTGAGCAATTTCCGTAACGGTAAACTTGAAACTACAGAAGATAAGACGGGCAAGCTGCAATACCGGGACGTAAACCCCGCCGTCATTGAGTGCATATACAACTATGCCATAGACAAAGGCATTAAGGGAAAAGAAATGTTATTTACTATCAGCGTCCGGGCTGTACAGAAACAGCTAGGCATTATCACAGACTATCTAAGCCTTACCAACATAGGTACGCACAGCTTCCGCAAGATGTACGCTACACACGTATATGAGGCCAACGGTAATAACATTGAATTGTTAAAGGAATTGCTTAACCACACAAGCATAGCCACAACACAAAGATATATCAGGGTAAGTCAAGCAGCCATAAATGAAGCGTCTGCAAGTGTCAATTTCATATAAAGTACGTGTTTTCTACTGTTTTAATTCGTTATATAATCTAGTTTAATACTTTAACCCTTGAAAAGCCCGTAAATACGGGCTTTTTTCTATTGGTTCGTGTTTTATAGAAAAGACGTACTTTTACAACCTATCACACACAAAGGGCAAAGAGATTGCGGGGAAGGAAAAAAAGCTAAGGGCGTTTCATTTGTGTACGGTGTACGGTTGTGTACGGTTAGCTTTTTATATCTGTACACGCTTGAAATGTCTGTATCTATGCGGGTTAGATGGTTACTGTGTACAGATGTACGGATGTATAATATAAATAAATTATAAATTATATAAATATGCGCTTGTAGCAAAAGCTGCGCTGGTTTTAGAATGTTTTAGTCAAAACTACCGTACATCTGTACACGAATACCCTTAAACCCGCATAAATACAGGATTATAAGCGTGTCCAGTTATGTTTTGGGTATCTGTACATGCCGTACATCTGTACACATGAAAAAAGCCCTATCATATTGACTAGGGCTTCCCTGTTTATGCGTTTGCCGTGCCATTCTTCCAAAGTTCATAATACTGTGGTTCGTTCGTTATAAGCTGTAAAAGTGCGTTCCAGTCGTTGCCCTTCTCAAACTTAAAAGGTGGTTGTCTGATATGGGCTTCCATTCCCGCTATAAGGCATTGCTGTATGAAAGTATGTCCTGCGTCGTCATTGTCTACGGCTAAAACAATCTCACCGCCGTATACTGACTGGAAGTGCTTAACGATATTCATTTTTAACCCGGCCATAGATATAAGCCTACAACCTTTTAGGCTCTTACCTTCTCGCTTTGATAGTGTCCAATAGCTGAGAAGGTCTACTGCACTTTCAAAAAACAATAGATATTTACCGTCTGAGTGTGGTACAATGCTAAAGCCATAGCCGTATTTAGTGCCTTGAGAAATGCCCTTAAAGCGTTTTTCTGATAGCGTGCCTTGCAGTTCTTCACCAACTGCTTGCCCGTGTTCGTCGTGCATTACAAATGCGGCATTATTTTTACCATGTGTTTGATAAAGAAGTTTTTTGTTTATGCAGTAAAGGATAATGTCCGGGTCTATAAGTCGTGTCTTTGTTAGGTAGGCAATTACACGGCTGTAGTTCCCGGCTTTTTCTTGCGCTTCATACGTGGCGTTGTCGGTGTATTCTGCAATGTAGCCTGTACGTGCTGATAAGGTTCTTACTGCGTCTTGGAAGCCGTAACCCATGTGGCGGGTAAGATAGTCAAGGGAATTTCCTTTATCGTCCCGGCTGTTCCAGTAGTACATATTGCCTTTGAAAATTAAGCTGTCATGTGTGGCGTGTCGGTATCGGCTCCCATCTTTTTTAAGGCGTTCGCCCTTCTCCATCAGGAAGCCTGGAAGGTCTGCCCGTCGTGCAGCTTTTATAACTTCGGCTGAATATCCCATATCAATCCTCCTGTCTAAAGCCCGGTGGTATATACTGATTAGGCTTATATGACGGTAAGCATCTAACCCTTTCTGTTTTGCCGTCTTGTCTTTTTCGCTTTTCATTAAGCTGTCCGTCTACGGCATACTCCGGGTTGTTTTTTATGGCTGCTGTTATTGCACGGCCTATAATACCGCTGTCAAAGTTTTTTATTGCGTCATACTGCATTTTCCACTTGGTTGTTGTCTGGTACGTCCAAGTGTGCTTGTCCGGCTCGCTGATGGCTGCAAATAGAATGTCGTCAACTTCTTGCATACCCTTTGTTTTTTTCATGTGTCCGGCGTTACGGGCTTCCAGTAGTTCTTGTTCTTCTTTGGTAAGCCTAAAGGCGTGTAGCCCTTCTTTTTTCATAAAGTGATAGGCTTGCCGCCAAACTTGAAGGAAGTCTATAGCGTTTACTAATTCCAGCGATATTTCTTTGACATGGATTGTCCAAAATCTGCGGTTGCCGCTTGGGTCGATTAAATATCCTGCGTCGTCTGCGCTGTCGTTTGCCGTCCCGCATAGGTTGGTACGGCGGGGTGCTTTTTTGTCCGTCCGGCCATAGGGTAGGCGGTATTCGTCATATTCGGAAGTGATAAAGGCTTTTAGGCTGTCGATATCGCTTTTCATTGTTGAGCCTATTTCGCCTAGTTCTGCAATCCACGTCGTTACTGCCCGTCGTCGCTTGTCTTTGTCCCGGTCGTCTATTTCTTGGCCGTCCCGGAAGTACATACCGAAAAGGTGAACGTCCTTCATGCTTGCCTTGCGGAAAAATGAAGTCTTGCCCGCTCCCTGTGGGCCTATCAAAATAAGAACGCCGTCTGCTCCGAATGGGTTTGAATATTCATTATGCAAAAGAGAAACGCCTTGCATGAACCATTTGCGGATAAGGGCTTTACTTAATGCGTCGTCGTCCGGGATATGTAAAGCCCTGTAAATATCCGGGAAGTGGTCTTTTTTGTCCCATGGTTTAGCTGTTATTAAGTCTAGCGGCGGGTTGACTGCATTGTCACGGGCTAATACTGCAAGATAATCAACAATATTTTGCTTGCTGGCTTTCTTGTAGGTATCACCTAGAAATTCAAATAGCTTTGTAGGAAGTATCGCCGCTGCGTCCTCTTGGTACTTTTCAAGCCCTATAACCTCAATATCGTTGGTGAGTACATTATGGCGTATTTGGTAACCTATATTAACAAGTTCATTTGCCAAGTCGATACTTGTTAAAGTCGGGCGTGTGTCAATGAGAATCACCGCCTACCAGTTCAGACGTGTTAGATTCAATTCTAGTTATTTTGCCGTTTTGAACATGGATAGTTATATATCCATGCCCTGACGACTTGATAACTTCATCAACTTTGCGCTGGACTTTTTGAAGGAAGGTAGATAATTTATCGCGCATAATCTACCTCCTACTCTTTTATTACTTTGACAAAATGGTACGTGTCTTTACAGGTTTTACAGTAATGTTCATCTTGAAGTTTGTTACCTTGCTCTGTAACTTCGCCGTCCGTCATTCCTGCAACATTTTGATAGTGAAATTTACTTCCGCATTTACATACAAAAGTAGCACTATAGGTTAGACGTGAATTTTCTTCTACCATTTTGGTAAATTCATTGTAACCAAGCACCAGAAGGTTGTGGCATAGTTTAGATACTGACATTCCGCTGTTTTCTGCCAGTTCCTTAATCCTGTCTCTAAAATCGGGTGATACATTAGATTGGACAGGAACGGTTTTTTGATTTGTACTTAGTTCCATCAAGATTTCTGATGCGGTAAGCTGCTTCGGTAAAGGCTTGTCTTTTTGGCCTTTTTCCTTAAAACCAACTACATCTGCAATTACAACTGATTTTTCCATGGGGTACTCCCCTTTCAATATTTTTCTATATTATAGCATGTCATGCTGGTAAGGTCAAGCATGAAAAAAATATATTATGTATGTACGCTTGATATAATGTTGTATATGCCTGACGTAACATTATATCAAGCGTACATACATATTTCTTGTCTTTAATATATACAATGTGCTACTATGTCTATATACGAATATATAGACGGTGGTGTGTACATGAAAACAATAAAACAAATAGCAGACGAATTAGGCGTAAATAAGCAAGCAGTAGAAAAACGCATTGCCCGTAACGCTGATATTCAAGCACACATAACAAAAGACGAAAAAGGCGTAAAGCAGATAAGCAGTGAAGGTGAAAAACTGATAAGGGCTGCATATGACGCTATAGACAAAGATATAGACACGTCTACGGACAAGGATATAGACAAGTCTATAGATGCGTCTACAGACACGGTGCAGACGCTTATTTCTATGCTTAAAGGTGAGTTAGAAGTAAAGAATAAAGAATTAGAAGTTAAAAACATACAAATTGCTGGATTAAATGAAGCCCTGCTTAATGCTCAACGTGAAGCTCACGCTGCACAAATACTACACGCCGCTGATAAGCCTAAACTTTTGATGGACGGGCATACCGAAACGCCGGAAGAAAAGCCCGGCTTGTTCCGGCATATCTCGGATTGGTTCAAGAAGTAACCACTTTTTTTCCTTCCCCGCAATCTTTTTAAGCCTAATAAGATTATACCACAATATACGAACATATGTTTGATTGGTATGGAAAATAAAAAAAGCCTATTTGAAAGGCTTTTAGGAAGTGGTATAATAGACAAGCAAGCCGTGTGGCGGCGTTTCGGCTGAATCCTCGAAAGGGGGTGAAGCCATATGATAACATTGTTTGAGGTTCTATACTTGCTTCTTACACTCGCATTGGTAGTTCTTGCGTGGTTGTTGTATAAAAGAAACGAAAAATAGCCGCCCTAGGGAAAGGATAACGGCTATTTTCGTTTTGGCAATTTTTTAATTCCATTACGGTTTAGTCACAAGCCGCCCTCGGCTTGTTTTTTTATTCTTACCTATAGAATATGAAAATATCCTATGCGTGTCAAGCAAAAATGATTTATAAATTTATTCTGTCAAAACCGCTACGGTCAAAAAACATTAAATTTGTTCGTTTATTTCATGCTGCCATATCAAGCCTACAAATTTTTGACGGCTCTGCAATACCAAGTACATAGTGTGCGTCGCTGGTAATGCCGGTGCGCTTAAACCACATTTCCCGCTGGCTCTCTACTGTAATGTCCCGCTTTTTAATTAGCAAAATAGGACGGCCACGCATTAAATAGGCTGCTCCTTTTGGTAGATAATCAACTACTACTACTCTTGCCCCGGCTATACTGCCAACGCTGCCCCCGGCTAAAGCTGCCCGGCCTAGTTGGTCGTTGGTTAAAAATCGCTCGTCTTTTAAGACTTCAAGGTAATTTTGGAATGGCGTAAGAAGGGTAAGGGTTTCATCTGCGTGTAGATTGTTAAATACACCAAGTCCCGCTAATACTGTTGTATATCCAAGTTCCGTGCCTGTGGCTTCCTTGAAAGTTCCGGCGGCAAGCTGCTCTATACCTTCAACTTCCATAAGTTCAAAAATAGAAGTAGTTAGCTGACGGGTTGCTTCGCCTACTGGGTCGCCGTGGCCGGAAAGCACTGCTTCGTCTGTTAAAACTACACCTTTTGCTGCTTTTTTTACAGTAAAGTTTTGTTTTTCTGTAGTCATTTCAACAGGTATAATTTCGGTGTTTTCTGGCACGGTTTCGGCTTTACCAATATAGTTCCATGCTGGCAATGTCAAAGTATCGCCGGGTCTGCCCGTTAAAGTGTTTTCTATGGTGTAAAAACCTCTAAGGGTTAAGGCGTGGTCTAGCCTTGCCTTAATCATTGCGGCCATGACTTCCGGGTTTATCATGTTTTGTAGCAAGCTGATTGACATATTAAATTGCTCCTTTCAAGGCTTCAAAGTCTGTAGGGTTAGAATTGTATACGGCTAACAGTTCTTTATAGCTGTATTCATGTAATGGCTTTGCTGGCGTTCCAGTGCTGCCTTTTGGTGGTTCTATGGTGGCCGTGGTTATAGCTGCGGGTTGCGGCTGCGGGTCGCCCATCGGCGGCGGGTCGGGTTCGGGCTGTGGGTCTGGTTCGTCTAAAATGGTTTGCATTTCTGCGGTGGCTTCGTCCAGCTTGTTTTCACTTACAAGCCCTAATATTTTTGCAATAGTCTTTTTCATTGTTTACCTCCTAAAATAAAATGGATTTCTGATAAGGAAAAAAATTAAGCTACACTATCGTCTGGCTGTTCTTCGATAATGAAGTTTCTTGTAAAAATAATTTCAGGCGTGGGAACGCCTAAAACTTCAAAACGTGCGGCAATGCCTTTGGATAAAGCACGTTCAATACTTGTCGCTATAATGTCTGTGACAATTAACTTGAATTGTAGGCTGCGGCCGCTTGCCCCGTAACTTCCTAACCGCTCCATGTCGGGAAGCCCGCTTTTTTCTTTTATTACATGAATGAAACGGTCAAGTATGCCCTGTCCAAAAGAACGGTCTGCGGTTTTTTCTAGCCAATATGGTTTAGTGTCCGTACCAGTTAGCAATACTCGGTTTTGTTTCATGCGCTGTATTTGCTCTGGGTCGGTGTCCATGTGGCCGGGAATAACTAAAAGGCTGTCTGTGATAACTTCAAAATCATTTACTATGTCACTACACAGGGTATTTATAGCGTTTTGAATACCTATAAGTTGCTCATATACGCCTTTATCATTTTTATAAAAGGCAATCGGTGGCCGGGTGAAGCCGTGTGTTCCTGTACTCTGTAGCGTTAAATTCCCCGTTTCAAGTAAATGGTGTTGCATTGTAGTGTCGGTGTAATAGTCTACAAATCCGTATTCACCTACGGTATAAAGCCTTATAAAGCCTAGTAGTTCATGTTCTATGTCGGTGCTTAATACGGGTATTATTTCGATTGGCTCTACGGCCTTAAACTTGGGCTTGCCGTCCTTCATATAAAAGATTTCTGCCGCCATACCAAAATTACATAAGTTTTGCGCTGTGTTAAAAGTCTGTATTGGCTCGTCGTTTTCTTCAAATGCTGCGGTGGTGGCTGCGTCTATACCCTTATACTCTACGGGTTCGCCTACGGTGTAGGAAGTGTAGAAGTCGGTTATTTGACTGCAATAATTCAATACATTACGGTTGTTTGGTTTTGTAGCGTCCGTGTATTGCCGTAAAAGTATGTCATGCTTTCCAACATAATAATTTCTTAACCGGGTATAGTGCGCTCGTTGTGCGTTTGTATCATTAAGGGCTTTCCATATCTGCTCTGTGGTTAGCGGTGTGTCTGAATAAACCGCATACGGCCTGATGTCCACTTCTTTAATTACCATACGCCTATTACCTCTCTTTCCATTGTTCCTACTTCGTTTTCCATACGGAAGGGTTGTATACCATATCTACAGGCGGCTATACAGTCGTCGAATATGGGTATTGGTTCGTCAAAATATCCGCCGTTTACCGTGTCCGGCTTATATCGGTATTGCTTAAACTCTCGTATCGTCTGTACGCATTTGGGGCTTATAATAATTTTGTGGGCTTGTAGCCAGTCAATTTGTGCCTTGACGCTTCCGGGCTTTTTCTTTGCCCCGCCTATTTTGTAGCCTGCCCGGGATAATTCTTGTATGCGGTCTGGTTCGGCTGCGTCTGCATATATGACGTGTTGCTTAAAGCGTGTAA
>Ga0123355_10019296_pt1 | contig 10855 bp, 4 predicted proteins | sample TergutEmb28metaG_3_FD_89872 | JGI IMG/M metagenome (GOLD analysis project Ga0123355, IMG submission 89872) | Embiratermes neotenicus P1 segment gut microbial communities from Petit-Saut dam, French Guiana - Emb289 P1 | ecosystem: Host-associated > Arthropoda: Insects > Digestive system > Gut ...
GAGCTCAATAAAATTGTCCAGGGGAAAAATTTAAGGGACCGGGGGATTGAAAATTCAAACGGGAAAAATCCTTATAACACCCCCCCCCCCCCCCCAAAATAACCTGTATAAAATATAACGTTTAGGAGGTAAGCGGAATAGACCTACACGGAGAGAGTTCTGCAATGCGGCTCCAATACCTGGGACTCGAACGCCGGACGGTTTGTGCCGCAGCAGTCTGCGGTTGGAACTGGACCGCCGTTCCGTTGTGACACGTCACGACCCACATGTAACTAACTGTGCCGTGCTTCACGTCAGGCTGCCCGGAGCAAGGTCCTGATCTACAAAGAGCCGTGGGGAGACAAACTGTAAGCTCAGCAAAGCAAACGTGTATCCCACATATGCAAATGTTTAAAGTCGGTTCAGATGTTCAATACAGTGTCGTTAAACACCTCGTCGCAAGAACTCTCTGTCGTGGACACCAACTGTTTGTTACAGTTTTAACAAGACACCGCCAGTGAGCGTTTTCCGAAGGCGTTGAATTAATTCTACATACTCACACCCTATCCTTTCGTATTCCATTTTAGTATTATCCTCCTTTATAAGCCAAGGTTTCTCCAAGAGATTTCTTTACTGCAGCTTTTCCGACAAAGTTTTCACGGCTACATGTACTAAAGCCACGGCAAGTGGTCTCTCAGATCCACATATCCAATACACGTCACTCTTCCAGTGCACTTACGTGTATTTCCCTCGAGGTCTTGCTTTTGACGACAAGCGCCTTGTTTTGGTGGACAAAGGAGCTGATGGGTAATACAACAGTACGCGGAGAGTGGAAAACCTCTAAATCAGCCACCCGCCCCACGCATAGGATTGTTTCCGTAGTGCCATGTAGGATATTACAGGTTCCTCCAATTTCATATTTATACAAGTATATTTATGCTAAATTAAGGAGATCCATATTTCGTAATTTTCTTTGCGATTTTGTTACATTCTTTCTCGCACTTCCAAAGAAACATTTTTTGCAACTATCCTGTGTAATCTTATGTTTATTGGATCGTGCATCATCTTGATAGTTGAATAAAGAGAGACCAACTTGATGCCACTTGTTTTATTATTACTTTATTCAGTGCTCAACATGTTTCGGATGTTAATACATCCGAAACATGTTGAGCACTGAATAAAGTAATAATAAAATAAGTGCCATCAAGTTGGTCTCTCTTTACTCAACTATCCTGTGTAATATCTCGTAGGATGGGGAAAATATTTTAAAGGTCACGCGAAAAGCCGTGGAAAAAAAAATTCGCTCGGCACTGTATTCTCAGGTAAGTACGAGTAAGTAGATGGACACAATGAAAAATAAAAAGATCGACGTTGAGAAATTATTATCAACGCGTCGTGTGTTGTAAGTTCCGTGTTCGAATCTGGGGCTAGCCTGTTTGCCACTTACCCCAGTGATCCATTTAGCTATAGCTTATATAGCTGAAAGAGATTCGTGAAGAAAAACGAATGCACAGTCTAATGAAATACTCAATACGAAATATATTCATATTTTCTTAATTTAATTCGCTGTTGACTTAATTATAATATATTAAACGTTCCAGTTTGCACAACTACTTGAACTTTGCCACATTACATATATAACAACCCACCGATTCAATTCAACTCTTGTTCCGCCCGAAATGTATCACACAACTTTATTCTTGAAACTTGATATTTATCGCAGCACACTCTTTTATACTGCATTTATATACACCCCACCACTTCACGCATGATTTCTCAATCGTTCATATTAATATTATATCATCAATATCTAGGTCTTTCAAATTGGCTTTTACTTTGAAGTTTCAGGCTACAAATATATATGAATCTGTTAGCCCCAGTACTGCATGTAGCCGTTCTCTTAAAAATATTCTGAAATCCCACATTTTCTGTTCCTCTCCTACAGTAAGAAAAAAGTTTCACTTCTTTACACGCAATTCCAATTTTATGTAACTTAATATATTATATTTTTGGAGGGTACAAAATTACCCGGCCTGAAGCAGCCTTTCACTTTTCTGAAGAAGCATTTCCCGCGGGTAGGCAGTTCATACGATACGTCGATGAAAAGCATCTGAAAGTCTCCAAAACAAACTTGAATAACGTAACAGATGTCAGGCACGTAACGGGGCAGCAGACATATTATTTCCCTCATTTTCATGGTTCTAGTCTCCACTACGAGATCGAAGAAAACGTGTCTTTTTTACTTCTGTCTTTACTGAAATCTATTCCAATTACATCCACGTGGTTGGTTAGCTGGTGTGCTGGTTGTAGAAATGCGACTGGCTTATTTTGTGTGCCCGCTCTGTTGTCAGTTCGTGCCAACTGCACAGTACGTCCCGCTCGCTATACCTCGAGTTACAGTCTTGTTAGAAAAACGACAAAATATTTAATTCAACCCATCAATGAAGTTGAAGTTTAAAATCCAACTACTACCCAGAAGGAAAGGGTTTTAATTATTGAACTCTTCAATGCATTCACTAGCGTACAATGCATCGATGCATGCATTTCGTGAATAATTACAGGTCTGTACACTGCACCGAAGTCGGCATGGAAGGGTTAAGGTCTCGTGTTTGTTCTCAGCATTTTGAACAAACACCGCAGTAGCTATTATTCCTCACTAAACCCCTCAAGAGACAGCACTCACAATGCTACCAAGCCTGGATAAATTAACCTAAATTTAGCAGCTTAGACAAGACAGTTAAGAACCAAATAATCAATAATAGATCATTATTTCACAGTGCTTCTTTCTTCTTTCTTAACGAAGCGCTCCACTTTTTGTCTCAGACAGGATGACGTTCGACGATCCTACAATTCGCCCAGCGGCGACTTGCCGATTTAGCTTCAGACTCGACTTCCTCATATAGGAGTAGAAGTGGAGCATAGAGAAAAGTGAATATTTTAATATTATGCGCTATTATGCCTTGTAGATTGATGTACATACCTCAGTACCAATTTTTCATAGAAACATGAAGCCTCCATTTTGAGGGTGGCCTAACAAAGGTTTACCCTGAAAATGGAGACAGCAACGTTCTCCGAGACTTTGATGCCTGTACACCAATCTAGACGAAATCATATCTCAGTTAACTGAACTGTTCATCAACTCTGCTGCGATAACGTAAAACCTCTCACAAAGACAGGGTTATCCTGCAAATATTCCCGGTTTTCGATAAAAATATTCATTGATAAAACCACACAAATGCACGTATGGCAAACACTCATTACATGTAACATTCAGCAACCAATTTTATCTGCTGAATGCTAGATAAAATGGTATTACAGATGTGATCTGTCACATTTTAGCAAGTTTTATGTTTGGTGTGTGAACTCCCTGAGGATGTCACGGACGTGTCGTAACGGGTAGGAATAGTCAGAGACTGCACGCATGTTTGTCATAAGTGGATTTCTTTGGCTTTATAAATGAATATTCTAATCTAAATTAACGGAATTAATAAGTTCTAAAAATTCAACAGAAACGTCAAATTTCGTTGTGTCTCATAGCCCACTAGGAAATTTCATTTACTGCACCTTAGCTCAGTTAGTATAGTGACTAGGTAAAAGGCTGGGAGATTTCGGGAGTGGGTGAAATTGTTCTCCTTCCCACAGGGTTCAGGCAGACTCTGGGCTCCGTCCAGGTTCCTATTTAACTCTTTGCCCGGGTTGAAAGAGGTCAAGGCGTGAAACCGAACGGTTACTTCCCTCTATTGCTAAAGATAAGAGCACGTACAAATGCACCTCCACTACCCCATTCGTCTTCATGGCATGCTGGTCAATTATGCACGGACACAACTTTATATTTTCCTTTCACAGCTGAGTGTGGAGTCTCAAGTGGGCCACGCTCCAGATTCGGTTTAAAGCAAGCATGCTGTGAATACCAATCAGAATTTAGAACGACTTGCCTTTAATATCTCAAAGCTAAGTTCACTTTAAGTATAGTAATGTGTGCATAACCCACAACACCACGTAACTTCGTTCTGTTTGTTTTTTTTTCCTCCAACGAGACAAAATGCATTTTAGTAAGGGGACGGTTCTAGCAAAATGGTTAATTGCAATTCAATTATGTACGTATATATATATATAATTGCAATTCAATTATGTACGTATATATATATAATTGCAATTCAATTATGTACGTATATATATATAATTGCAATTCAATTATGTGTGTATATATATATATAGCACATGTAGGCATAACAGTTTAGTGCAATGAACCCAACAGACGTAGCGCACAACACAGTATAAAGTACAATGCAAAATTATTAAAATGTGTCCCTGTATAATTCAGGCAGTTCAGGCCATCATCAAGGGAATGATCCAAATATCATAATAATTCTTCACATTCCAGAATGTGCATATTGTTCTACCAGAATGGTTTTGATTGGCAGAAAAAAGAAGCACTGTTTATATATTTTGTATTGTGCTGTGTAGGCACCATGTTGAATTCATTGTAATAAATACTCAGAAGGTTCACGTACAAATACATTATATAGCAGAAATACAAATTTTTGTGTGAAGAAGATGCATTTAATTATAATCAACAATCATGGATAAAAGACTTTGGTGTTCTTGCACATGTTCTAACATTCATGACATTTATTAGAACATGCGAGTTAGAATTTGTTCGTACACCGTTCTTTGCTCAATTAAAAATGTTGCCAATTCCGATAAAGACAGGCGTGCAGAAACGCATATAATTGGTATAAAGTGGTTGTTGTACGCGTGAGAAGTAAATGAAAATTGAAGTAGTATAAATTTTAATCACGCTACACAGTATCAAATATCCTGATAATCTGTTCCGCATTTCTCAAATTATCGTTGTTTTTTTTTCTTCCCACACTTACACAGCTGTGGGGCTTTAACAGTTGATCGGGAGAATTTCGAGTGCACCTCGATGGATGCTTTGTTTTTTGCGCTGTTGTCCAAAGCAACGTCGAGAGAATTTGTATTTTGGAGAACATGAAAGTAATAATTAAAAATTTTAGTAACACTCTCTAAACACCAAAGTCACACAGTGCAATGCCTAGTGCTCATCAACGAGACAGCGTGTGCAGTCGGTGCGAATATCCAATTGAAAGTTTATTCTGAACTTTCAGTTACTCTTAACAGTATCTTCGGAACCAGACTTCTATAAATACTTCCATCTATCCCTCAAAAATACAAACAAACAAGTAATTTTCAAACCCACAGGTCAAAAATCATTGCTTTCTTAAGTTAACTTACCAGGAATGTCTTCTAGTGACCTCAATTCATAAGGTCGAAATTCCGGAGTGTAAAAAATTGTTCTTTGTATTATACAGGTTCTTAATGAAGGCTTGGTGCCTTCTTCATGGCTGTGGAAAATGGACAATAATGCCTCTTTAAAGTAAGCTTTGGCATGCACAATAGAAATATGTACGACGAACGACAGGGTATTCTGTTATCGAACAGAAAGCTAATAAAGATATTTTACCAGAACCAAAGCTGTGGGCGTCTTTGGAAGAAAATAAATCATTCTTTTCATAATAATTCGTTTCATCTCGCCTACTGAGAAGGAGACATTCGTTCCCCTAAAATATTCGTAAATGCCAATCGAGAAAAGACAAATTTATGAGCAGTTACAAAATGGCTGATGTAAACACCGCTGTCAAAAATGGCCGAGGAAATATTATGACAACCGGGATATTAAAACGTCCATCACCATCGAAGCAAGACACTTCGAAAAACGTGCTATAAATGTGTTAATAAGTACCGTAATAAATGCTACTTATTTTCGACTGACTCGTAAAGGGAATAGTAACAGAGTTGTGCGAAATTTGCTAAGTCGCAGTGAATATGGATTGTTGTTGAAGATAAGGTTTTGAAAGCACTCAGATACGGATGGTTCCAACAATTCGTTGTGAAAACTTCAAGATAATCAGGAAATGGAATTTTGAATTTAAAAATATTAAAACGAACGGGAAGCGCCTATGACGTAATGCTGTTACGAAATTTGTAAAATATACTGTCAAGATATGAAGAGTCAAAATCAACCAACATGCCTTATGTAAGATTGTGAATGTTTAATCTCTTCGACTAAAACAAAGTTACACGTGTCCGTATTGTGTGCAGAATACACGGAATGAGAAAACTTGTGGCAGAGAAATCATAGTTATGAAACAATGTGGAATGCCAATTTGATGCAACAAGGTAATTTTATTGATATATTCTTAGCTCGACTTGTTTCGGGTACATACGTCCATCATCAGGAGCATTGGATGTTGAGTTGCAGCATATGGTTTTCTGCACCGAGTTTTTGGATGGGTGGTGGTCTTGAGAGCCGCTGCGTGGGTCTTGTGTACGGTGCGGATGGTGCCGTGCGTCGCACGGCACCATCCGCACCGTACACAAGACCCACGCAGCGGCTCTCAAGACCACCACCCATCCAAAAACTCGGTGCAGAAAACCATATGCTGCAACTCAACATCCAATGCTCCTGATGATAGACGTAAGTACCCGAAACAAGTCGAGCTAAAAATATATCAATAAAATTACCTTGTTGCATCAAATTGGCATTCCAAATTATTTCATAAGGAAGATGCACTATCAAACAATCCTCAAATAATTATTATGCATATATAACATAGAGGAATGAATAATGACTGAAAGTGTTAAATTTCAAATTGTACACCAAATGGCTATACGGTTTAAGAAACATCGAAAGAAAGGTGACAAAAGGAAGGTTTTTAATTAGTCATAGGACAGAAATTGGTAACACAATAGAATATGTAAAAAAAAACATTGATACGGAAGAGAAACGTAATTTGGTATCGGGAGGAGGCTGGACGCAGAGTCGCACTCAGTATTTATGCAAAAATGACACAACTTCCTTTGCGCAACGCGCTTCTGAAACCGCACGCGTGTAAGTCATATCGTATTCTTACCTGGCAGAGCAGTTAGGAATGTCTGTTGTGGTTACACCATGTTTTGCCGTACTTAATACATTGAGACTTACTGATTGCTGCCTACATTTCTGTAGGAACTTCAACACAAATACATTTTTACTGGCATGTTGATAGACTTTTATATTTTTCAGACAAATTCGAATATGATATTATATTTGTATTACTTGGCCTAAGTTAATGTACTTCAACGCTTTTGATAAGATATTCAGCTGGAAAAAATATCCCGGTCTTACGGCATTCCTTCAGGAATTCAACCAAAAATTCTATGTGCATTACTTCTTTCGGTGTATATCGGTTTACATTATATCGGAATTGAATACAACCACGGTCATAGGCGAACCCAAAATTTTTCTTTGGCTGGCCCTGAGGCTATACATAAATTAAGCTTTATTTTAGAAACTATTTATGAAAATCATGTCAAAATCTCCGGGCTGACATCTAGTTAGGTTACAGAAAAAAATGAAAACAAATTGAAAAAGAAAAGATCTACATATCCTTCAGTTTTTACATGTTTCCACACTCCAATGTATAGTCATCAGCGTCTCAATCTGGCTGAGGAATAAATACGATTGATATCATGTTCACAAAACACGTGTTTTTAAATTTCGTTTTGTGTAGGGGGCAGCCACCCACCACCTTCGGTGCGCCAATGATAGTGTATAATATTTATATACATATCACGAATTTTCCTATAGAGTTTATGATAGTTTCCGTTGGTGCGTTATTAGTGATAGGTTCCGCTGGTGCATTATTACTGCAAAGTCGTCTCCGCCTGTACAAGGCTTGTGGTTCTCATCCAGCTTAATGAAAATTCAAATCTCCTGGAATATTACATCGTGTAGATGGGTAAAACACTCTACGCTGTGTTATATCCCAGACGACCGGGTTCTTCTTATGTATATTGGACCGTGCATCATTGTGATAGTTGAAGAATAAGAGACCAACTTCATGACACAATTTATTAAGTTTTATTTCACTTCTTCTACGCTCAGCATGTTTCGGAAATTAATACACCCATCATCAGGAGCCTGCGACTTTCCTATTGTATCACCACATTGGTCTGTGTTCTTGTTTCGATGTGTGTTGGAGTTTCGATGTGGCTAGGTTGGGGTGGTAACCGTGTGGCAGGCTGAAGCCTGTGATACAATAGGAAAGTCGCAGGCTCCTGATGACGGATGTATTAATGTCCGAAACATGTTGAGCATAGAAGAAGTGGAATAAAACTTAATAACTAGTGACATCAAGTTGGTCTCATATTCTTCAACGACTGGATTCTTGTTCCCATCTGAGTCATTAAATTCTTCCTGAGGACCAGATCTGCAGGAAGTCTCCGAATAAAACTCCGGGGGCCCATTTGACATTAGCAGCCCAATTAAAATTCGAGAGTATATACTACCTTTTCATCGGAAGATTAATTACAGAGGCATTTCCAGTTCTTAAGGTTTGTCATCCCCGTTGTGTTATATGTTCACAATTTATGTAACTCCATAACATTTAATCGCATGATAGGATCATAAGATGAACGCCTATGCATTCGCATGTTGAAGTACACACCAATATAAATGTTGGCAAATTTTACTAGTCCCACGATTTATGATGTAAGACGAGTTCTCGTCCCCCATCCAAAGTTACCACACGTATTTTATAGTCACTTTTCTTTGGACAAACTGATGATGGCCTATATACAGGGCCGAAACATGTAGTTGTATATTATATACCGCTACTAATTGTAACATTATTGTGTTCATGACTGTATGTATATATAGCATTTCTAATATTTATATTTTATTGTATTGTTCCGGCGAAGTGGCATTTAGGAGAACAGTAACAGTACCGTGTGGGACTGGGAATTTCTGGCGGTCACTGCGAAGATTTACCACCGTCTAGATTTGGTGCAGTACAGTATGACAACAGCATACTAGTCTACACAGTGTTACACCTCAAGTGACAATATTCTTGACAAACACTTTGCAGTAACCACGACCCATTTGCACTTGTTCATGCATGACCAGTATATTAGGATATGCCACAACACTACAACACAGACTGCGCTGCATCTTACCGGTGGTGGTGAGAATATCCTAGCAGCCCGTCTCCTATCTGATCTTCGTCCCAGCTGTGTCGCATCTGCACACTTGCTGCTACTCCTCGCACAATGTCTGGTCGCGGCCAAGTTCAGGGGCGCACTGCCAGCAGTGCTGTGGACCAGGTAACTGGGTGAAGGAGGCGATGCATGTGGGTCACGCACTCCAGCAGCAGGCACGAGTTCTTACTTCTTTCTTTCTTCCTTTCTTTTTCTTTCTCTCTTTACCTCTTAATTTCTTTCTTCTTTGTTTCTTCTATTCTTTCCTTCCGAAAACTCCGTTCACACGATATCTCTACTTCTGCGATTACAAATCTAGCCGGTCAGTGGTATAGTAACACATTAAGTATAATTTCCGTGATATATTCCTCATATTATCATCAGGACAATGATTAGCAGTTACTTGTGAGAAAAGATGATCCTCTACCCTAGCAGCTGTTTTGTTTTTTTCCCTGGATGTAGGCATTGTTTTCTGTTTAGGCTTCGTCGTCAGAGCTTTGCAGCGGTGTTCGTCCTAGAGACTGGTAGAAGCATTTCAGCAATAACATCTCCAAAAATACAGGCAGTTACTGAAGGGGCTCCATGACGCGATCTAGGCACGAAATGTGACTGCTGATCACAATACGTAGCACAGGTTGTAAATGTTCTGTATGTTCCAAACAGGCCGGCAGGTTCTAACAGAAGTAATTCAGTTAGTGCTGCTAATGGAAGTCATTTGCATTGCAGTAGTACACATTAGCTGGTACCTCCGCTCTTGCTTTCAGCCAAGTTTCACATCTGAGACAAAACTCTTTTGACAGCCACAGCACATTTTGCAAGAGGTGATCTTATAAACGTAGAGTTATTCGGGAGGCATTTCTATATGTGAAGTCACTTGAGAAATCGAAACTTTTCCCACTTTGTTTATATTTTGTTGCTAAATGATGAAAGCGAAGAATAATTACATCTCAACTAACATGTTCGATAATAATTAAATTAATAATAATAATTTATTTATTTAGCAGGTTGTTCGACGTTTCCACATCTTCCTGCACCCATTTGACAATTATCTTATCTTTTTCTTCCATTTGTCTCTGTCCTCCCAGTCTTCTTCTATTATTCCCTTTTCTCCCATCAGTCCTCTAATCCCTTCCCCAGGTAGCTGGGAAAATTCCTGTTCCAAAAAAGTTTTATAATTTTACCATATAATCGACTAAAAATATTCAATACTGTAATTTCTCTGTGGTTTTCATATTCATCCTTCTTTCCTTTCTTATAAAAAACTGAAATATGTCCTATTTTCAAACCATTGGGAATTTTGTCACCATTTAAGCAGCGTTCAAATATTTGTCTTAGTAACTCATATAACCTCTCAGTTCCCGATTTTAGTAATTCTGCAGGTACTCCTCCAACTCAACATGATGTGTTGCTTTTTAAAGACTTTATTGTCATTTTCACCATTTCTACATCTAAATTAAATTTATCCATTCCTATTTCATTCAAACCAAATTCAAGTTCTTGTTTTCTCAGGTAGCGTTCCCTATTTTCTGTTAAAAGTTCTTTAAAATATGTTTCCCATTTACCAGTAGGTATGGGGTTAAAACTTTGTCCTCCATTTTCATTTTTCCTTAAATTCTTCAGTATTCTCCATGGTTCTGTGCTTCGTTTACCACCCAAGTAGCTTTCTACTGTAGAACATGCCTTTTCCCAGCTTTTGTTTTCTCTTCTCTTATTATTTTTCTAATTTTTCCTTGCATTCTTCTAAGCTCTATCCTGGCCTGTGGGTCTTTTGAACTAATATATTTCAAGTATTTTTCTCTTTTTTCTTTTACCAATTGTCCAATTTCTTCATTCC
>Ga0123355_10019297_pt1 | contig 10855 bp, 9 predicted proteins | sample TergutEmb28metaG_3_FD_89872 | JGI IMG/M metagenome (GOLD analysis project Ga0123355, IMG submission 89872) | Embiratermes neotenicus P1 segment gut microbial communities from Petit-Saut dam, French Guiana - Emb289 P1 | ecosystem: Host-associated > Arthropoda: Insects > Digestive system > Gut ...
CTCATCTCAATTTATTCCACGTACGTCAAGATGTACGTCGCAAGCACATCTGCCAAAATTTCCATCGTATTCATCGCTTCTTCTATTGTCGTTTCAACAGTTCCAATCTCAATTAACTGTAAACTCGAGGCGATATCTTGATTATAGATACCATTTCTGCCTACACCACCTGATATAAATACTCCTCTTGAAATACCAGGTCGTTGTTCTTCTAACATATTATGCAACTTGCGAGCCATCCGATAATTTTCATCATACCCAACGGGATTATCAACGCCAATGACAAAAAGAATTCTCGCATAGGGTCTTCCATCAATATCAATTCGAGCAATATCATGTGCAATACCATCACGATGTAAATCAAAGAAAAACTGTAAAGTTGGATATTGATGAATTCGTTCTTCAATAAAAATACGTGATGCTCGATATGATGATGCAAAATTCCAGTTGTTAGCACGTAGAATATCTCTTACATCGCGGTCCTCTACAAGCGAAGGAATCCCGTATTCTTCAAAGATATTCGCCATGATGTGTGAAAGCTCTACAATATTCATCTCTCCTATTCTCAAATCTGCAAAAGTTGAGCCAATCATTTCTTGGGGATGACTATTAAAGATATAAACTAATGGCTCATCTGAGTTGATATACGTAGCCCTTGGAACTGTTCCTTCTCCTTGCTCATGTTGCAACTGTGACTGACGAACAAAACCTTCGGCTGGTTGCCAAGTTAACATGTAGATTTCATCTGTTTCATCACGCCTCTGTCCGATCCGCTCTGGAACCTGGACTTCATCTTCTTGATTTTCATGTAGATTTCCACTAAAAGCAAATCCATCTCGTAAAAAGAAGCGCATCTGTGATTCGGTCGGATTAAAGATCATATTCCAGAGATGTCGAGGGAAATTAAAAATGGTGTCTACAACATCACGCCCTGTTTCGAGAGAAAAATAGGCTCTATTTTGAGCAACCACTTCTGCACCATATTGCAATTCATATGCATATAGATAATTATCGGCTGATTCTTCAACCGTTGTTCGTCCATTTATTATTAGTATAACCATAATAACAATTCCAATGATTAGATAAAATTGGTGACTTTTCTTTTTCATGTTAGCACCCCACTTACATCTATTATATACATTCATTATAGCGGATAGAATTTAAATATGTTGGTGGAATTTGGCAGTTCTATTTCAAAACTTATAGACATAGAATGATATAGTTCGACATTTCAGGGGGTATTAACATGTTTATTTTTTCCTTTTTATGTGCAATATTATTTAAGATGATGCCAATGATGGGGAGTTTAGCTGGGCAAGCTTTTCCGAACCCGTTATCAGCTGAAGTAGAAGCTCATTACTTAGCATTACACGAGAATGGTGATCGGGTCGCACGCCAAAAATTAATCGAACACAATCTTCGTCTCGTTGCTCATATTGTCAAAAAATATGAAACTAGTACAGGTGACAAAGATGATTTAATTTCCATTGGAACAATCGGACTAATCAAAGGAATTGACTCTTATTCAACAGGGAAAGGCACCAAGTTAGCAACATATGCAGCCAGATGCATTGAAAATGAAATTTTGATGATGTTTCGTGCGAATAAGAAAAAGCGTAATGAAGTCTCCTTGCAAGATTCAATTGGTTTTGATAAAGAAGGAAATGAAGTCTCCTTAATTGATGTTTTAGCTGATGAAAAAAATGATATCAGTGAAGATATCATTAAACAATTAACGATTGAAAAAGTTTGGAGTCATTTAGATGTGCTAACAGAGCGAGAAAAGGAGATTATTATTCGCCGTTTTGGACTTGCAGGCGAAGATGAAGAAACACAACAAGAAATTGCTAAGTCATACAGCATTTCGCGCAGTTATGTCTCAAGGATTGAAAAGCGAGCTTTAATGAAACTATATCGAGCTTTTAGGAGAAAATAACTCCTCTAAAGAAAATTTTAAGTAAAGTCGCTTTCAAGGCGACTTTTTACGACTTACGCATTGCAACTTCCACAATAGTTTGGTAGTATTATATTAACAGTAACAAAATTTAGGCGGTTAGAATATGGAAAACAAGCGTAAGCAAACAAAATGGTGGAAAAAAGTTTTAAAGATAATAGGTGTTACGCTTTTAATCATCACTCTTTACACAGGATTTATTACAGTAAGCATTTGGCGATTTGGAAATGTAGATCAGCGGCAACAGGCAGATGCAGCCATCGTTCTAGGCGCAGCAGCTTGGCATAACAATCCATCGCCAGTATTCTTAGAGCGCATTAGGCATGGAATTTGGCTATATGAAAACGGCTATGTAAACTACATTATCTTCACAGGTGGTTATAGTCCAGGTGCAGCATATTCAGAAGCGTACGTTGCAAGAAACTATGCACTAGTAGCAGGGATTCCACTTGAATCCATTTTAATTGAAGAATACTCACGCACGACAGAAGATCACTTCTCATATGCCATGCACCTCATCGAAAACTACAACATAGAAACTGTTATCCTTGTGAGTGACCCTCTTCATATGATGCGGGCAGTAAGAATGGCACGCGACGCTGGCTTAACAGCTTACTCATCACCTACCCCAACATCGATGTTTCAAACACTTGAAACACAGCTTCCATTTTTGCGACAAGAGGTTATGTATTACATTGGATATCAAGTGGTTCGTATTTTTAGATAATACCAATTTGACTGAATTCTAGAAGGGTTCAGTTTTTTCTATGCAGAAAATCCATAACTTTATCAAATATTTACCGAACTTTCCCCATAACTTTGTCAGAATATGGTAAAATAATAATATTTAACACAAAATAGAAATGAGGCAAGATGATGAATAAGAAAATTTTAATCGTTGAAGATGAAGTAGCCATCCAAAATATTCTAAAAAATTATCTTGAGGATGCAGGATATGAAGTAGAAACAGCTATTGATGGTATGGAGGGTTATTCAAAATTCCAAAGCGGAAGTTTTGATTTAATTTTACTTGATATTATGATGCCAAAGATTGATGGTTATGTGGTATTGGAGATGATTCGTAAGGAGTCAAATATTCCTGTTATGATGATTACTGCAATGGGAGATGTTGTTGATCAGATTAAGGCATTTGAGTTAAAGGTTGACGATTATATTACGAAACCTTTTGATATAAAGCTTGTTTTGGTGCGTGTTGAGGCTTTGTTACGTAGGAGTGAGGCTAATGTGCGTCGGTTGATAGGAGAGAAAAACTTGCTTAAGTATCGGGATTTGGTTATGGACATGCAAGGTATGGAGGTGTTTGAGGGGGGGAATAAGTTAGAGTTGACCCATAAGGAGTTTGAGATTTTGAAGTTGCTGCTTGAGAATCAGAATCGCGTGTTTACCCGTGAAATGTTGCTTGATCAGCTGTGGGGGTATGATTTTTTCGGAAATCCAAAGGTTGTTAATGTTCATGTTCAGAATTTGCGTAAGAAGATGATGGGAGATTATGTTGAAACGGTGCGAGGGGTAGGTTATAAAGTTGGGTCAGAGAATTAGATTTCGGTTGAGTTTTAAGATATTTGTGATGACGTTTGCTGTTTTGATGACTACATTTATCCTTTCTTTTACTGTGATTGAGAACATGTTGCCAACTTTGTATCGACGGGGATTTCTCAATGAAGTCGATGGCGTTTTTGAACGGTTGGTGATAGAGCTAGAACGTGAGATTAGGGGAATTGTGCGTGATGATGAAGGGGAAATACAAGGGGAACTGCTTCCGATTGATTGGAGTGGTGTTTTTGGCGCTCAGGTATTGTCTCATATCAATGATCGGTCACAAAATGTTCATACTGTACAAATCTATAACGTACGACGGATCGTTCACGATTTTGCGATGACTTATAATATGAATATTGATATTCGTAGAATTGAGCCTATTAATGAACAGTTAGGACCAGTCATTTATCAATTAGATGGGCGGGGGATAGGCGCAGCTTCTTTGGATCCTCATAGATGGGAGAATTATACGATTGGATTTGGGCAATTTAACTCTTTCCGCCCTGATATTGGTGGCTTTGCGCTGCATGTACAAGGAACATTCCAGCCTGCCCTTCGTGTGTTTAATATTATTTCGGAATTACAGGCTCAAATTTTAATTGTGATGTTCTTTGTATCTCTTGCAATTTCAGCATTATTTTCATTATACTTGGCGCGTCCAATTGTTCGGTTATCTTATGAATCGAAAAAGTTAAGAAATCTTGAATTTGATGCACGTGTAAAAGTGAAACGAAGTGATGAAATTGGTGACTTATCAAGTAACTTGAATTATATGTCGTCCAAACTTAAGCGCACTCTTGATGATTTACAAGAAGCCAATGAAAAGTTAAAAGAAGAGATGGAGCGGGAACGAGAACAAGAACGCCAACGCCGAAATTTATTTACTTCGATTTCTCATGAATTAAAGACACCCATCACCATACTAAAAGGTGAAATTGGTGGTATGATTGATAAAGTTGGGGCATACAAAGATCGTGATTCTTATCTTAAGAGCGTCTATGGTTGGACAGAATCCCTAGAAAAGTTAGTTTCTGAAATATTGACCATCACCAGATTAGAGGGGGAAAAGATGCGGCTCAACTTGACACCAATAGATATCAGTGCGTTGCTTATTGAAATCTGTCGCACGCACCAAGTGCTTGCTGATAATCATAAGATATCATTTGCACCACTTTTAGATTCTGATTTAACAATTCGAGCTGATGAAAAGCAATTGCGAATAGCCATTTCAAATGTGATCAACAATGCTGTTTTTTATACTAAATCTGATGAGTTGGTAGAAGTTCGACTTAAAAAGGAAGCTGATTTTGCAATTTTGATTGTTACCAACACAGGTGCATCTATTGAAGAAGATGATTTGAAGCATTTATTTGATCCATTTTATCGTATTGATCGGTCACGAAATCGCCATACAGGGGGTAGTGGTCTCGGTTTGTTTATTGTTAAGAATATTCTTGAATTGCATGGCTTTGGGTATGGGATTGAGAACATAGAAGATGGTGTTAGGTTTGTGGTGAAGATGCCGCTTCTAGAGGTTGGAAGTTAGAGATGAGCGGTTGGAGAAAATTTTTTTACTTGCGATATTGTAACATTTTGTCATCTTTACCAAAACTTTATCAAAATGAAACCTTGACTTTAATTTAGTTTGCTAAAATTAAATTACCGATTTAAATTAGTAAGCTAGAAAGCTGAGGGTTTTATATGAGCAAGAAAAAGAAAATAAAAGTATTAATTATTTTGTTTACCTTATTAATAGCAGTTGCATCCCTTTCAATTTGGTATTTGATAAGCTTTGCAAGTCTATCAAATAATTGAATATAATATGGCAATACTATTAAAGCATGCATTAGAGAATCCAAGATTTTGTAAGTAGCGTATATGGATATTTTTTGAGACATTAATAAATTCAATATGAAATAACTGATTTTTGACAAGACTTGACAAATTTATTGATTTAATGGTATGATTATGAGTACAGCTTTACATCTTAATAATAGGTAGTTGATCACAATGAAAAAAGAACATTCAATGGATTATATTTTTTTTAAAATAGCAGCGTTTTGCTACATAGTAGTTGTCTTGATTATACTTAATAGTTGTAGCATTACATATGCTGGATCAGAATATGATGAACCATCTGATGGAATCGGGGATATTGTTTCTGAAGAGCCTACTGAAATAGAGGAACCTACCGAAGTAGAAGAACCTACTGAAATAGAAGAACCTACTGAAATAGAAGAGCCTACTGAAATAGAAGAACCTACTGAAACAGAAGAATGGCCAGAGCGTGTTGTTTTCTTAACAATTGATGATGGACCTGGTTGGCAAACGTCAAGGATTTTAGATGTTTTATATGAAGAAGATGTTCCTGCGATCTTTTTCTTACTTGGGCACAGTATTATTAACAACACTGCAGTTGATGCGCAAGCTTTGATGGAAAGAATTTTGGCAGAAGGTCATTATATTGGTTTACATTCAATGACACATAATTTTAGCACTTTGTATAGAGGGGATGGAGCACCTGGCAGATTTGTTGATGAGATGTTTGAGCTAGGGGAAATGATTTATGATATGGTAGGTCATCGTACTAACCTTTGTCGAGCACCATTTGGAATGATGTCTGGATTTGGACCAGAGCATCATATCGCTGTATATGAAGCAGGGATAAATTGCATTGATTGGAATGTTGATCCCCAAGATTGGCGTGATGAATACAATGCTCAGATTATTCTTGGTCATGTGGTTAGCCAAGTTGAGAGATTGAATTTCCCACCAGAGTTAGTCATCGTAATGCACGAATATGGACGAACTGTAGAGTCTTTACCTTTGATTATTGCCTTTTTACGAGAACATGGCTATGTGTTCAAAACATATGTGCCTGGACATGAATTTATCTATGATGAACACCGATTACGTTAATCAATGAATAAATAAACCCCGAGTTAAGTTGGCTCGGGGTTTATTGTGGTGCTTGCTTGTGAAGGGTCAGAACTGTCATATTTCTTTTTACGGAATCGTATCTCACTTACAATCCAGATTAGAATCGGGATGGCTAGTTCAAAGATGGGAAGGACTTTAAATGGCATGATATCCATCATAAATCCATTTTCATGAAATTTTATGAATGCTCCGAAGAAGAAAATCAGCAGTGAAAAAATGATTAGTATTATTTTGAATTTGAATTTTTTGTGTAAAGCTTGAACGGCTAGAACTGCAACGAAGAAGTAAATGACTAACTTAAAATACTCAGTAGCTACCATGATAATGATGGCCAAAGGGTCGAGGCGTTCTAGGAAGCCTTTTATGCCAACAAGTTGCATGGCATTGTAGAATGAATACTCAAAATTTGATGTTAAAGTTGAACCAATTAATGCGACTGTTGTTAAGTCGATTGCAATCATCAATAGGACAGAAATGATAATTGCAATATAGCTTCGTTTTAAGATACTTTTATTCTCTTTTGATGGAATATATGGAAAGAGCATGAGTAATACAACTAATTCTCCATATGGGAAAAATGTGGTTCGTACAATATCTTCGGCTAATCCAGGTATTCCTTCGGCTAAAATAGGAACTAAGTTTTCTGTTTTAAAGACGTTAGATGTAAATATAGCTAGTAAGAATGGTAACATACAGAGGATAGTGATAAATAAAAAGATTTCTGATGTTCGCCCAATGGTTTTAAGACCATAAAGTGAGCTAATGATTACTGTGATAAGTAACATAGTGATGACAAGGCGAGGACTGGCTCCAATCATCAAGGTTTCTTGTGCCATCGCCGTCATGTAATTTCCGACAGTAATATTGCGGAGTAAGAAGAATCCAGCGTAAGAGATGAGTAAGACTGAACCAAGAAATTTTCCGAATGTGGATTTTAGAATATCTGGTAAACCTTTATGGTTATGAAGTTTGCTGATACGGTGGTACATTGTGAATAGGATAGTCCCAAAAAACCCAGCAAACAGAAGGACAATCCAAACATTTTGCCCAGAATACCTGCCAGTTGAAGCGAGTGCAGAACCTCCAATGAGGAAAAGGATGATTAGCGTAGTTAGTTGGTTTAAACTAAGTTGATTATTGTTTTGATTCATATGTGTTCTTGTCCTTTCTAGAAGTCTGAAGTAGAATGTAAGATGTCGGCAAAATCTTTCACCTGTTCATAAGGAGACATAAGTTGAACGATATCACAGCAAGCAATGAAGTTCAGTTTTATTTTGCCTTTATAAGGTGACATTTCCAATTTCTCCGACTGAATCTACATTTACTTCAATTTCAACATTAATTGTAAGCTTCGGGAATATTTCAGACCAGTAGCCTTCTTTTTCTTTCCAAACTTTATTTTCTTGATAGTAAGATTTTCCACCGATTCCTAAGATATCAGATTTCAACTCTGTTTGGACTTTTTCAATAAAGTTGTTCATATCCTTCTCAATTTGTTTTTTTAGATAGTCGCTTATTACGACTAAATTTTCTTTATTTGTTAAGTCAATTGGATAGGTGTTTTCTATTATTATTGCATCTAACTTCATTTTGATTGTTGCTGCATTGTTTACTAAATCTGTTTCAATTTTTGATTTCACGTGGGTGATTCTGGCTGATGTATAGTAATCCTCGTCCATCCTTGTCATAAAAGCATATCGTTTATTCTCACCCATAACCATATTGTAGAGCTGTGCGTCGTGATCATCTATAAAACCAACTAGTTTATCACCTTGGAAGGCTGCTAAATGTTCAATTCGAAGTTGGACTGGGACGGCAATATCAAGGATATTTTCGATGGTTGAACCATTGGGTGATGTTTCGCCATCAACGCCATTTTTTTGTTTGATATTTTCATTGATATGTTCTTCTTCACGATAAATGGTAACTGCATTCAAAACGGTATTGATTGAACTTGTATTTACCATGTCAACAACTGTGTACAAATTATAACTTGTTAGTCGTGCGGTATGTGCTGGAACCATTGATAAAATATTTAATTGTGTAGCGGGAATCATATCAAGGGCAGTCAGGACATTTAAAACATCACTAGCACGATCTCCTTTAGCAACTAGGATTGTAATATCCGGTCTTATGTCAGTACGGCGTAGTGCAAAGTTAAGGAGTGGTGCAATTCCAGCCTTTGCAAATTCTTCGCAGATGACAATCGCACTAAGGTGTGATGGGAATAATGCAGTGGATGTGATTTGATTGAGTCGATTATATGCTTCATGAATGGTTTTCCCCTCAGCTTTCAAGTTATACACGGGAAGTGAGTTTTGAGTTTCACCAGAAATAGCTGATGGGTTTAAGACTTGTACAGTTACCGTATAAGTATCATCTATTTTATCAATGGCAATACCAGAGACAATGCCAAGTTTGTTTAGTTCGATACGTTCAAGGCAGCCTGTTAGTGTGATGATACTTGATATGATTAGTAAGCATGATAATAATCCTTTTTTAATTCGCATGTTGATCACCTCCGCTAGAGTCAGATGTATTGTTTTTTAAATTTAACCTTGTTTTGTCAAGGGGCTTGAATATTTTGGGTCTCTTTTTCATCCATGTAAATGGGAGTTTGAAGATTTGATCTTGTTGATCACTTAAATTGAATGGTGCCATTGGTGCCAAATAGGCCTGGTTAAATGATGTTAGTGAAGCTAGGTGTGAAATTAATATAATAAATGCGAGTGTAATTCCGTAGAACCCAAGTGTTGCACCTATTAGCATAAAGGCAAATGAATACAACCTTGCCGCAACATTAACTCTTGTACTGGATAATATAAATGAAGAAATGGTTGAAATTGATCCGATGATAACTGCTACATATGAAACGAGTCCAGATTCAACAATATTTGTTCCGATGATTAATGAGCCAACAATTGTCATTGAATCCCCGACTGCATCGGGCTTTCGTAATGAGGCTTCTCGGATGACTTCGAATAAAAGACTAATAATGAGAATTTCTACGAAGGTTGAGAATGGATTTGCAGAGCGTTGGTTGATAATTGTAATAAGGAGTGGTGTAGGGATCATTTCTTGATGGAAAGTTGATAACGCAATATAGAGCCCTGGAATAAGAACAACGCTGAAGAATGCAAAGTACCTCATCATACGCTTAAGTGTTCCTAGTATTGGATGATTGTAGTAATCATCAATAGCTGAGAATGCAGATGTAAAATAAAATGGAGCAAGAATCGCATATGGGCTGCCATCTATGAAAATAGCAACTTGTCCTTCAGATAAACATTTCATGGCACGATCAGGTCGTTCTGTTTCGATAAGTGTTGGTAATATTGTGTGATGTTTATCTTCAATAAGTTCTATTAATTGATATGAATTTGTAATGGTATCAATGTCGATTGCTTTGATGCGTTCGTTAGCTATTCGGACAAATTCTGGATTTGTTAGATCTTCGATATAAGCGACAAAAACATCAGTTTTGGATATTTTCCCAACACTATGGGCATCAAAACGGAGTTTAGGATCACGCATTCGGCGTCTCAATTGGGCTGTGTTATATCTAATTGTTTCGACGAAACTGTCCTGTGGTCCCCATAGGGACTTCTCGTTCATCGGATGTCCAACGTTACGTGATTGCCACCCTTTACAATCAAACATCATAAAACGAGCAACATCATCAATTAAAACAATGATGTGGCCATTCAAAATATTTTTATATAATTCTTCCACAGACTCGTGTTGATTTGCATCAAATAAACTAATACGAGAATCAAGGAGAAAGTCAAAAATTGCTTCACTATTTTTAGGCAGACGTTCATCAATGATTGATAAATCAATGGTTAAAAGGTGGATGACAAATTGTTGTGCATCCGTCGCATTAATAAGACCATCAATCCCAATAATTGCTGCTTTAGTTTTGTTATTGTCTTGTAGCGTGATTTCACGAATTAACAGATCGTTCGCCTTTCCAAAATCAGCTTTGAGTTTCTTTAAGTTATCATCTAGCTTTTCTGAGATGATTAGATTTTTATTTGTGTCATTTAAATCCATGGAAAACCACTCACTTTTAATAATTTATAATTGTAGCTTGTGTCGAAAAGTGAAAATTATGCATACAATTTGAAAAATGATGAAAATTTCATCTTAGTGTTTTTTTACTAAAATAGTATATGCCACAATTTTGCCACATTTTTTTTGACTTTGCCACATCTTTTCCAAAGAAAATCTTGAATTATGTGGTATAATAAGTTGAAAGGCAAAAATACTTAATAGAGATACTTGTTATTGAAGAAGGTGAAATAAATGGACAAGATGAATGAAATTGATGAAGGAAATGCAAGGCTGAGAAAATTAAAAAAGTCTAGAAAAAGGATGATCATTACAATTATCATTCTGCTA
>Ga0123355_10019298_pt1 | contig 10854 bp, 8 predicted proteins | sample TergutEmb28metaG_3_FD_89872 | JGI IMG/M metagenome (GOLD analysis project Ga0123355, IMG submission 89872) | Embiratermes neotenicus P1 segment gut microbial communities from Petit-Saut dam, French Guiana - Emb289 P1 | ecosystem: Host-associated > Arthropoda: Insects > Digestive system > Gut ...
CGTCAATTGGCGGTGGAGGGGCTAGACCCCGACGCATGGCAGACTGACGAAGTTATCACAGATTCCGAAGATGATAACGATATCATTATCTTATCGCGGTTGTGTGATGACGGCGGTCGCGATATTATACATGTCGGCATTGACTTTGAACATGACGGCATGCAGTTTGTGCCGCTTAAAGTAACCGCAATGCAATTTCCTACAGAGGAAAACCCGCATGTCATTTTAGATATTGCGGATAATTTTGCAGATTCCATTGAGTTTGCCGACGACGCGATAAATCATGCGGAATCGGAATCGAAGCCGATGGGGCGGGTAAGCAAGATAAGCAAGCAGGTAGATGCCCATGAGTAGCGATGATGAAAAAACCACAGCGCAAGGCCGGGCATCAACCCGCACAACCGCTGACAACCGCTTGCAAGATTTAATCGCTAAGCTGGAGAGCAGCATAAGAGAGCTGTATGATAGTGACAAGTACAGGCATTACCTTGACACTATGGCAAAGTTTAACAATTACTCCGCACGCAACATTATGCTGTTGCAGAACCAAAACCCCGATGCAACCTATGTTGCAACGTATAATACATGGCAAAGAGAGCATGGGCGACAGGTGAACCGCGGCGAAAAGGCTATGTACATCATTGCTCCGCGCACAAAGACGGTTTGGCCTGACGGCGCATCAGACAATGCCCAAACTCCGCAAGACAGCACATCATCTGTAAATGCCGATAATAACAATGCACCATTGACTTACACCTATTTTCGCGCTATGGCTGTGTTTGATGTATCACAAACCAGCGGCAGGGATTTTCCAAAGATAACCAACAAGCTGACCGACCAATTATTTGATGATGCGTCACCATTGAATGCCTCTACAAAAGAGGCATTTTTTGATGCCTTAAAAGTTGTGTCACCCGCCCCTATCTACATCGAAAATCTCGGGGGTACTCTTAATGGGTATTATCATCTTGAGGACAAGCGCATTATGATAAATGCCGGTATGGGTGCGGCGCAAACGATAAAAACTACCATCCATGAAGTGGCGCATGCCATTATGCATGATATGGATAGGGGCCTAATGCCAACCGATGATGCAAAAACAAAAGAAATCGAAGCTGAGTCGGTGGCGTATGTGGTTTGTCAATATTTTGGATTTGACACATCTGATTTCTCTCTGGGATACATCGCTTCATGGAGTGGTCACGATAAGGAGTTGGTGCAGTTCCAAAAAGCACTTGATAACATACAAAAAGCATCAAATAGCATTATCAAAAATATCAGCAGTGAATTTGAAAAAATCTGTAACGAACGCGGCATCGATTTGCCCGGTGCAGATTCTCAAAGAAAGGATGGTCATGACCTAAATACATCGCATTTAGGGTCAGATATATCACGCGACGGCAATGCGGTGCATGCAGACAAGGAAACTGCACCACAGAAAGAAAAAAACAACGGCACAGACGCTGTGCATGATGTGCATGACGAGGAACTCGAAGAAGCTATGGCGCGGCCCACAACACGCATACTCATAAAACCCAAAAAGTCACCTGTGGATTGGGTGACGGATGAACAGGTCGAGAAGGCCCGCGGGGTTTCTGTGTTAGATTATTTAAGGGCCACGGAGCCTGAAAATATACAGCAAATAAGCCCATCTGAATATCGCAAGATTGACCACGACAGCTTCAAAATTTTTATGGGGAAGGATGGCAGCTGGGGCTGGAAGTGGCACAGCAGGGGCTTTGGCGGCAAAGATGCTATTGATTATCTGAAAATGGTGGAAGGTCTTATGTTCCAAGATGCTGTAAGGAGACTGTGTAACGATTCAAGGCCGGCGCATCCTCTCAACGGCCTATCGTCCGGCAGTCAAGCGTTTGGTGGTTTGACATCTAAAAACTTGATGAATAGTCATGTTGCAAATGGTGATGACAAAGCACAGCAACATACAATTCCCGGCATTGCGATGCCCGGCGGCGGCAATAATCCTGATGCAATATTTGAACTACCGGCGGCCTACTGGAACCAAAACAAGGTAAAGGGATTTTTGCAAAATGTTCGCGGCATTGATGCTGATGTTGTTCAGCGCTGTATCGACAGCGGTGTTTTAAAACAAACCGAAAAATACAGCAACTGTCTATTTATCGGTTTGGATGAAAAAGGCGAAGCGCGCTTCGCATCTGTGCGCGGCCTACAAAAACCGGGCGAGACAGCGTATCGTGGCAAGATTAAAAACAGCGACACGCAGTATGGTTTTTATATTCCTGTCGTACAACAAAATCAAAAGGCTGCTACTGAACTTTTTGTTTTTGAATCACCCATCGAAGCGATGAGCAAGGCCACTTTGGATAAAGCTCACCCGGCAGCAGGGCATCTGTGGAATGCCGTGCACAGGTTATCTTTGGATGGTGTGTCAGATAAACCGTTGCATAAGTACCTTGAAAATAACCCGCAAATAACAAAGATTGTGCTATGTCTCAACAACGACCACACAGCAGAGCAAAATGCAGGGCAGATTGCGGCCGAAAAAATTATCGAAACAATCGAAAGTAGATATCAGAGCAAATACAAGGTTGTTAACAAACTGCCGGGCACCGGAACCGATTGGAACGATGCACTGATGGAATACAAGCGCATCAACCGGGGCGGCGGCGAAAATAAAAATCAAGACGCAGAAACAAAAAAACACGATTCAGAAGAAAGGGGGCCTGATAACGACCTTGACACAACAGAATAAAACTCTAAAAAAGATTGAGGTGACTTTCACGAAATGAACCAAGAGGAACAATTAACGAGGGAAACCATGCACCAGGCATCAAATCTTATGTTTAAATCGTTTGAAGTATTGGCCTTTACAATGGCCATTGCCGGACAGATGTTAAAAGCAGTATATTTAGGTGTCAACTGGTTGGTCACAAAAGAAGAAAACGCTTTGTTCGGTAATCGCGGCAATGGTGACAGCAACGACCGCGGTGCTTACGATAACGGAGACGCTCACGCCGATGGGGAGGTTTGGCAGCAGGGCGGTTTAATCAGTCAATCGGATATGGTTTTGCGCAGCCGTGAACTCGGCCACGAACTGGAGAGTGCGCACATACCTGTTGATGTTGCAAACCTAAGGCCACTGGACTACATAGCCAGGCAACACGGAATATCAATATCTGCTGTTGAAGGACAAGACGGACACACCGTGTATTACTCGCGGGCAGATGCAGGTCTTATGACTAATGTTATGCGCGATATTGCGCAATATCAAGGCGATACAGATTATGCACATACCATTGACGGTGCCATTTTCAGTGAGCAATACGACAATTCGACCTGGTATTCTAAAGTGTACAACAACGCGAAACACTTAGCAAACAACCTCACATACAGGCTCGAAAATGCGCTTGGACGCAAAGCCGAAGATGGTGTTACCAATATCGCGGCTTACGACGGAGAGGGCCCGGAAATGCTTACATTTGCGCCGGATAATCAAACTCCATCCGCATCTAACGCCGATGTCGCGGAACAAGAAGAACCCCCGAATAATGACTATAGCTTCACTTTTACCCCGGCCAAAAACTTACCCGAAGGATGGGGCTGGAGGGAATGGAGGAATGGAGTGATACGCGATAGCTTGGTATCGCCGAAGGGCAACGAGGTGGTGCTGTATGACTATCAAACTAAGGAATATAAGTTTGGTGGAGAGTGGCACTACATAGGCGACAGCGGTTTTGACAGAGATTCCTTTGAAAAACTTACTCGTGATGAGTACGTCGAACCCCCGAAGGAGACGGGTGACTACAGCTTCAAATTTTTCCAGGCCAAAAACCTACCCGAAGGATGGGGCTGGAGGGAATGGAATGATGGAAGCGGAGACTTGGTATCGCCGGAGGGCAAAGTGGTGGTGGAGTATGACTATCAAACAAGGGAATATAAATGGTTTGATGAAAAGTGGCACTTCATGGACGACAGCGGTTTTGACAGAGATTTATTTGAAAGACTTGCTCGTGATGAGTACGTGCAAGTCACAGAAGCGGTCTCCAACGAAGAAAAGGTGGTTTTAAACCCGGGTGATGACTTGGGATGGGGGCATAGTTGGGGTGGGGACCAATCAAGCGACATGGACCAAACTTTATTTTCCGATATCGATACAATATCGCAAGACCCATTTGCGATGTTGGGGGAACGTGACCAAGACCACCCACCAGGCAACCGTTCAGACGGTGCCGGCCACGACACCCAAAGACCGGCTTCCGGACATACAGGGGATTTTGCCCAAGACAAAGCGAGAGCCACGGCCAAAGTAGCAGAACACAATGACAAAATCGCAGAAGAACCAAACAATGCAATTGAACATGCAAAAAACATACCCACACCGGGTGCAAGAGATGACTAATGGATTGTCGGTGCTTTGGTGTGTTATTTTAACAAAGGAGAGGATGGATGGCCAGCTTATACAGCGACATAAAAAAGGATTCTGTGGTTAAACCAAGCAAAAAAACTAACAAAATCATTATGCGTTATGCTATGCCTTTTGTGTTATTTGGCGTTGTGGGATTCTACATTGCAATGATGATTGATTTTATTCCGATTCATCCGCTTATCGTAGGTGTAATTGCGGGTGGTGTGGCGGTGTTTTGGCGATTTGTCAATACCGATGACCGAAAATATCGCACCGGAATTGAATACGGCTCCGCCGCCTGGGGCCGACCTTCTGATATCGCGCCATACCTCAATCCTACCTTGCGCAAAAATGCCATATTATCAGCAAGCGAGGGGTTGAACATGGAGCGACCGGAAAATATCACCTTCGACAGAAATAAAAACGCACTTGTCATTGGCGGTTCCGGCACATGGAAAACAACCGGCTTTATTATCCCAAACATCTTACAGGCAAATGCCAGCTTTTGCATAACCGACCCCAAAGGAGAAATCCTTGAGCAAACAGGACGTTTTTTGCTAAAAAAAGGGTACTGTGTCAAAATTTTTAACATGAAAGACAAGCATCAATCCAACTCATACAATCCGTTCCACTACATCAGACCGCATAAAGCTATTGACGACATCGAAACTTTGATTGATGTTATCGTAGAAAACACCGACAAGGGATTAGACGGCAAGTCAACCGGCAAGTCATCTGACCCTTTTTGGTCTCATGCCGAAAAATCCTTGCTTTCTGCACTGTTTTGCTATGTCTACTTTCGTATTGAACGCAAGGAACAGCAAAACATGCAAAGCATCTGGGAGTTGCTTAAAATGATTGATGTAGATGAAAAAAACGACAAACTTGTAAGCCCATTTGACAAGTTGTTTGCAGATTGGGAGCTGGATGAGCCTGACCATTACGGCGTTCAATGCTACCACGCCTACAAAAAGGGAGCCGGAAAGACCCTGAAATCAATTTTGATTCAGACCAACACAAGAATCCGTAAGTTTATCAATCCCGACTTACTTAGCATGATGTTGGTGGATGAATTGGAATTAGATAGGATAGGCGACCGCAAAACTGCTTTGTTCGTAATTCTGGATGATTCAAACCCTACTTTCAACTTCATGGCCGCCGTTATGTACACGCAGTTGTTCAACATTTTACTCAATAAAGCTGATTCTGTGTACAAAGGCACGTTGCCTTATCATGTACGGTTTATGCTGGATGAGTTCGCGAACGTTGGCAAGATACCGTATTTTAACAACCTAATTACCACCATTAGAAGCCGCAACATATCTGCGACTATTATCTTGCAAACACTGCAACAGCTGCACGAAACATACAATGATGCGGCCGATGTAATTGTGGCCGGTTGTGCTTCTGTTGTATTTCTCGGTGGTCAAGACCTTAAAACTCTTGAATTTATCGAAAAGAAGCTGGGCCAAGAAACAATTGATATTGCGGAATCCAGCACCGGTACACAATCGAACACAAAAAATTACAGGCGCATGGGGCGCGAACTTATGAAGGTCAACGAATTATCCGCAATGGATAATAAAAAATGCATTGTAATGATTGGAGGTATCAAACCATTTATGTCATTTAAATATGATGTGACCAGGCACCCCGATTTTGAATACACGCCCAGAGCCAACGACAATTTCAGTTGGGATATGCAACAATTCCTGGTGCCGAGAACTCACATGGAACTGGCTCTCGAACCTTTGCCCAAAAGCATGATTTACAATGAGGTTATAAAAGTAATTGTCAACACAACAGACGATGACGGAAACGGCGTCCAGGCCGAGCGCATCGACGTTGGAGTGCCTGATACATGTGTGTATGTTGACGTCGAACGAGCCGGTCAAAATGTCGCGGGTGGTTATCGCAAAGTATGGTATAACCGCGATGTTGTGTGTCTTGCAGAAGGTGAAGATACAATCTTTGCCAGACTGCTGTTACTGCGTGCAATGAAGATAATGATTAGACGTAAGGTGATACCACCTGTGCCGTCTAACTACAAAAAGCTATCCAACGCTGATTTGTGGAAAGATTATCCGTTACCTACAAATCACACAAAAATAGATGTGGGCATCAAGGGCATGCATGCTATTTATATGCCCGATACAAACGTCATTAAAATTGCTCTTGAAAAAGATGTGTCGATGTATTTCTTCGACTTGAAGCCGCGTGAAGATTTGGCACTTCTTAGAGCAAAAAAATTCATCGAAGAAAGGAGAGCTGAAATACGAAGGAAGCGCGAGAAAGCAAAATCCGGTAAAAAATCTTAAACAGCAAACAACAATATAATGGCGAACAATGCGCCGGAAAGAGAGAGCAAGCTATGTTTTTAATTCAAATGGTAAACAATTTAAGCAATTTAATTAATACCATAGGTGGGACCTACGGTATTAATGTAGACGGTGTGGGTGACCTCCTCGAAAGCGGTATTATGCTTTTGGGCGGCGGCATTGGTGCTGTCGGTGCCTTCATGGTTGTTAACGGCATAACTACAGCTGCCGATAGCGGTGATGACGTTAACCCGGCCGACAAGAAAAGAGGTTACAAAGCAATAGCCTCCGGTCTCATCTTAGTTGCGATGGGTATTTCGTTAATACCTTTGTTAAATAATATTATCACTATCAACTAAACGAAGCACCGGATTAATTGCAGCCCCTGTGTTGTGTACTAAGAAGCACAGGGGCATAAGGAAAAGGGGGGCGACAACCTTCATTCAACGGCTTTTAGATGCAATAGGCAATTTTTTTAGAGAAATGCTGGTGCAGGGTATTACAAATAATCTGCAACCGGCATTTGATGCTTTTGCTGCCCGACTTGATAATTCTACCGCATTATTGCAGCAAACACCTCAAACTTACAATGCAGGAATGTTTAACATGGTTATGGGTCTCGCGCAAAATGTTATGATGCCTATAGCTGTCGTTATTCTTACTGCCATTTTGACGTATGACTTAATCTACACCCTGGAAAATAAAAACAGTATGGATGAGTTTGACTTTTACCATATTCAATTGTGGCTTGTGAAAGTCGTCGTGGCCCTTCTCTTTCTTGGTAACTCAATTCAGATTATCAATGTAATATTCACGTTGGGTGTGGTAGCGGTTACCGGTGCTGCGGAATTGCTAAATGCGGAGATTGCCGCAAACCCCATCGATGATGTCATTTATTACATTACATATCACACCACCAATGAAGACTTAGGGGCGTTGGCAGGGCTGTTTTTGATGTCTTGGCTGGTACGACTTATCATGTTAGTTGTTGAATTAGTTATACACTGGGCTATTTTAAGTCGCTTTTTCATTATCTACATAAAAATGACAGCGGCTCCAATACCTTTGGCAACTATGATAAATCACGAGTGGCGTCACGTCGGCAATAATTATCTCAAAACAATCATGGCTGTGTCTTTTCAAGGTTTCTTCATGATTGCGATAATTGCATTATACTACGTAGCCTTACTGACCGCAACAAACATCGAGGGCGGCATCGACATGAGCAACATTTGGAACGCTCTGGGGTTGCCAATTCTGTACAGCATTATCGTGGTTACTTTACTGTTGAAAACCGAAAGCATATCAAAGAGTATTTTTGGAGCTATGTAGCTTCAAAATTAATTGTAACGCAATAGCAACTGCATTATGATTTGATATTCAAAACGATATGTCTTGCAATTTGGTAAAAAATAAGGTAATATTTTTGGTAATGCATTGCTTTAAGTTTTAAAATGCAAAATACGCCAAAAGGAGTTGATGATACACTATGACTTTGCTGCAACTAGATAAGCAAATCGCACTCACTCAAGTTCACCTTGATGCTCTGGAGCGCAAAAAAGCTATGTACCTCGAAGAGATGGAAAAGCTTACGAAATGGCGTGAGTTACGTTGCGAAGTCGAAGAAAAAGGTCATGTGAGCCGCGGGCGTTCAATGTCATTTGAGCAATTGAGCACATTTATGAATATCCAAAAAAACAATGGTCACGACCCGCTTAAAGTCGAGGAATCGCTGGATTTAGCGCAGGGCATCAAGAAAACCAAAAAAACATAGGCACAAAACCAAACAACAGAAAAAAATAAAAATCCGCTAAGTGTTCATTCATTTGGTGGATTTTTATTTGACATAAGAAGGGAGCGAAGCATTTGTACGAAGACAACGATTTCAGCGGAGATATCTCCGTGCCGTCCGATGCACCGTTAGGTGCTGCCCAGCAAGACATTCTTTCCAATGTTGATATCGATGACTTCATCGATAGACTGATGGATTCTGTCATAGACAGAGCGCAGGAATTATTTGAAGATTACTTGAATTCCCCATTTGACCTATTTGCACCATCGCCACTTGAGGAAGAAATGCCGTTTTGGTACTTCGATGAGGATTGGTCGGGCTTTTTCAGTATAGACGGTCAAGGTGAAACGGTGGACATGGTAACAATCGGTGACGTTGAATTTATCACTATAACCACAATTGCCGGAAACAACTTTTTCTTAATTGTTGACAGAAGCTTTGGCCAGAACAACGTGCACTTTTTATCCAGTGTGTCCGAATTGTCATTACTCGCCCTTGCGCAACAAAGCGGAGAACTGGAGTTGATGTCAGAAGTTGCAGAAACTTTTGGGCAACAACCATTTACGCGCGCAGAAACCGCACCGCCCATATCCGCGCCGCAACCGGAACAAGGAGGCGGCTGGAACATATCGAGTGCTCTGGTGCCTGTAATCATTGTCGGAATTGTTGCGCTTGTAATGGGCGTTTTGCAAATCTTTAAGATAAGAGCCAAGAAGCGCAAGAAAGCGGCCATCAAGGCCGCAGAAGATAATGCCGGACGCAACGACGGCTCCGATGATGATTTTGGCTATTAGTAAAAAATAACTTGCAGGAGATGTGACAGCATGGGAGACAAGACCAGACGTGAGCGAATCATCATCAACCTAAGCGGTGCGGAACTTGACGCCATCAACCAAATGGTGAAACAAACAGGGTTCGGAAGTCGCTCGGGGTTTATCAGGAACATGGTTTTACGAGGTTACATCATCCAACTGGACTTAGAGCCGCTCAAGAAATCCGCGGCTCTAATGTCCAGAATCTCCGGCAATGTTAACCAGATTGCTAAACGCGCAAACAGACATGAATTAATCACTCCCGACAACTTCGATGAGGTGTTGCGAGAGCTTCGGCAGTTGCAACAGGATTTCAACAAGATACTGGACGCGATAACAACTCTGGCATCAGGTGAGACGAAAAGTGAAGCTGACAATCAGCTGCGGTAAATATCCGGATACAGCTAATTTCTGACACAGGAAATTTACAACAGAAAACAAAAAATAAAGAAGGTGATTCCACATGCGCCGTATAGTATTTATCAGGCCAATTGCATCAACAGCCCCGCGGCGCCTAACAATGACCCGCCGCATCAGCACAAGAGACCCCTATAGGTCTGTTAATCCGAATTATAAGGCAATCAAACAGCAGTATAAAGCCGAGTATGGCTATCTCGCAAAACAGACTGCACAAAACAGGCGGTATCGTATAGCAAAGCGCAACCTATACCTGGCGTTGCGCAGGTCTTACAAAAATAATCAAAATAATTATGACGAGAACCTGCTAACCGATGCCGCCTTTGCAGCTATGCGCTACGGTCGTTTTATGCCTTTGGCGGCCAGATTTACAGGGCGCAGTTTTCGCGTGTTGAATAAAACTGTGGCAACAGTCACGACAGCAAGTGTTGCGGTAACAAGGGCGGCCATTATGCACCCGGATATCATCGCAAATATACCCGGGGCCGTTATTGGTATGCCGGCCAGACTGACCGGATTGCCAAAGAAAATCAAAACAAGGTATCGTCAGCGTCAAGCTACAAAGCCGGCACGCAAAAGAGAGAAAAAGATATTCAAAATACAGAAAAAACAGTATGACAAAGCTATCGGTAAACGTGGCTTGATACGTGGCGCACTATCGAACTACCTAAACAAAAGCACCGTCGCACGTGGAATTATATCTCAAGTCGATAATGCGAATGAAGACGAAAATCTCGTCGTCGATTCCGGTGTAAAATTCGCAAGAGGTTACATGAACATTCGTGACGGTGTCGTCGTCGGCGCATCGGCGTACAGGCACACCGGACAAGCCCTGAAAGAAGGCATCAAACCACAGAAAGAAAGAAATGCACAAGGTGTCACTTCGGACAACACAAACACAACCGGTGAGCGCAGCGGCGCAAGACTCAACGGCGGTCGCAACACATCAAGCACCATCGGCGGAACAACAAACCGCCCACACTCCAGACTTAATGCGAGCGGCAGTATGTCTGGTCCGAGCCAATTGTCCAAAAAACAGCAAGTACAACGCGCACAGATGAATCGCGCTCGTAATCGCCTGGCATCACAACGCGCCAAGCAAAAGGGCGTGGCGTCCAGGGTTGCCGGTGC
>Ga0123355_10019299_pt1 | contig 10854 bp, 3 predicted proteins | sample TergutEmb28metaG_3_FD_89872 | JGI IMG/M metagenome (GOLD analysis project Ga0123355, IMG submission 89872) | Embiratermes neotenicus P1 segment gut microbial communities from Petit-Saut dam, French Guiana - Emb289 P1 | ecosystem: Host-associated > Arthropoda: Insects > Digestive system > Gut ...
AGTTCTACTAAGAAACACTAGTTCTAAAAATTATCTCTCTGACTGGGAAAAAGTAAAGTTAGGAGTCCCACAAGGTTCAATTTTAGGTCCGTTGCTTTTTCTCCTTTACATCAATGATTTGCCAGGTTCATTAAATAATTTATCTAACTTATCTAAATTGACACTTTTTGTGGATGATACCAATATTATCTTTACACATCCCAATCCTGCAGAATTCGAGGACAACATTAACGAAGTGTTTGAGAAATTATTAACATGGTTCCATATTAATTTACTGTCACTAAATCTAAATAAAACCTATTATATGCAGTTTTATCAAAAACTAATTGTGCAGTGAACATGAATATAAAACACAAAGTAAAACTAAACTCCGTGGCTTTAGTCCGCGAGCGAACCACAAAAGTAATCAAATTAGCAATGTATGCCGTACAAATTTTTTAGGTCTGACGTTGGACAGTACACTATCTTGGAAGCCACATATAGACCAACTTATCTCCAAATGGAATTCAGCTTGTTATGTGATTAGGTCTCTGAAGTCACTTGCTCCCTTGGAGACTCTACAAATGATCTATTTCTCTAGTGTTCATTCCGTCGTATCTTATGGTATAATTTTTTGGGGTAATTCTAGTCACAGTAATACCATTTTTAAATTACAAAAGAGAGTAATAAGAATTATGATGAATGCTGGAAATTGGCAATCCTGCCGTGAGTTATTTAAAAAATTGAATATTCTTCCCCTACACTCACAGTACATTCTCTCCTTATTACTCTTTGTAGTCAAGCATATAAGTATGTTTAAACTCAATTCGATGATAAATTCTATTAATACTAGACACTGTTCAGACCTGTATCTGCCCTCAGTGCATTTGACTAAAGTACAAAAGGCAGTGTATCATTCAGGAATCAACATCTTTAATTGTTTACCTGCTAGAATAAAAGGCCTATCTGGAGATGTAAGGAAATTCAAAACTGCCTTGAAAGGGTTTCTCTTGGAAGGCTCATTTTATACTCTTCAAGAATATTATGACTGGGAACTTATCAATAAGCAATGAATGCTGTTATTGTGGTTGTTTTTTTTTTCTTTAGTAAATTTTCTATTCATTGTATTTCTTCTATTGTCTGATAAAATTTGTATATACTTACACTAACTGGACTGTTGTAAAACTTCCTTTCATTTATGTACTAATTATGTATTACTTATATTGTGACTATTTCCACATCCATATGGAATAGTATTTCAATTGGATCTACGGAAAATAAAGCTAACTAACTAACTAACTACCCATTACTAATTTAACCAAATACCAAAAAGGAGCTCATTTTGCAGGAATTAAAATTTTTAATCATCTTCCAACTCACACAAAGTGTGTAGCAAATGAAATACAAGTTTTTAAATCTGCCTTAAACAGGTTTCTTCTTCCTAAATCATTTTAATCTATCGAGGAGTATTTTAATTCTAATAAATAATATATATTCCAGATTGTTATGTTTTAATGTTATAATTAATATTTTATCATGTAATCATTGTATTACAATTGTATTCTGTAATTTGACAGCTGTAATTTAACAGATACATTGTGTCATCATATTATAACTATAACTATTTCCACATCCATAGGTTGTACCTTTAAATTGATAAATGGAAAATAAATGAATGGAAATTGAAATGAAATTTGTTCTGTGATACAGATGTTTTTGTGAACAGTTTGTTTCCAAACACTTCTATGTCATACAAAACTGCTGGCCTACCTGATTCCAAGTAGCTGTCCTATACTGAGTGACATTTCTCGTACTTGTGAAATGAAAATGGCAGCCACAGCTTCATAGAGTGCAGTGCCATCCATGTTTATTGTAGCTCCAATTGGCATAACAAAGCGTGAAACTCTTGAATCAACTTCATTTTTTTTTTCTAGACAACCCATTGAAATTGGAAGAGTTGCATTGCTGGAAAACAAGTAAACTGTCATTACAATAGGTTATGCAGTGAAGCAAGTTATCACATATTGTACCATTTCTAAAGTATGCTTGAGAGTTCTCTAATTTAAATCACGGCAAGGACAACAAATATCCTCACTGAGATACGTTATGGTGCTCTTTGGGATATTTCCTTCAAGTAGGGTACAGCTATTTCCTCACTAATTGTTTGGCTTAATGCAATTGTCCTTTTATATCACTGGATGCTATATAACTGCAGCATAATTAAACAACCTACAATCTCTCCATCCACTTATGAAAATAGTACACAAACTGGAAGAGATTGCTGTCAAGTAACAGACTTTGAATTTATTTTTCAGCAGAATTCTGTAGTATGAAAGTTACTGCTACATGTTCACAAAAGCTCTCAACTGGATATTTCTAAATTACTAATGCTTAAAGAAACAGAATGCACATACAAAGGTTAAATATGATTATTTACAAATGTTCAGTGGACAAATTTATTACAAGTGAAAAATATGATCCAAATGAGTACACACCACAGTTTTGCTACATTTGTATGTCTGCATCTTTCTTAAGTGTATCTGCATGGTACAGGCACTAACCTTCAAGGCTATATTTGCTAAGAGAGATCTAACTTTACTCAGTTGCCCCTTTTATTCACAGAATAACAGAGATGCTCAGAAGTTTTACATAGGATTCAAATATATAATTTTAGGCTTAGATTTCAAGTATGCATCTGTGCATTTTTTTGCAGAATATGTGATTGCATGTTTTAGTAAACGGTAAATTTGTCGCTGTTCTTGCCATGAAGGCACATAATGGAAGTGCAAGTACATCTCCACTCACATAACCTTGGCCCTAGATGGATGTGAGTGGTCAACTTCTTGCTCTGGATGCTTTACCCCTGAGGAAATAACCCCCTGTACCCATTGAATAGGAGGATGGGTGGGCCTCAGAGCTGATTTGGACATTTTGGGGGAAAGAAAAATTTCTTAACCATTCCGGGAACCATTCCCCAGCTCATAAAGCTGGTCACTCTTCTGACTGCCTTACCCCAGCTCCTTATGTGTTTTCAAAATCTATTTTAATAAATTACAGCTATTATAAAGTATTAATTTATTCAGCTGAAGTTTCACTTTACCACTTTGCTGCAGAACTATGTGGATGTATTTCTGTGCACTCGTATTTGTGTAAGCGTCATCCAAATTCCTGTGTCTCTTATTTTTGCAGTGCTTCAGGGTGCATTATACAGAAATAATAAGTTTTATACGAGACTGAGACTTCTGATTCATTCACCTCATCTGAATTTCAATCAGTGCTGTGTGCTTTGAATGGATCCCACGATGGAACCAAAAACCATGAAGTACCTAACTACTGAACTGATAAATTCCATAAAGAAGAACTCCTCTTTAGAAGCAAATACTCACTATTCAAATTTCATGAGTGGTATGGAATCTGAGGTTTAATACTCTCTTCACAGCAGCCCAGGTTTGAATCTGTTTCTGAGCCAAATAAGTCCACTCCACATTCTGCCACCCCATCTCTTTAAGATCCATTATATTATTATTCTACCATGTATGCCATTTCTTTCCAAATGATCTCTTCCCCTGACATTTTGAAACCAAAAGTTTTAATAAAAGTTCTGGTAGTTTTAAATTCATATACACTGTACTTCATAAACCTGCATTTATTCCCAACCCACCAATAATAAATCATGGAAGCTATGAACACTAATAGACAGAAATTTGTTCTCTAGAATGTGCACCAAGTATAACCTGTGATGAATGCAGGATGCATTCTTCAGCCCTAGTAATATCATATTAGATTTTAAGCTCTAAAATCAATGCCTGTTCATGCATCTGCCTTTAGAATGGGACATTGTGTCATCTGATAGCTACGTATGTACCAACATTTTGAAGCAACCTGTTCCCTTCATCTTCCCATCATAAAAATATTATCTGAATTGGGACGAATTCTGAAGATTTGTTACTCGAGGACGCATTATTGAATTATTTTGCTGCAAAATATTGGCACCATGATTTGCTGTCTGTAGGAATCATACCTGGATCCCGTACCAAACGCAGTGAACAAAGCCTGTGACATGTTCAGTATAAAACGGAAGGGCAGCTTTCTGGTACAGATGCTGTAATACAGTGGGATCACTACAAAGCCATGTATGAACAACCCCAGCATGACAGTTGTAAAATACATCCCTAGCTGTCCAAAAATCACCATAAAGCTTTTCATTTCAACCACCTTTGCAGCAACAAGGAAGAATATACCAATTGGTGAGATCCTGTAACAAACATAATGATGTTAGGCAGAATTATGTAACATTTAGTCAGTAGAAGACTCAAGGGCTTTGTTCTTTATAGCAGGTACAAGAATACTGTGCTTCAGATGTAAAAGGATGATATTTCTATGTGTGAAAGTAACATTAAATGTATTAGTTTTAAAAGGAGACATTTCCGGCAGATTCATAACAAATGTTTCATTCTCCAATTATAATTCAGAGGCTTTTTGTGCTCTTCTGTAACTGCTTAATAAGATTAAAATGGACTGAAGCATAGGATCAACACCATTAAAGTTTCAGAGTGAAGGAGTTACACAAATTGGATAAATGCTGTTTATAAAAAGCAAACTTTTGATTCTTAGCCACTGTGTAAGATGATATAGAGAGTATAAATATAGAAAGAGTACAACACTTGAAGTGCTTCAGGCTCTGAGAGTGGTGAATAGTAAGAGTGAAGTCTCCATGGCAGTGATGCTGTGCACACTGGAAAATGGTTACCAGCAGTTTGGGAGAAACTGCTGCCTTCATCTTGAGAGTACCGAACATCACATCACACAAAGACGCAGTCTTAAATGAGACATCATTGGGTGATCATAATTTGGCAGTTGTCTTGTACATATCAGCTGCAAAATGACATGTACTACAAGACATGACACAGCTCATGTAAGTAACATGGTACAGGTAAATTTTCCTAATGCATGCTATAAAGTAGTATAGGAAAAACAGAGATATAGTGCCACTCACTCTTAACCTGAACATCAGATATGGGTGTGTGCTTAGCTTCAAGTCCCAACTGCTTTACCCTGGGTGAAAGAAACCTGGGTACCCACTGAAGAGGATGCTAGGTGGGCCCCAGGGCCATTCTGAGCATTTCTAAGACAACAGATCAGTGGTTCAGTTATATTCTCATTCTACCAGGATTTGGTATAATTTCATATACCATCTGTCATGAAAGAGGAAAAAAGGAAGCTTTCAGAAATCTAGGAACAATCTTTGCCATAATAGTAATTGGATTTCTAAGATTTATAGTACGACCACACTGCATATATACAGTAGGAATGGACATTGACACATGAGCATACTTTACATCAGCAACAATAATCAATGCTGTAGAAACAGGAATTAAAATCTTCAGATGACCTGCAACAATACACAGATAGCCTGCTTTGGAGCACCAGGAGTATTTACAGTTTTGTGTGAAACTGATACTTCTTATGACACTAACTGCTACAAGCACCAGTAACTGTATATCAATGGCTGTCACACTAAACTTTCAAACTTGTCGTCACATTGAGTTTATCTCCTTTCTTCTTTCCTAATGAACCTGTTTGTTAGCATAATTGAGTAATATAGCTAACAAAGAGATGAGTTTCTCACCAAATCACCCAGTATGTGATCATCAACATAGCAGCAGCAAGTGATTCAAAGAATATCAACAGTGGTTTTCCTTTCTCTGCCATCTTTGCCAGTGCAATGCCAAGAACAGTTGCAAACACTACAAGACCCAGGATGTTGGTCCCAGATACATATTTGTGGCTAACTGTCCAGTCCAACAATGTAAGGTTATTGGCTGCAAGTAGAAAATATATCATCTTACAATTGTTTTGTACTGTATTCATTGTCTAGAAATTAATTGCCTGGTTTCATTTGTGTTTCATCCTCATTATGGTGAGCAGCACTGTTCTTCATTCTGAAGTCTGGTATATGTTTTGAGGCAACACTGCAGTCAGCTTCATAAATAATAGCATCCCTTAGTTTTTAACATTTTTTACAATGTTATGGAACATCTTAAATTTTGGTTCTGTCACTGTTATTCAGAAAATGGCAAGGGAAGTTGTAAAGGATTATGAAAGTACATATGCTAGCATTTGCTTCAAAAGATTCAGGGAGTCGAATCACAAATGGAACTTTTCTTTTAACAATTTTGTCAGTACTGTAACGAAAGTAAATTTTAAAAGATATATACATTGCTCAGAAGAGGTGAGATTTTGACAAGTTTGCTGGTAGTATACCGACAAGAAAAAAAGTGTTGCATATAACCTGATTTGGGGTAGTTAATGCTGTGCACCAAATTTGAAACCAAAGTCAGTGTCCCTGAGTTTTGCCCGTTCAGGTCTAGTTCCTGTCACAAGTATCAAAAAGAGGCCCTAGAGTCTGGTGCCTGTATAAATAAAACAGCTCTTAATTATGTTTTGTCACTGTTATACCATTCCTGGCCCCTAATATTATTAAGTAGTGGTACTTTTATTTCCACAACAACACACTCCTTTTAACTTTATCTTTTTGTGACTTCATATTCACAGTACCTACTAGCATCCCTTCTTCCACATGGATATTATTTCAAAATGGATTTTAATAATGTTTCTTCAGATCCGTATAACATGAGCCAACAAGATTCACTATTTTCTATTAATTTATTTCAATAGTAAGCTTCTACTTGTTTCAAGCAGGCTTGCTGCTCATCATCAGGAGGATCAAATCTGTATAAACAGCAGCTGGTATAGTCATGCATTATGTTGACTGGATGCTGGAAAGATCCTGATATACCACATTGCACGGTCAACAAAATATTAAATTTCTTCAGATGTTTATTACCCACCAACAATGTAGACTTATTATGCAAATGTAGATGCCTATTATTTTATATCTTACATTCTCCAATAAATTCCAGTTCTGACTGAACCACCATCAGGGAGATTACAATTTTAAGTGAAGGGAAGCATCTAAGATCTATACTTGTATATACATTCACTGATGTCTTGCATATCACACATCATACCAAACACAATTTGTTAAGGTGTTTAGTAAAGGTCCCTTCTCTTGAAATTTCTCCTTCATAATAGTTCAGTTAAAATGAAACATGTTGGCAAATGTATGCTATAAAATAATGGGTATTGACATTTACCTGATGGTGGGTAATAAATATTGAATTACAGAGACGCAGAATGCGCAACACTTCACTATTTCTTCATGCATTCTGCCTTGATTTTCACTCTAGTTCTGACTGTAAACATTTACTTTTATCACAGCCAACCTTGTCTTTCACATAAAATGGGGTCTTGTATAATATGATGGCTCATATTAATATTCTAAGAGTGCATATTTTGATACTTCATAAAAAATTTCACTTTAGTTGATCCATTCTGCTTCCAATTGACCTTGTTGAAAGACAGGTTTCACTTTTGTAAAGCACAGAAAAACAAGAGAATAATAATTTAGTGTGGTGGACATGCTAGGCCCTGATTTTTCATTCTATTTTTTTATAATGCTTGCAAACATAATGACATATCTGACAGAAGTGCCTGCCAACAAGTTTTACATTTCAGTTCATATTTAACTCTCCTTTAAGTGAGAATTCAGGCTTAAATAATTTTATTTGTGCAGATTTCATCAGTTCTCAGGTTGAAACAGCAGTAAAATAATGGTTTGAATAAATCCTCTTAGGAGTGGACAAGTTTTCTAACAATCTAGAAGCCACTTCAAAATTCTGTGTGCCACAAGTGTGATGTGAAGCAAGCTGCATACTGAAGTTCCAAAATTATTAGACACTGCAGTACAAAATTTAGTCACAACAGCGACCTAGCTCCCAGAATTTGTCCAGTCCTGGATTCCTTTCCATATGTGTAGCTTGCTGTCAACTGAGTTTGCAAATAGAGGGATGGGTGAGAGAGAGAGAGAGAGAGAGTGTGTGTGTGTGTGTGTGTGTGTGTATTTACACATCAGCACACTTGGTTTTGAATTATTTGAATTGCTTAACATGTTACTGAACATGTCCAATAGTACTACAGTTACATATTCACATTGGACTCTATACGTTTTAGAAATATACTTCATGCTGCATATTGTGTGATAAAGAGAGTAGAAAGATGGCGGGAGTGTGTGGGTGCTTATATACAAAATGTTACTTTTATTTAAAATTTTGGCTACAGAAACAGCATGTTATTATACAATAATTTCATGAAGGCCTACTCACCAGTTACACCTCCATCAGAAGGGGGAGAAAGCTGAGTCTGATACTGTAAGGAAAAACAAACACGTTGCAGTTTCAACATTTAAAGCTTTCCAAACATTTCAGTAATAATTTTAAGACATTTCCCTGACACAAAACAAGTCCATATACTGACTAGGCAACCATCCACAGTGACTCTGGTCCCCACCCAGTACATACCCAAAGGGAATTTGAAGATACGATGGCCGAAATATAACTTCCGCATAATACAGTGATGAATAATATGTGAAGTTGTACTTGTAAATGTTACCATCAGATGGGCATGTTTATAGAGCAGTGTACTGTACCACCACTCCTCCCTACGTCTGTATGGCATGATGTTTAAATAAACTCACATTTTACTTCTACCGTAGCAGGTAAACAGGTTAGGAGACGGCATGATATCTAGAACGTTTCTTCCAGTAATTTTTTTCCTAAAGTGGGAAATGTTACACATATCCAGTGACATCTGTTGTAAGAACAAGAAATACGTGAATGTCAGAAATCTGTCGTGTGGAAACACGTAATGTTCTGCTGAGTGCTGAAGGCGGTTGGTAGTCAAAGCAGGGACACAGAACTTCGCACAATAGCCAGAAGGATTCTGCGCGCTCCTGGATTGGTAAGTTGGTGCTGGCGATCAGTACAGTACCGGTGGGCGTTGGGGGGGAGAAGGCTACGCTACGTTCTGTAAGTTTACTGGCAGCAAGTGCTTGGACCAGTTAAATTAGGAGCCAGAAACTCGTTTGCACGAGGACAGCAAAAGTACACGCTCTCTCTGAGTAGCCGACTACGGTTCAAAACGTGTCAACGGTTGTCTTTTTAAAATTCGGTGCTAAAATGTCAAGAAGGAACGTATTCGAAGGGGCATGAGGAATGATAGAGCTTTATTTTATCTAGAATTGGTTATGTGTCTGGAAAACAGGAAGAACAAGTTACAAACTGTCGGCAATGCCTAACAGTTCTGGTACATTCGCCTTCTTATACACCCTAAATTTTAAATCCGTAAAATGAATTTTAAAAAAACAGTTCAAATGCGATTATTTTAGACGTACTGTTTTACGTTTTATACAAAACACATGCACACACACACACACATATTATACGTCTTTTTTCACGTCTTAGCAAAAGACTTGCAGTCTGTCACGCTGAATTCTTATGTTCAAATCGGCAGCTGTTTCTGCGGCCCTTCTGCCTTCTCAATAATAAATAACAATGGTCGCGATATATATTATGAATTTAATGAAGTTTCTTTTCTTTTTGTCCGATTTTAAACAAAATTCGGAAGTGTAGACAAATTTTCGTAAAAATTCCAAATATGAAAATTAAAAAAAAAAAAAACGCCCGGTGGGGGTCGCAGTGTTCCATACTCGATTAGCCTATGTTTCGTTTTTCAAACGCTTCGTCGGTCTTATATCGTGCTTCACAGGGAACACAACATTCTGCATTTATGAAGACTAATAACGGCGAGATAATCTTAACTTTATTTATAGGGTTGTGATAATAAACAACAATAGAGAAAAATACCTTCCATCACAACTAAGAATGTTTATTATATATATGAGAAATTTGCTTGCAATATATTAACTATTTATTTCAACCAGCACTTTAATGAACAATTCTATAAGCTAAGTTACACTTTTTAAGTAGCTACTCCAGCGCACCTTGTGGATAACTTCAAAATTTCTTACAACATGTTTCGGCCGAACTGGTTAATACGTAATACTAAAAAAATACTAAAGAGAATTACTGCACTTTAATAATAAAAAAAAAATTATATAATATTTACGGGGGTCAAAAGCCGACATGGACTCAGGGGTTATACAGATGCTGATATGTAAAACCAATAAATCCTGAGCAAACCAACCGCAACAACAACGGCGGCTCTGTCGGCAAAACCTACTCCCACGTCCACGAAGGCTATGGCCGCGTGACCCCTGGGCAATGCAGCTAAAACTGCAGCAGACGGGAGAGGGTGCAGGTGAAAGTCCAGCGCCTTAAAACTGGGCCCATTCAGCTACGGGAGCACACCGCTACAGAAAAGCATGCAGGTCTAGAGGCATCAAGGTGGCAGCCCCACCACTAGACTCACCCCGCGACGGGCCGGTAACCTATCCAGGGGACACCAAGATACTCGTAAAATCATCAAAAGGAAGAAGCGGACCGACACTCAATACGACAACAAGGCCAGGTTTGACGGACAAAGATTTGGGAAAATAAAAGTAGCCACATGGAATGTAAGGAGAATTGCGGAGAAAACGGAGGAATTACAAACAGAACTGCTGAAAAGGAAAATTTACATTATAAGAGAAACAAAGGAGAAAAATAAAGGATCAGAAGACACAGGTAATTACGTAATGATTTACTGCAGGGTACCAGCTAACCAATGGGCATCATCTGGAGTAGCGATTGCAGTTAGGAAAGAATGGAAACACAAGATACAAGACTACACTTGGATTTCGGACAGAATAATTGAAACTAGAATAAAAGTACTGAATAAAAACTTTACAATAGTAGTATATGCGCCGGTAGAAGGAAAGGAACAAGACACAGAAGAATTTTACAGAGAACTGCAACAAAGTATGGACAAAATTCCTAAAAATGAAAATATTATTTTAGCAGGAGATTTTAATGGAAG
>Ga0123355_10019300_pt1 | contig 10854 bp, 6 predicted proteins | sample TergutEmb28metaG_3_FD_89872 | JGI IMG/M metagenome (GOLD analysis project Ga0123355, IMG submission 89872) | Embiratermes neotenicus P1 segment gut microbial communities from Petit-Saut dam, French Guiana - Emb289 P1 | ecosystem: Host-associated > Arthropoda: Insects > Digestive system > Gut ...
CAGTTGCTATGCATTTTTCGGCACGCATCAACAGGGACTGAGTAGCAGAAGCAACGTTGTCTGGATGGTTGCGTATGTGTTCTGCCGCTGCAAAAATACGATCGCGCAGTGCTGCTCTTGACTGGACCTTAGTTTAGTACACTAACGTCTTCATGTGGCCCCAGAGGTAATACTCAAGAGGTGTAAGATCTGCCGACCTCGGTGGCCATACAACGGGCCCACGACGATCTAACCAGTGGTTAGGGAAGCATTCATTTAAGTACTCCCTCACATGCCGAGTGCGTCAGCTGAACAGGTGCAGTACGTGGAACCGCAAGAAGACCGCACTTTTCTCAGGTCATTATCTCCGTAACCGTTCAACTTTGGATATAGGTGTTTTGGGTTATATCGGTATACTTTAACATATGGAACATTCTCCCGAAGTCTGGCACATTCCTCCTGGGACACCCTGTATATTTGTCTTCTCAAACAACTTCATGGAAACTGAGTTACTGGAAGCCTTCATTTTATTAAGCCTACTTAAAAAAACAAGAGCAAAGATTTGAAGCATTTCTACCAACGTTCGAAACAGAAATTTGTCCCTGTGGTTAAAAATCACGCCACGAATCCTTGTGTGAGAAGTGAAGTAGTGCCCCCAATTATGTGTTTCTTTGATTACTTGGCACTAATATTTTCTATATAAGTTGCATGCTCTCATTCATTCCTTAGGTTTGACATAATATCACAAAATATAATAGTGTGTATGGACGTGACGACAAACTCATCCAGGTGTATCTCCTTGAAATCTAATTTTGTATAAAATAAATTCAAAACAATTAAATTACAAATGCATGAAAATGTTTAATATAAAAAGTCCTCCTTCATAAAAAACAAAGCTGTGAAGTCTCAGTCATATCACCATATTTGTGAGCCCACAAAATTATTAATTTATAAAATAATCGTGGTTTCATATTTATTACACTGGAAGCCACTTCACGTACAACATTAGTGTTGTAACTTTATACCGCACGAAGAATCAACATTGCTGCGAGGGTATATCCAAATATGGCAAAGGCAGTGGTCATACAAAAACTAACGTATTTCAATCATGTCTGTTGGTAAGTACTGGAAAAATATAAAACTTGGTTCAAAATTGCTTGAAAATAGATAATAAAGACTTGGATATTGCAGCGTTTCCTTTCAACTTTTAGCTGGAATATAAAAATAAATTAATACATTGTTAATAATGTGAAGATTCCTCAGAAGTATTGCTTGTAAACTAAATTTTTTTCCGGCTACTGCCATGAAGGCATATAAGAGGAGCAGAGTTCTATCTACACTCACACTTAATCCCTGCATCGGAAACAACTGGTCAACTGTAGGCATCGGCCATTTTGCTCATGGAAAAAAATACGATATCCATCGAGTAGGAGCTTGGTGGGTAATAGAGCCATTCTTGACGCTCTGAAGAAGAGAATAATCTCATGCGACTACGGGATTCGAGCCCCGAATCTTCCAGCTCCTAACCTATTCATTACACTGACTGAGCAACCCGGCTCCCGATATACTGCTTGTATGTGAATTGATTGTCACCTCAGTGATAGAGTATATTGCCCGAATTCAAACCAATATTAATTGTAACCTAAATGCAAACTTGCTTTCTTTTCGTCATTCCCAAATATTACTGCTTTATTCCACTCTCTAGATGTGTATTATTGTGTTAATATTAGTATTTTCTTCTTTGTTTTTGCGAGGAAACCTGAAAAAATATATATAACATTTCTTACACTTCACATTCAGGCTGAGAGCTACAGATTTTATAGTATTTGCCGGCGTGCTGAACAACACAGCGGGATCTTCAGAAGACACCAAGGTGGTACGGGAGGTTACAGAGGTGTTCCTTCATGAGAAATTTGATTACGGCTCTTTAATTAACGATATCGCCATTATAAAGGTAGGAATTATTTTTAAGTATAAAAGCAAACACTTTATTTTCGTTCGAACATATAAGTCACAAAGTACATTTGGAAGTATAGTAAGTCAATTTAAATATTACACATATTTCAGAGCTTATTAGTTTCCTAAATGCAAATGCTTCAAGAATAAAGATAATATTTAAAATCTTCACATTAATTCTGTTGTCTTTGTGACGATTGATCCATAACTTTTTCCAAAGCGAGTTTTCTAGAAAGTGTGAACTAGAGCTTCCTCCTACACTCGTTTCCTTAGTCATTCACTTGTTACGTATTCTTTCCCGTCACTTCTCTATTTCCCTATATCTTTCTTCCAATAACGTGTTTTATAAGGTATTTCCCATGCAAGATGTAAACAATCCAGTTAAACTGCCTTGTATTTAGGGCATTCCTCCCTCCTTGACTCTTTATAATTCTGGTTAACTTTTCACAGCATCATTCCAACTGCTCTTTCCCTTCCTTTTCCAGCACCATGTTTTGAAAGATTTAACAAGCAATAATTTGCAGTTTGTATTAAGACTGTTCTTCTACCTTAAGAATCCTTCGAATCTTCCCTGTTATAGCCATTCTCCAAAACATGTACAGAATTTGCAAAAACTACACAAATTTGGCGATCTTGGAAAATGGTGTTAGAAATGGGCCATGGATGTGTAAGTTTAATTACGTTGTAATAAATGTTCGAATTGGATGCGTGATCGGAAGTTATTTGCCTACCTGAAAATATAAGGTTGTTTGATGAAGGATTATGCTGAATGGATTTCTTTCAATTTTGACTTTCATTTTACGAAATTTTGTAGGTCCGGGTGTAAAAATAAGAATAATTATGCCATTTTTTTTATGCGGATTGTTGTTGTGTTGAACAAATTTTAAGTATGGGTATGTTAAATGCGTTCCTATATACTGAATGCTTTGTATCAAACACTTCCTTTCCATCAAAAGAATATACTTTTACAATACATTTTAATCATTAGAACCTGACATATTTCGATTCTTTGACACGTAACTTCGTTGGTTAATGTTAAAAAAGTGTCTTGTCCAATTTTAAAATGTTTTGTGTGCATAAACTAGAAACAAATTTTAACACCTGCTCTACCGTGAATTGGATCACACAATACAATGCCTAATGTCACTTAATTATATTTACAATCTTCTTATTCTGCATGTTTCATAATAATAATAATAATAATAATAATAATAATATACTTAAGACAGTAGTTAAATTTATCTTTTATCCTGTAGTGATGCAATCTTCATTAGGAAGAATGTAGCTATAATATGCAACTAAAAGGAACGTACTTTACTCTGCTCAAGTTGCAAGCAAATTTGAATTTCACCCATCATTATTTTATAGAGTTGTAAAATTTAATTTTAAGAATAACGATAAAATGTATTGTGAATTAAATAACAGGGCATATTTCACGCAATTGACTTGCTGTAGGATATGCTTTAATAAAAAGGCAGGTTTTAAAATTTTTTACTTAGAAGGCGCACATATACCGGATTTGCTTATGTTCATAAATAGAATTTGCTGGCATACACCCTGGTTTGAATTAATAAAAAATCACATATGTCGGGGATAGTACAAAACTTTACCTTAGAGAAGTGTGTTCTAATAAAAATAAAATGGTTTAAATGCATTATGATATTTGATATTTAAAAAAATTGGACGGAGTAATTACGAATGTGCAAGAATAAATAAAAGGAATAGCGCAGTTTAGAAGGGACTATACACATCGAGAAATCTAATTGCGTGAGAAGGTTCCTATTGTTATTGGGTGTGGGCATTGAATGTAAACATTACTGGGTTGAGAAGGAATATCTTCAGGATTTTGTTAATAACATGTGGAGTTAACGTTTCATGATATAAACAGATAATATATACATACGCCTTAATTAGATAGATTGTGATACAGAGAAAATAAGCTTAGAATCTTGTCCAGTGCCTTCACACGTCTACATACGGCAGGAGACGTGAACAAATTTGCTTTTCTGCACTCTAATCTTCTACACAGAGGCGTCTGGTTGTACAGATTGTGAAAAATGCTTACACTACCGCCTATAACGTAGCCTAGATTCACAGTCATTATGAGGTAATGACAGACGTGACATGTTTGTAGGTCAGTCCTGGCTTCCCGACAGACAATCCCGCTGTGAAAGCGATCCCATTGCGGCAGAATGTTGCTCCTGATGGCCTGGTATGTACCGTGAGTGGCTGGGGACTTCTCAGAGACGGGACCATGCCGCAAATTCTTCAGGTCGTCGTCGTGCCCTTTATCACCTACGACACCTGCCGCTATATATACCAGAACTACACTGATGGAAGTATAGAGCCTGGCATGAATTGTGCTGGCTACCTCCAGGGTGGAAAAGATGCGTGCGGAGTGAGTACTCTTTCCTTGTTTGCAGCATAAGCGGGATAACAAAGGAACACTTTTTGATACAGCCAGATTATATCCTGCTGTAGTTCCAGATTAAGGCGCTATTGTTACGGATGCCAGAATATTTTCTTTTAAAAAACGAGCTGCTTTACTAATTGTGACACGACATAGAGGGCGTACAGGAACAGGGAATCTCAGTATCAGGATTTGTTAGACAATTTTCCTGAAGGTAGATATATTTACACAAGTTATTCATCAAGAACTAGTGATTGCCATGCGAGCAGGTTCATTTAACTGTACTGGGAAGTTAACTGTTGTTATTTTGAACAAACTTCTGTGATAACATTGAAGATTTAGAAATTACTACATGGATGTTTTCGATTATAAGTTAAGCTGTCAAGTCACCATTTTACACCTACTTTAATATTAGGTAACTTAGTATTATACTCTGCCAAATACAGTAGTTTTGTGATTTTAGAATAAGATTATTTTCATGCCTAAACAAATATTTTTACCTTAAAATTGAGGACAGCGCTTATTGTTTTGGACGTAGAACTGAAAAATGTAATTGGCACTTGCTTAAATCCTTGCTTTAAATCTCTTAAGCTTCTTAACACCAAGTACCATGATCTTTGAACTGTAAAGTTCCAAAATTTCAGAACTGTGGACTCTGTAAATAATCTTCTCCATTTTAAGGCTTACGTATTATAAATCTAATTTGTAATTATGATTATATTTCAAAGTAAAATTAATTCTACCTGAAACATATCAAAAAGTGACTTATATAGCCGTCAGACTAAAATTCTTAATTCGGGAAATCCCTTTTGTGTTTAGGGCTGTTATTTTTTATGAAGTTACATCTCGTGTTTTTCTTCAGGATTATAGGGAAAATGGCGGGATACTTTGTTGAACCAAACCAGATCCCTCACCTAATTTATCTTACATGAAATCAGCCGTGTTTTCTAAGGCTGCCATTCAATAACGGCGTTAGTATTCGTAAAGGGCTTAAGAGTAAATTTCGAACGAACATAAATATTTCCTACCCTTTAGTACTCTACTTACTTCCGGTCTATAGAATTTTGTCTCAATCCTGTCCCAGATTTTGCGCTAGAACTTTAAGTACCCCGCTGGGGCCAGTGAGCACAATTCATAGATTTTTTTAAGAAGGCTGTAAGAGACCAGTAAATGTAACTTCAGGGATGTTTATTTTATATTTGACGAATATCTCATAAAACTACATTTACGCCACCACAAACATCTTCGCAGTAATTAATCAACGTATGTGTTTACTTAACTAAGTGTCTAAAGTAAAAATCTTATATTCGTAAAATCCTTTCGGGCTTTTCAAAGTTGTTAGGGTACAGGGTAATATTATCACCCGAAGCCTACAATTCTAAAGAACATAAAAGGAAATGTGAAGCGCTATTATGCACAATATATTTATGTAACAATATGTTACTGAATATTCTATTCGGAAAGATTTATCAAGAGGTGGTTGCTGCGTACATTTATATATTGTAACAAGTTTAGTACGAGGAACTGAGGTAAACTAAGATAAACCTTAGAACAACTGGTGACAAAAATAAGAATCGAAAGAGGAACCTTCCAAATACAAGTCTGAAATTTCACTGCTTCAATCTACTCACTTAGAGTCAACAGGTTTGTAAATATTATCCGCAAACCTCCATGAGCTTTCACCTCCCTCAGGCCTGAAGCCAACTTCATCTCCACAATCAGTGTAACATCTCCCTTATATATTATTTCAGACTGAGGTTTGACCAGACTTTTCTGAAAGAAGTCGTCTGCAGTACCTGGGAATGTTGAAATTAAAGCATTTAAAAAAAGTGATTAACTATTAACAAATAATAGAAAAGTGAGTACTGCTTTGAACCGACTCGATTATTTTCCTGTTGGTGGTCTCTGGGAAACAAATTTAATAAATGTCCGAATACGCTTATAAGTTGAGTAAAATTAACTGTAAAGGAAGATATAATAATAATAATAATAATAATAATAATATAAAAATATAAAATAATGACGAATTCCGAGTACTAAACTATGTCTCTACACATCCCTGTATCGCATTGCAAGTAGTAATGTAGACTGTGCTATCATAACTCAATGATGATAATATTTCAATTTTCATATCTTGCCGTAGGGTGACAGCGGAGGACCGCTGCAGTGTGGAGGTCTCCTCACAGGGGTTGTGTCATGGGGTGAGGAATGTGCCTTACCAAACTACCCTGGTGTTTACGCCGATGTGGTTTACTACAAGGAGTGGATAGAAAGGCAACTCCTCAAGAGCAAAGAAGAGTTCTTTTTCACAAGATGATAGCAGTTGTGACCATCACTTAACTCCAATAACCCTGTGTTCCAACGAGTATTTTCATCACGTTTTATATCGTCGCCTGACGCTATCCTGAATTTGTCAAACCTGCATTTGTATTTATTGGTACTTGCGATGAATAAAGACTGTGTTTCGTACAAAATATTTTCGTCAAATGAAGATTCCATTTACACGAAAACACATCACATGGTTCCTGACGTGCGGACAGAGAGATGTGGCGAAGCCAATATTCAGCTTTCGGAAATTTGCGACTGCGCTTAAACTCATGCTGTACAACAAGTAAAAGAATATATCATTTGTTGTAAACTAGGCACGGAAAGAAAATTTGTTTTACGAAGGCAACCAGCGATCATGGTTTATTGCTTCAGGAATATTGGAGCACTGGTTGTAGATGTTAAAGAACAGAAAAGTACGTAAGTTTCGCCGACTTCCGAAGTATAAATGTCTTAAGTATTAATTGTAACAAACGTTGATGTATAATCATAAGGTTCGTCATCCCCGTTGTGTTCAATAAAATAATTAAAGTAGAGTGTATGTTCTTGTCTAACACAACTTATTTTATTTGATGTTAGAGACGTATTTACATTTCTACCTAAGGTACAACTACATGTTTGGCTCTTAACAACAGCCATCTTCAGGTTGAACACGAATCCTTGGAAAGTAGTTAAAAAAGATGTATTATGGGCTGTGTACAGTGGGGATGTGAGAGATGAGGTGGGCACGAGATCTGGTGGGTGGATGGGCTGTGTACAGTGTGGAAGTGGGAGATGAGTTTGGCATGTATATATATTATATATATAAATATATATATATATATATATATACATATGCATAATTGCAGTTACCCCATGTACCCACCCCCAACCTCCATGGCACGTACGAGATCTGGTGCCCATATCATCTCCCACATCCCCACCGTACACAGCCCATATTAAACCTTGTATAACTACTTTCTAAGGATTCATGTACAACTTGAAGATGGCTATTGTTAAGAACCGAAACATGTAGTTGTACTTTAGGTAGTAATGTAAATACATCTCTACCATCAAATAAAATAAGTTGTGTTAGACAAGAACATAAACTGCACTTTAAAACTTTGATGTATATTCGAATTGATATGAAAATAATAGTAATAAATACCATCTAGTTACCGGTATAAGAATATACCCAGGGACTACACAATCAGTCGTAAGAGGCGACTATTTGGGGCGACTGTCCTGAACCTACCCTTACCCTCAACATTCCTAGTTACCAAAGTCAAATCCCCAACCTAACCCATCCTTCAACCTGACAGAAGGTATAAAATACACTACACCCACGATAATGGAGAACGAAGTCAACCGAGCCTCGGGAACTTCTTCGGGTATGCAACGTATCACCCGCGCTGGATGTTTGGGAACTGGACATTCAGAGGAAAATGAGCCACCGTTTCCTGTGGTGGTTGGTGGAGTAAGTGGCGCCATCCGACTTATGGCTAATACAAGACGATGTTGCGGGTCCACGCAGCAACAAGAGACCCAATCATTACAAACTGTTTCCCAAGCCACGATCAGGACAACTAAAACTGGGAAACCACGCCAGCACATAAAATGAAGCGAAGAAAAGAACACGTTTATTATGCGCCAATATTACATAATAACCAAATTAGAAACTATTAAAATTGAATATAGACGCGAATTACATGATAGGTTTACGATGCGGTACCCGGAGATGGAGTTCAGTGAACAAAGAATAACAGACCAACGAAGGGCCATTGTTACTACAGGTTTACTATCAAAACCCTGGTTAGAAGAAATTAGAGTACAAGTGGCTGAAATCGTCAAGGAGGCAAATGTAAATGCAGAGGAAGAAACCACACAACGTACTGAAGAAAATGAACAAAAAGAAGATATCAGAAGATTAGAGCACCCACCGACTGCAGAAAACTCAGAACTAGACAAAATAAAAATAGAATTCTACAAGGCACTAAAAGAATTTGAGGGAACAGACCCAACTATACGATATCAGATACCTAAACATTAATGTTCCCGGAAGCTAGCTACCATCATAACCACCGTAAACCAGGAGATACTCCCGGAATATGTGAAACACAATGTCACCAATTTCCTTAAATTACATGACAGCATTCACGAGGCAGCAGTTACCACCGTAAGGTTGTCGGGGGCCAGGATAGACGGAGAAAAGCTGACCACATAAAAAATAAATCACAAACTCTACCATGAGAAAGAAGACTTAAGAAACAAATCGACGATTTGAGAAAAGGTATTGGACAAGTGCAACAGGCCCAAAATGGCAATACCAGTAAAAGCCTGCAAAAATATATTAGCAGGAAAAAAGAGAATGGTGTATTACACGCCAAACACGATCCAAACAATGCTCACATTACACAAATACTTGACACCCTCAAGCAAAAGCTATCTGCAAAGTCACAGCGGCTTAGGAGGTATAAAGAAGCAAATGGAAGAAACCAACAACATAGGTTTTTTACCACCAACGAAAAAACCTACTACCGCAACTTACTCGTAAAAGTGAACGACGACCCGACTGCCACGACACACTGCCGGATAAACAGGCTTTAACATTCTTATGGGCGTCCATTTGGGGAAATGCAGTCAAACACAATCTAAAAGCAAGTTGGATAAGAAGGGAGCAAACAGGGTGTGTCTAACGTAACAGCAATGGAACATAGCCCAATAACCACAGAACAAGTGTCTCGGCTGGTTGTTAAAACACGTAACTGGAAGGTACTGGGACCAGATGAAATAATCAACTTCTGGATTAAGCGGTTTATTGCAACTCATTCATACTTAGCTCATGAGTTTAATCAATTCATGGAGGATGCTGGAAATATTCAAGATTTTCTAGTTCAAGGAATCACATACCTACTACCGAAAAACCAAGACTGTCAGGCTCCGTCCAAATACAGACCAATAACTTGCCTCTGAAAAATATACAAGATATAGAGTAGGTATAGCTGAAAAGATTTATAAGCACCTGGACGCAAACAAAATCTTAGCAGTAGAACAGAAAGATGTATCAAAAATTCCCAGGGCTGTAAAAAACTAATAAAACTTCGGAAGTATTGGAACATAAAGATAAACGGAACTTGTACATAGCCTAAATCGCTTATTGTAAGGTTTTTGACTCAGTGCCACACACCTGGCTTATACACGTACTACAAATATACAGAATAGACCCACAGATAATTAACTAATTACAACAGCTGATGAAGAAATGGGTAAATGCCCTCCAAGTCAAAGCGAAAAATAACAGGATTATGAGTGACCCGATCCGTGTACAACGAGGAATATATCAAGGGTATAGTCTTAGTCCGTTATGGTTTTGCCTTGCCCTAAACCTCTTACCTTACCTGCTCAACAGAACAAACTATGGTTTTGTATATACTCTGGTAACCAAGAAATGCAACGATTGAACTATCTTTTATACATGGATGATATCAAATTATATGCAGCCACAAATAATCAACTACAAGAACTTCTAGTGCTCACTCAAATTTTTCAAGGCACATTAAAGAGTATTTGGGATTGCAAAGTGCAAAACATTATTTATTGCAAAGTGGGAAACTAGAAATGAGAAACTTTACAACAGAGAATGATGACACAATGGAAGCCACGAACGAGAATGACATGTATAGATACTTGGGCCACATGAAAGCTAAACAAATTAAGCATGCCCGTATGAAACAGGAGCTGGGCGAAAAATACTTAAATCGCACAAAAATATACTAAAGACAAAGTTGAATGGAAAAAATATGATAAAAGACTATAAAAGCTATCAATACTTATGCGACACCAGTACTAACTTTTAGGTTCGGAATAGTGAAATAGACACCTACAGAATTAGAGCACCTCCAAACCAAAATGAGAAAGTTCCTCTCGAGATATAGATTTCACCACCCCCGTGCTGCAAAGGAAAGACTTACTATACCACGGCAAATGGGTGGCAGAGAACTGACTGATATAACTCGAACGCACGATAAACAGGTGCAGCTCCTTCGGACATAATCCTTAAACAAACAGGTCACGTCGTCTCTTCATGCTGCAGTAGTAAAAGCAGATGATAGGTGCACACCACTGGACTTAGTACGCCCATATGCAAATGAACTCGCCACAGATGAAGAATATAATAACAAAGTCAAGAGACAATGGTCCCCAAA
>Ga0123355_10019301_pt1 | contig 10853 bp, 7 predicted proteins | sample TergutEmb28metaG_3_FD_89872 | JGI IMG/M metagenome (GOLD analysis project Ga0123355, IMG submission 89872) | Embiratermes neotenicus P1 segment gut microbial communities from Petit-Saut dam, French Guiana - Emb289 P1 | ecosystem: Host-associated > Arthropoda: Insects > Digestive system > Gut ...
TATAAACCAAAAGGACGAAGGAACATAGGACGACCGAGGAAGAGATGGAGGGACCAACTTCATCTTGAGGATCAAGGAACAGGAAACACGCCTAACCCTTCAGGAACATGATGATGATGATGAGATCCACATTTATGCCGCATGACAGTACAGCTACAAACTGACTGAGATCTGACTCAACAAACAGAAAGGAAACTGTGGAAATTACCATCAAATGCAAGGGAAGGACGTAACAGGAGACTAAAGGACACTTCCTTTTGTTCTGCTCACCAAATATTACTCGGGTGATCAAACAAAAAGGATGAGATGGGCGGAGTATGTGGCATGTATGGGAAACAGGGAGATGCACACAGGGTGTTGGTTGGGAAATATGAAGAGTCCACTTGCAAAACCCTGGTGTGAATGGCAGGATAATGTATGCCTTGAAGCAACAGCACGGGAGGGCGTGGACTGGATAAGTCTGGCACAGGACAGGATCAATATACACGATCTAACTTTGGAATTCCATATAATGTGGGAGTTTCTTGAATAGTTGAGAAACTGTCAGGTGCTCAAGAAGGACTCTGCTGCATGGAATCGAAAAGTTTCGAAAAGAATTTCTGCAGGCTGCTTTCCTGTGGCACAAACCAGCGTCAGCCGTACAGTACAGCAGCCAACAGCTGACAGCCGCGTCAGGTTGATGACACAGACAGCAGTCTGCAGACTGACTGTGTGTTCATCGGCAGGGTCTTGCTCTGACCTGACAGCAGTACCATGGCCAATAGAGCAGAAATGCTGTGCTGGGCTTTACTTCTCTTTGGGCGCCCCTTTTCTCTGTTTCAGTATCTGGTTTTGGGACCCCATGCTCGACTTGAAGTAAAGCCCTCTTCCCTGTTGAAACTGCTGTTAGCTTACAGTGTTGCTGTCTACCAGTACACAGATGGTCATACGGAGTCACGAACTGCTACTTGAATCGGATACTTTACTGCTTGCAACTGTACTACAGTACTGCTGTAGTGTGCGTAAGTTCAGGCTTTCGCCGCGAAGTAGATGAGAACTGCGCTCTTCTGGGTCATTACGCAGCAAGAAATGGTAATTGTTAAACCTTGAAGATAGGACCGATAGGCTGTCGCGAAACGTCGGTAAGATATCACTACTCGCTGCATAATAACCCAGAAGAGCGCAAGCGCAGTTCTCACTAGCTTTAGTAGCTTCATTAGCGTTAGTAGTAGTAGTAGTACTTTAATTTGGGGAAATCTAAATGTAGCAATTGAAATCCAATTACTTAACACTTGTACCGTCTACAGTAATGCAGGTGGCTATGAACTGGAAACTGCGCAAAATCTCTATGCTTGTAAATGCTGCCTGATAAGCAACAGAAGGTGCATTAATGAACACAAAGTGTTAGCTCAGTCTGTTTGTTCGCAGTGGGCCGCGCGTAACTGCAGTTTCGTCGCCGTGGAGAAACGAAATGAACAGCGAGTTTCTGCAAACTCGGAAAGGGCAGGCAGGAACTACAGAACACATAAAATTTGTGAAAGTGTTTGTACAAATAAAGCCGTAACTGGTACGTGTGTTTTCGGACTGAAACCTTTAGGGGGGGGGGGGGTAAGGACCTTGAAGATGGTCAAACAGCGGGCAGACATCAGCTGCTCGAAGTTCGGGAACAGTTGCCAATGTTCGCGAATTGGTGACCAGAGAGCGCCGAGTGACGGCCGGGAGAGGATTCGTGAAGATGGCAAACGAAGATCTGCACCAAGTCTGTTCGTAGTCCCACGAATAAGCTGACTGGAGGAGTTCATTCGGCCAGCCACCTAATTCACCTGACCTCACACCAACCGACTTTTCACCTTCCCACAAAACAACACCCGCCCTCAAAAAGATTTCAGGTCGTCAAGGGCATCGAGAAGAACCTAACCGCTGAATTAAATGCAGTGCTTTTGGAAGCCTTCGATTACTGTTTTGTGGAATTTTGGAAAGATGTACAGTGTTTGTGGCAGATGGACATAACTTCTAAAAATAAGACAATTTTCTTCTCAGGTAACGTGTGTCTGTCCTGGCAGCACAGTTCCAGAACGTCACCGTTTGACTTCTTACAGCATTTGGCAGTAACCTTATGGCCTACTTCCATACCAAATTTCTTTCTTCTATCCCCAGTTCTTTATAACAAGTCACCATCAGACCCACATTAGTTTCCTTTCAAATGTCCTCGCAACATTCCGCTGAACAATTCAACTTGCTCTCATCTGCACAAATCCTAAGACAGGCTGAAGCAGCCATTCTCCCTGCACATATAATTTATGTATAGAACAATTTCTTATCTGACAACAATCGATATAACTTACTGTCGGCTTGTTTGACGTATTAACGTAGCCCACTCAACCAACAGCCCACATGTGCGGCGGAGTAGCGAAAAGAACATACAAACGAGAATTGTCAAATCAAATAAGGAACACTATACTTGTTACTGCCCTCTGACGGTCGTCCTTCTGCATACAACAAAGTAACCTAATACAATTGCACATCACATGCGGTTACAAACCCACAAATTCGGATCAACTGAATTTAGCTAAGATTCAAATTCCACAGACATTGGTTACGTCACACAATACTCGGTGACATATTTCACACCTGATGGGGCCTAATGGAGATAGTTGTGAAAAATCAACAGGGAATTGCACGTTAAATTGATATGGTAACAATTAACGAAAAATTGGGGAAATATATGCAGAATATAACACTTCCGAGGATTTGGCTTTGCTGCTGCCTGCAGGCGTGAAATGTTGAAGTTCTCTTACAAACAGCGTACAATTTATGGTTGCAGTCTTCTTGAGTGCGTCTGTTAACGACGCCGACATTTACTAAGATTTCATACCGTCAGTAACAGATGGAGATGGCGCATTGGTGGAACGATACTGACAGGGGAAAACAGAACTACTTGGAGACAGCCCCGACTCAGTGCTACTTTGTCCACCACAAATCCCACATGGTTTCCAGGGGCCTCCGTTGTGAGAGGGCGGCCGGTACCACGGGCCGGCCTGTTCCTATTCTTCATGTCTTCATGTCGTATGCTCTAACCCCTGCACATCCGACACTGGTCTATGGCACTGCCGTGAACTGGACTCCTGGCGTTCCGTTTATTCTATCTGAACCAAACATCACTCAATTTCAGAATGGTTTAATCCATAATCAGCCATAAAATTTGTTAACAAACGTCTTAATGCTGTCATTCGGTTTGACTGAACAGGACAAATTTGGGTCCCATTGCCGAGTTTGATAAAGGGCAGCTGAATCCAATGGACTTCTCACTGTCTGTCTGTGCAGAAGTGAATATGGTTAGTTGTTTTATTCGTTGCTCCCTTGGTTGTTTACGTACATCCTGCAAACGCACGGGAGATGATGCAACGCCTGTTGCTGATCCACCAGTATCAATGGCACTGTCGACACTGCAGTGGCTCGAATGCAGTAAAAATACCTGAACTCACAACCACAAGCTGCTCTGGCAGCAAAACGTGTCTGTTGGGCAATGTGTAAATAACTGAATGCATCTTGGTGAAGGAAAATAACCACCTGACCCACCAAACGGCCTTCTCGGTCTTTAAAACACACGATGTGATACAGCAACACCAGAGGAATCTAAAAGTAGCGTTTAAAAAAGCAGCACAGATTCGGACAGCCGGTATATCAGCTGGCAACTTCTGGGACTGGCCACTGTGTCGCTGGGCGAGAGGTGACCGGGGTTCCGAAAACACTTAGTGACTTAGCAACGTCAGCAGCTGTTCACCAAACGACACCTCCTAGGTATGATCTGTGTCCTAGTCAGACAGCCTGGGTCCTCAAAACTGCTGCCTTGAGCACAGGAAACTGCAGCTGAACTGACTGCTGACACTTGAAACACTGCTGCACACAGCTGACAGTGCTGCTGACAGAACACTGTTCATTGTAGCTGAACTGACTGCTGACACTTGAAACACTGCTGCACACAGCTCACAGTGCTGCTGACAGAACACAGTTCATTGTAGCTGAACTGACTGCTGACACTTGAAACACTGCTGCACACAACTCACAGTGCTGCTGACAGAACACAGTTCACTGCACTAACGTTTTGTTCAAGAAAAGAAACTGCTAAGATATACAACTTCATTAATTAATCGTCTGTCTCATCTTAGATGCTTTCTGGTTATGAACAGAAGATCAAGTGGGTTACTTAAGTAGGTTCCTGTTCCATGCTAAGTGGGTGTTGTGTAGCTTAGAGGTCTGACGAGTGCTTTACACACGAAAACAAAAGCAAGACAGATCGTGGTTCCAACGTAAGCAATCATAGCGGGTTGGATTATTTCTCTCTGCAGGGACTGTGATTCAGGGCATGAGAAACATGCTTCTTAGCAGAAGGTTGTTCTCCCATGCATTATCCCGACATTCATTATTAATTTGTACCGATAAAGTTGTCTTGAATATCACAGTCCATATTCAACGTAAATCTCATATTTGATTTAGTAAACTTATGAAACGCCGGCAATACAAATATGAAAGAACCTTAAAATGCATGAAAAATATGAAAGCCTATTTTTAATAAAATAGAGACTCTCTGGTCGCATAAAGTACACTAAACGACTAAAATAAACTTAAAATTTCATGCCGTACGAAAGCATTCAAAGTCATTTAAAGGAAAGAAATAGCTCGACTGAGCTCATCGTGGTTTGCACAGTACGACAATGGCTGTGGAACACTCGACAGCCACGTAGTCTCATAGCGATCCGTCGAAATCAGTCACGAAAGGTAGGAAAAATAGTACTAAATACAAGATAAGGCAAATCTAAATCCCGAATATCGAAGTTCACGAACAACGAGACTGCACTATATCTCGTTTGTTCTCGGGCACAAACAGATTCTATGCTACATCATCTCCCTAGAAACAGCTAGTCCAGATTTCTGTCCTTTACGAAAACGACGCTCTCTGTAATCCACTTCGCACTAACATCCATTTAAGCTCAGGTATTTCGAACTGCCCCTTGCCGCCAGGCTGCCCACACAGCTGCCGAGCTATTCTTTTCTCCGTCACTCCAACTGCACATTTCACTTGCCACGTAATTAATAATAAAACTTCTATGTATTTCAAATAGAGACTTCAAACTACGAAGTCGCCCATAAGCAATGTTCTACATCAGTCTGTCCGTCTGCTTTCCTAGTTTCGAAACGTTTCACTAAGAACTGTCCGCTCAAATGCTATCAACACTCTTTTTTTCCCAAGGAAAGACAGGAATGAGTCCAGAGCACACCAACAGCTGCTGGCAGAATGACTGGCGAATGACACTGCAACTTCTGACAACGATTTTCCGTGATTTTACTCAGATTCGCAAACCTTTACCGAGCCAATGACACTTTACATAGAATCAGCTAAGATATGTCATCCGCCCTTTATCGTAAAGCGTTGTCCTTTGCTGTGTATTTTCTCGAGATGCTTCCACCTCTCTCTCACTTTGTTCATTCTGCCCTTACTAGCAACATTACATTCTAGGCACTAAACTTATGTGTAATGTGCAGGGCTATCCAAAAAATGTTAATATTTTATGGTATTATTTGCCTACATGTTTCGTGGATTTAGCAATGCGCAGACTGCCTTTGGAGCAACAAAGTCACGCTATAACTGGCAGACATCCGGGCTTCACGTTCCTTCACTGCTACAAAGTCAGTCTGATTGCCTTGGAAATACTGCTCATTAAAAAAAAACCGCAGAAGCAAAATTCCACACAAGTGTTAACCTTCTGAATCATCCTGTACATGAACAAACTGCACACTACAGGAGGGTGTGGTTGGAAGTAGTTTGCTGGGTTCCACTTCATGCAAGGGTGGTTCAGTGTCACGTGACTACTCGCATGAGTGTTGCCCCCAGTTGCAGTAAATCCTGCACAAATTGTCACTCAGATTACAGACGTTAGGGACAGCAACTGACAGTCTGGCTCCATTTGGATTGCTCGCAAGAACTGGAGAAATATTCAAGTGCGAGTAGCTTCTAGAAATGGACCCTGACGCACGTGACCTAAGGACGTCGCAGCTGTGCTGCTGCAGATCAGAGTCGTCGGGTATATAACGTCCTGTCTTTGAAGTGGGCAGAAGGAGAGTCAACAAGTGTGACTTTCGTCAGGTTCGAATCCTTCAGGGACAGGACAAGAGTCACGCCAAATGATCACAGTTCGGACCTAAACAAGACTCACCGTGGGCGCCCTGCAGACCTCGCTGGTGTTTGCACAGCTTGTCGATTGACCTTCCACTGGCTTTCACCACTTATAAACATCCTTTCATTTCAGTGATAACTAAATAAACTCCACAGTAGATGCAGTGAAGTTAAATGACGCGTGAGTAAATAAAACGGGAAATTTTAATTGGGACTAAATATGTCACTGAACACGTCGGTTGAAGGTTATGACTCCAGCTTCGTATCTGAAGGTCTCGGTTTCGAATCATAGCCAGGACATCTGCTGCATGATTATTCGTGGTTCTGTCAAACTATCCATGCACCTGTGAGTAAGCCACGGCCGTTTCCTTCTGCATCCCTTCCAGTTCATTGCTCTCTAATCATCATGTACAACCCCAAGAACTACAAGCGCAATGAAATAACCAAAAGCAGAAACAGTGTCCTTAGAAATATAATTTTGAGGCACGTGTGACTCCACAGGAGTCGCGATGGCTCAGTCGGTATAACCATTAGACCGCGAAACAGACCGTCCAGGTTGGGTGCGATTACCGGCGAGGCAAGAGAGTTTTTCCTCCTCCGAAACGTCCAGACCGGCTCTGGAATCCAGCCAGCCGGGGTGTGAAGTTCACCACTCGCCTCCGTCTCCAGTGAGAACGAGTGGACCTGTACCTCTACGCCACCTATATGCCGTATGTAGTGACAACGGACAGCTTTGGGTTTCTACACACTACGTTACTCAGTGCGTGGAATGCAGCCCGCATTTCACAGGCCCTGTTCAGTGTAAACAGGGTGAAGAATAGGTTAATGTTGGACACAAATTAAGTATTAATCAAACGAGATATACTGACACCATCGCATAAAGCAGCAGTGAACTTAAATTGACAGTATTTACATACGCACAGATAAATAAATAAACAATATATAATCATCTAAAATACCCACAAAATTCCTATAAAATTCTAAATCGTGAAATACACAACTGTTGTTAAGAAGCACAATAAACGGTAAGTCAGTCCCATTAGAGGCCCGAGGTGCCCAGAGGGTTCCAGGAAGTTAAGGTTCCCATATTACATGACAATGGCCCAGGATGGTGGTAATGTTGTCAGCCTTACGCACCGGCCGCTTTTACACCCAGGAAAGACTCATTTCTGTTAGAGGCTGAGTCGACCCCAAGGCCATAGTGCGATCGGAAGGGTTATGTTAATTAAAAATTCCAATGACACCATCTGCAATCGAACCAGCGGCCTTCCGATTTGTAGCGCAGCACCTTAACCACTGTGCTACCGCGGTCCCCCTAAGAAGCACAATACCTTATGAAATTACGCTCACGAAATCCGAGCAGGAAGTGAAAAAATGACCAAACGGCACAGCATCTACTTCACAAAAAATATCATAATTAGTTGAACAGAAAACACAGCAAGGAAGATTATGTACAGGGAACAAAGACCGCTACAAACATGTGATATATTTATTATTTTAATAAATATTTGTAAATTAGTGGGATCTCACTAACCAACAATGCGTACTGAAAGTGTACTCACGGTCCTAAAATGTTTGTTAATTAATGCCTGATGACGGTTCGTTGAACCGAAACAAGTAGCACTGGACGGACGACAGACTTTAAAGTGTTGTGTTTGACTGAAACAATTCATTTGTATTCGACAAAATGTAACAAAACGTGAAAGTTCTAGTGAATTCAGTGTCGAAATACGGCACATGAGCAACACACAGACTGCTCAGGATTAACCTCAAGTACATTTAAAGACCCAGTCCGTACCGCACAGTAAACACTCCGTCTCGGTTATACAAACCAGTCAGTTAATGTTGTATAGGGAAATAATCGCTGTTGGTTCTGAGATCCACACAAAATACATAAATACAGCTGTGTGGGCGGAACGTAGAATTGCTGAATGTTAAACTGGCGGTACATATAGTGACCACTGTGCGGTACATATACTGACCACTGTGCGGTACATATAGTGACCACAGCGGCACATACAGTGACCACTGTGCGGTACATATAGTGACCACTGTGCGGTATATGTAGTGACCACTGTGCGTTACATATAGTGACCACTGTGCGGTATATATAGTGACCACTGCAGTACCTAGAGTGACCACTGTGCGGTACATACAGTGACCACAGCGGTACATATAGTGACCACAGCGGTACATATAGTGACCACTGCGGTACATATAGTGACCACTGTGCGGTACATATAGTGACCACTGTGCGGTACATGTAGTGACCATAGCGGTACGTATAGTGACCACTGCGTTACATAGCGACCACTGTGCGGTACATATAGTGACCACTGCGATATAGTGACCACAGCGGTACATATAGTGACCACCGTGCGGTACATATAGTGACCACAGCGGTACATATAGTGACCACTGGGCTTTACAGACTTTAAGAGACTACATGAAACTGACGTCTCTGGTACGAAACAAACAATTTGCAACATCCGTCACTATGATACTTTAGCGCTGATCACATTTCTACCTTCATCCCCCAAGTAACTGAGGGATATTCCTGTGGGAAGTCCCCACCAGCAGCAAACTTGCACATCGTAGGCTTATTTCGCACAAATAGGTGTATAAATACTTGTTCGTGTCTGCCCAACCGAATTTTATAACTTTAAAACTATTTACCTGATTTAGGTAAAATTTCATAGCGCAAAGCCCATGGTAAAAAAACTTATGGGCGAGATCAGCGTCTGTCTGTACCTGTAAATCCCAGTTGAGCGTCTGCCCGTACAGGCAAGTCCCAGTTGAGCGTCTGTCCGTACCGGTAAATCCCAGATGAGCGTTTGTCTGTACCGGTAAATCCCAGTTGAGCGTCTGTCGGTACCGGTAAATCCTAGTTGAGCGTCTGTCCGTACCGGTAAATCCCAGTTGAGCGTCTGTCCGTACCGGTAAATCCCAGTTGAGCGTCTGTCCGTACCGGTAAATCTCAGTTGAGCGTTTGTCTGTACCGCTAAATCCAAAAATTTAACCGTTTCAAGTTTGTCGGAAGCCTCTCATTGAAGAAATAATTGTTAAAAGCCACAAATTGTACATCTTATGAGATTCCCAAATGTTCCAAATAGATTCTCGTCAGTAGAAAAACGTATCGGTCTTCACGCTCTCCGAGTCTCAGTTTTGTTGCCATTACTGCTACTGTAATAATGTTTACATGCACTTACACAACATATTCACTGCCTTTAATTATTCCAGGTTTAAACGATAGTGCGACTTGAGACAGTCTTGGGGAGTGGGTCAGCAGAACTATTGACACCTGCGCTGGTTCAGAGGATTCTGGTCTTCTGTGATACGACGCCGTGTCCACCGGTCAGTGTTTTCCATCATTTCCAACGAACGTAGTGCTTTCATCTAAACGGGTCAAACGGTCCATGAACACTGCATACATAACCTGTGAGACGTTGCACCGATTTGCGGGAGCAGAAAAAGTAAGAGACATCTACTGCGCTGATAAAAAATGCAGGTGAATGCTGAACAGATCTGTCGTCCAGGAAAGTTCCTTTGAAATGCTGCATATTTAGAGACGATGTCTTGACTGAAATGTTCCTGTACTCGCTCGGCATCTCGAATGTGATGGCTGCAGAAGCACAAACACCAGATGAAGAGCTGACTTTAATGTCGGCATTTACTGACGGTGCCAGAACAGCAACACAGCAAGCTTCCAGACAGGATATACTTGAACGGACTTCAGCGGAACTGACTCACACACACACACACACACACACACACACACACACACACACATACACACACACACACCGTAAGGCTGACAGCGTGACACAGACCAGGCTAAGAACTGCACACAACACCTTCACTTACTGGCTAACTCTTACGCACTTACTTACTCCATGGAGCAGAGTTCTTCTTGAGAACCTAACCGGTTTGCAGCTAGTCAAGAAATTCCCTGCATTTTATGGAACCCGAAGGTTCATTACCGCAGTCACAATTGCCCGCCACCTGTCCCTATCCTGAGCCAGCTCGATCCAGTCCATGCCCCCACATCCCACTTCCTGAAGATCCATCTCAATATTATCCTCCCATCTGCGCCTGGGTCTCCCCAGTGGTCTCTTTCCCTCAGGTATCCCCACTAAAACCCCGTACACGCCTCTTCCCTCCCCCATACGTGTCATATTCCCTGCCCATCTCATTCTTCTTGATTTTATCACTCGCACAATATTGGGTGAGCAGTAAAGATCATTAAGTTCCTCGTCATGTAGTTTCCTCCAATCCCCTGTTTCCTCATCCCTCTTAGATCCAAATATTCTCCTCAATACCCTAGTCTCAAACACCATCAGCCTACGTTCCTCCCTCAATGTCAGCGACCAAGTTTCACACCCATATAAAACAACATGACAAAATTATATATAGTTTGTACATCTTAATCTTTAAATTATATAGCAAACTGGAAGACAACAGATTCTGCATCGAATGATAGCAAGCATTCCCTGACTTCAATTTGCTCTTAATTTCTTCCTGAATAGAATTTTGATATGTTAAAGTTGTTCCCAAATATTTGAACTCATCCACCCTTTCAAAGGAACTATTATATCTTCATACTGTGACTTCGTCCTGCAGTCTGATCTCCAGACATGACCATATACTTAGTTTCATCAGCATTTACTTCTAGTCCAGTCTCCTTACTGGCCACTATCAA
>Ga0123355_10019302_pt1 | contig 10853 bp, 9 predicted proteins | sample TergutEmb28metaG_3_FD_89872 | JGI IMG/M metagenome (GOLD analysis project Ga0123355, IMG submission 89872) | Embiratermes neotenicus P1 segment gut microbial communities from Petit-Saut dam, French Guiana - Emb289 P1 | ecosystem: Host-associated > Arthropoda: Insects > Digestive system > Gut ...
TGTTCACACTGGTCTTTAATACCAACAACCCAACTTTCTTGCATAGGACGGGCTCTCCAGCCACTTTCTCCACCAATTATAGCCCAGTCTATACCGTTCAAATCCAACACACCCACATCATTAAGAAGCGGTTCAAACGATATAAATTTAATTTTAGCTGGTATTCTTGAAAGGTACTGTATTCTATCCTTACAAGCATCGCTTTCTACTGTTACGCCAAGCCAAATATTTTTCGACCATGTTACTTTATCAGATATATCTACAAGTCTATAGGCACGCTTTGTAAGAACTTGAAACACATGCTGAGGGTTATTGTTCATCACGCTGAAAACTTTCTGAATATACTCCAGTGGAACATTTTTATGAAATAAATCAGACATAGAATTAACAAAAATGAGCATAGGCTTCTTCCAGGAATAGGGGTCATTTAGACAATTTTCATGTAGCGTCAATTGGAAACCATTAACATATTTTACGCTTCCCATTTTTTGTAGTCTTTGTGCCATCCGAAATGCATAACAATTCTCACATCCCGCTGATATTTTATCGCATCCAGTTATAGGATTCCATGTACTTTCCGTCCATTCAATTTTAGATTTTTGTGCCATATTATTAATCCTCCGTATGTTTCAAAATATGATTAGCTATCTTTAATGCTAAATCTTGTGCTCTCTTATTTGGATTGCTTACTGCAAAACACAGCAAAAACAAAGGAGAGTTTTTCACATTTCTTAATATAGCCGGATTAGGAGCAACCTTTGAAAACGTCTCACCAAGCCTTTTAATGATAAATGATTTTAACCCATCAGGACTTTTCTCTATTTCAGAATCGCCAAACAAAGTCATTTGTTGTGATTCTTTATATATCTCTTCTTTCCAGCTATTAGTACCGAATAGTCTATCTAATCTATCCTTATTTGCCTGTGGGATCCTTCCGTTTTTATTCATGTTGCGTGTTACTGCGGAATAAGGAAACAGATACCATACATCAAAAGCTTGCGTATTGCTAATTTTCGTCAAAGAATCCCAATCCAGCGCCATAGCATAAGGATCAAGAAATATGACACCACGCCATCCTTCAGAATACCAACTCTTACCATTGATACTCTGCAACAACTCATTACAATCACCCTTTATAACAGACACTTTTTTCAACTTATCTGCATAGTTAACATTTATTTTTTGGCTCAATGCCTTATGATATTCTTCATCCTTTTCAATAAGAATATATCTATCAAATGGATATTTTAACGCTCTAATAGCAGACCCATCTGTAACTATGCCATTTTTCAATGTTACATTACCAGAACCTGAAAAAGCGTCTATATAACAAAGCTTGAAGTTTCGATTTTTTAATGCAGTAGTAAAAGCACTCAAATAATTTTCTACAGCATCTAGCTTCTTTTCAGTCCATTCTCCACCAAATGTATGCTCTGTGCTCATCTCCTGGCCTCCTATCAATTCAAGTAAAAAGTGCTACCAGCAATATAGTAGCACGTTCACTCACACAATTCAACAAAAAACCGAACAATATTTCGCTATTCCTTCACCTTATTCGCCCTAGCCCGATCCGTCGCATTCAACAACTTCTTCCGTATCCTCAAATTAAGCGGCGTAATCTCCACCAGCTCATCATCAGTAATAAACTCCAAACACTGCTCCAAGCTCAATATCTGCGCCGGCACCAACCGCAATGTCTCGTCAGACCCTGACGCGCGGAAGTTCGTCACTTTCTTTTGTTTACATATATTCACTTCCATGTCGCCGCTGCGGGCATTTCGCCCTACTACCATGCCGGTGTACACCTTTGCGCCGGGGCTGATGAATAACGCCCCACGTTCCTGCGCATTGTACATACCATAAGGCACGGCCACGCCGTTTTCAAATGATATTAACGAACCTTGCGGACGCTCTGGGATATCGCCTTTATAGGCGGCATAGCCGTCAAACAGCGTATTCATTATGCCGTTGCCCTTCGTATCCGTGAGAAATTCCGAACGGTAGCCGATAAGCCCCCTTGCGGGAATGCTAAATTGCAAGCGGGTGTACCCGGTTTGTCCGGTGGTCATTTGGCGCAATTCGCCCCGGCGGGTGTTTAGCTTTTGAATAACCACGCCCGCAAACTCTTCCGGCACATCTATAGACACCATTTCCATTGGCTCGTGGCGTTTCCCGTCTACTTCTTTGTACAGTACCGCCGGCTTAGATACTTGAAATTCATACCCTTCCCGGCGCATGGTTTCGATAAGAATGGACAAGTGCAACTCGCCCCGCCCGGAAACTTTGAATTTTTCTGTAGATTCCGTTTCTTCTACACGCAGGCTGACATCATTGTTTAGCTCCTTAAACAACCGTTCCCGCACCTGGCGGGATGTAAGGAATTTCCCGTCTTGCCCGGCAAAAGGGCTGTCGTTGACTAGGAAAAACATAGAAATAGTCGGCTCCGAGATTTTGCTGAATGGCAGGGCCACAGGGTTGTCCGGCCCGCAAAGCGTGTCGCCGATTTTAATATCCGGGATACCGGAAATAGATATGATGCTGCCTACCCCGGCGGCATCTGTCTCTACCCTGTCCAGCCCGTCAAATTCATATAATTTAGACACTTTTACGGATTTACACATGTCCGGTTCTTGGCTGTTGAGAATCACGACATCGTCATTGACGCGCACCAAGCCGTTTTCTACTTTACCTACACCGATACGCCCAATATAATTATTGTAGTCGATATTTGAAATAAGCACCTGGGTATTGGCTGCCGGGTCGCCTTTGGGGGCAGGAATATGGTTGACAATCATGTCAAAGAGCGGAACCATTTTTTGCCCTGTGTCTTCTGGGGTAAGGCTTGCCCAGCCCCTTTTGGCAGACGCGTACACAAATGGCGAATCCAATTGCGCCTCGGACGCGTCCAGTTCCAGGAAAAGCTCCAGCACTTCGTCCACCACTTCCGCAGAGCGGGCGTCTGGGCGGTCGATTTTATTTACGCAGCAAATCACCGGTAAGTCTAGGCCTAGGGCATTTTTTAGCACAAATTTGGTTTGCGGCATTGGGCCTTCAAAGGCATCAACCACCAATACCACGCCGTCTACCATTTTGAGTACGCGCTCCACTTCGCCGCCAAAGTCCGCATGGCCCGGCGTATCAATGATATTTATTTTGGTTCCGTTATACGTTACAGATGTATTTTTGGCCAAAATAGTAATGCCGCGTTCCCGTTCCAAATCACCGGAATCCATAACCCTGTCGGAAATGGTTTGGTTTTGGCGGAACGCGCCGCTTTGCCATAAGAATTGGTCTACCAACGTTGTTTTGCCATGGTCTACGTGGGCAATAATTGCAATATTTCTAATGTTTGCAGGTTCTGTCATATACGTTATCTCCTCGTCATTATTGTTCCTGAAAACACATTATATCAGTTTTCCTTTGAAAATGTCCAAGAATGATTATATAATAATAGTAGGGGCGGCATTCTGCCACCCGAGCTTTGGTTGAATATACAATTCTAATGGTTTATACAAATTCGCGGGCGGCAGAATGCCGCCCCTACCAAGACAGGGTGAACACATGGTACGATATGATGACTGGGTTGTAAAGGGCATTCCGTATGCCATTATTCTCATTTTGGCAATTGTATTTCTCATAGTTGGCAACCGCATAGCCACCGAAGGAATGGTTGTTTACGATTCCGACGACGCAGCGCCTACGTATGAAGCACGAATTTTACGCCTGGTAGATGTAACCGAGCATTATACAATGTTTGACGAATGGCAAGTGTTCCAATTTGAAGCGGAAATTATAAGCCGTGGCGAACGCAGGGGCGAGATGGTGACATTTACGCAAAGTACGCGCTTTCTTTTTGAGCGGTTTAACCGCATTGCAGAGGAAGGCGACCGCGTTATGCTGGCCTTAACCGCCGTTGGCGCGTGGAGTTTTATAGACTATGTGCGCATTTACAATGTGGCTGTATTGGGGCTTGCGTTTGTTATATTGTTGGTGGTATTTGGCCGGTTTAAGGGCTTTAACTCTGTACTGTCGCTGGGGCTTACGGGGTTGGCTGTTTTTGCGGTATTTATACCGTCTGTGCTTTCGGGCATGAATATCTATATATCGTCCATTGTTGTTTGTATTTATGCCATTGTTACCACGCTTTTTATCATCAATGGTGTAAACAAGAAATCTGCCGCGGCTGTAGCCGGTTGCTTGGGCGGGGTGCTTGCCGCCGGGGTTTTAACATTTTTTATGAGCCGTACAATGGAGCTTACAGGCATAACACAAAGCGAGTCCAGAATTTTGCTAACGCTGATACCAGAAAGCCCAATAGACCTAAACGCCATTATTTTTGCGGGTATTATTATAGGCGCGGTGGGTGCGATTATGGACATCGCCGTGTCTATTTCCTCCGCGCTTTGGGAACTTAAAACGCAGATGCCCAATGCATCGTTCAAAGATATTTTTAAGTCTGGTATCAATATTGGCAAAGATATTTTGGGGTCGAATATCAACACACTGGTGCTGGCCTACATTGGCAGTTCCCTTACGGTTATTCTGTTTCTTTTGTCCCATTTTAATTCCGTTTTGCGCATTTTGAATAGGGAGTTGGTGCTTGTAGAGTTGCTACAAGCTATTATTGGGGGCTTTGGTATTTTTCTAACCATGCCGCTCACTGCGTTGATATGTGCGGTGCTGTATGTACGGAGGCCGAGTTAGGCCTCCTTATTTTCCGACGGGTTCACATGCACCATACAATGCTTCACCTTTGGGAACTCCCGTTCTATTGCATCATGCACGCATTGGGCTATATCGTGCGCTTCTTTTACTGTGGCAAGCGAATTTACGCATATATCAACATCTACATAAATTCTGTTGCCGGCAAGGCGCGTTCTAAGCCGGTCGATGCCATCTACTGCGTCTTGCGCCAGAATGACGCTTTGTATTTCCTCAATGGTTTTGGTGTCACATGCTTTGTCCGTTAGCCTTCCAATGGCGTCCATAAAGATACTGAGAGCCGTTTTTAGAATAAACAAGCAAATAACAATAGCCGCCACGGAATCCAAAACAGGAAAACCCATTCGCGCCCCTAAAATACCTATAAGGCTACCAACAGATGAAAGACCGTCTGCACGGCTATGCACCGCGTCGGCCATAAGCGCGCTGGAGTCTATTTTTTTTGCCACGGCACGCATGTACCAATATACGCCTTCTTTTACGACGATGGATACAATAGCTGCCACCATTGCCAGCAAGCCGGGCAGGCCAATTTCGTTATACTGCCCGGTTATAATCATTTGCACGCCAGCCCAGCCTATGCCTATGCCCACTACAGATATCAGCCCGGCCAAAATTAAAGTGGCGATACACTCATACCGCTCGTGCCCATAGGGGTGGCACTCGTCCGGTTTTTGCCCGGCAAGTTTTATACCAATGAGTGCAACCACAGTGCTTACCAAGTCTGTAATAGAATGTATCGCATCGGCAACCATTGCGGCAGAATGCCCAAATATACCGGCAAAAAGTTTGAACGCCGACAAAAGAATGTTAACGATGATGCTGTTGCGGCCCGCTGCAATAGCCATTTGTTGGTTGGATTTTTTCATAGCCATTTCTCCTTTGGCGAATATAAAGTGGTGAACGCAGTTTTCCGTTGACCCGAAAATCGGGTCGGTTGAAAATACAGATACCATTTCCCAGCAAATAAAAAACGCATCTACGGAACTATAGTAATGAACTACTACTATCTGTCCCGCAGATGCATTTTATATTCATCATCCGCTGCCACAATATGGCCCAGCCCCACAAACCCTAAAAGAGTTTATCGCCTGCTCAGTTCTTTGTATTATACCATATGCAACCGATACTGTAAATGTTCTGCCCTTAATTTTTTGTAACACATTTCCCCCGTTCCCCATATTATAGCATACCAAAAATTTTTGTCAGGGGATACATAGCATGAATATATGGATAATTGCTGTATTACAAGCAGCAGCCATTGCCATTTCGATATCTATAGACGCGCTGGCGGTGTCTTTTGCCTACGGCTGCAAAAAAATAAAAATACCCGCGCTATCACTATTGATAATAAACGCAATTTGCACCGCTGTAATTGGGCTGTCGTTTTTATTTGGCTTGGCACTTGTGCAACACATCCCAGAGTGGCTTGCCATAGGGCTGTCGTTTTCCATTTTGCTTATCATTGGCCTGGCGAAGTTATTTGACAGCATTACAAAGTCCATAATCCGAAAATATTCGCAAATTAACAAGGAAATAAACCTGTCGGTGTTTAATTTCAAGTTGGTTATGCGTATATATGCGGACCCGGAAGCGGCCGATATGGATATTTCAAAAAGCATTTCTATACGGGAGGCAACGGTGTTGGCCATCTCGTTGTCTCTGGATGGTTTTGCCGTTGGCTTTGGTGCCGCTATGATTGGTGTAAGTGGCTGGATACTGGTTTTGTTCACATTAATAAGCGGCTTTGCTGCCCTTTTGCTGGGGTGTTGGCTAGGCAACAAAGCCGCGGATAAACTGCGTTTTAATATTTCCTGGCTGGCAGGCGTGCTGTTGATTGGGCTGGCGTTTATGCAATTGTTGTAGCCTATATGAACAGTGCCATCAGCCCATATATAATAAGCGCAACCCCGGAAACAACGTGGCTTACGGCAACTGGGATTCGCTTTACACGGTCAATTCTAGCCAAATAAAACGATACTGCCGAGTATACAAAATGGGCCATTGCAACGGTAATAGGAATAAGAAAAGTCGAATTTGGCAGGAAAACAAATGCGATGCCCATAGTGATTAACATCGCCTCGCCGCTCATCACCACGCCAACAATACATATTGTTTTAAGCGAAGCACTTTCTTCGCCTGCGCTTCCTTTGCGGCGCTTGACATGCTCGGACACAAAGTATTGTAAAATGCACCAAAGCCCAAGGATAATAAACGCAAACCCCACAATTAGGTCTGTATCAAACCGTATCAATTCATAAATTTGCCCTGCAATCAAAAACCCTAAAATGCAAAGCCCAAAAAGAAACGCATTAATGATGGCAAGGTACAAAAACTTACATCTCTTTTGCAACCCCAGCGAAAGCCCAATAAAAAAGGCATCCACTGATACAATAAGGCCCGATACCACCGGCATAAACCCAGCTCCTCCGCAACAATGAATCATTTCATATGATATGCGGATATCGGTTTGCATGTCACACACTAAAAAATTTTTCTGTTTACAAAAATAGTACAGTCTAAAAAATTAGGGCAACGGGCTGTTGAGTAGACCACGGGCGAACACAGTTCGCCCCTATAAAGTGCCGTAAACTCGCTATTATGGCGTAGGGCGGGACTTGCTCCAATGTCATTAAGCTAAGCTGTAACGCGAGCCTGCGGGCGGCAGGTTGCCGCCCCCACAAGGGCTGCGTGGTTTTCGTAGGGGCGAACTGTGTTCGCCCGTGCATTGCACATTTGCTTAGCTTAATGACATTACTTTTCCTTTAATAAGATTTCTTGCCATTTCAAGCATAAAGTCCTTTTCTCTTTCAGACATTTGAGCCATAAACTGCCCCATTATATGTGTAGGTATATCTGTTATTGCATGGGCGGATTCTGTGCCTATACCGCCAAAAAAATAAAATATGCTTACTTTAAGCACCTCGGCTACCTTGCATAGCTTTGCAGTGCCAACGCCTCTTTCACCGCGCTCATACAAATTTATGGCAGAGGTGGACGTTGCGTCTATAGCGTCGGCGAGCTGCGAGGTGCTCATACCCAGCTCTTTGCGGCGTTTATATATCTGCCAGCCTACTATTAGGTTTTTCAGGTCGGTGGTAACGTTGCCTCCCAGACACTGGAAGTATTCAACCACTTCATCTTTAGTGGTTCTTATCCACATTTTATCGCCTGTTACTTTTAGTGCGTCCATACATTCCAATATTCTGTTGGAATCCCCGTAAAACACGGCTTGTCTCACTAGAAGGACTGTTCTGAAAGTGATATAGTTGTTTTTCTCGCAGAAGGAAATAGCCTGTTGCAGACACTGATCAAACTTGGCTTGGATATCTGCTGGGTTCGTAGCTTCATAGTATCTTGCGCGAAGAAGCCTTAGGGTGAAATTCATATAAAAGCGAAACTTAGTAAACTCGTAGTATTCATGGTCAGCAAACTTATTATCGAGTATGTCAAAAGCTTGCTGAACTAACTTCTCACCCATTGTATAGTACGGAACATGGCCAATGACACAAGCTAGTACCTGTATTTCAAGCCAACCCCAATTCGTATTTTCTAGCAATTCAAACACAGGAGCAGCCGCTTCACAAGCCTTCTCGTAACAATTTTCAAGATCATCTACTTTATACTTTCGATACGCGTACAATATAAGCTCTAGTTGCAAGTCACATCCATTCTCAGATATGTATGTCTCTAAGCCGCTTATGAGCGCATCCACATTTTCCTTGTCGTTGCTGCTAAAATTTAGATATTGGTTCGTATAATCTTCCTTTGTATGCATTTTTTATATGCCTCCTGTTAAAAAAAGCCCAACGTTGTGGGCTATCTAATTATTCTGGAAGTACATCTCCTGGTGTAACACCTCCACCTCGAGGTGCAATAGGCTTAAAAAAGCTTAGAAGTAGTGCTAAAAAGTACGAATAATACACAAATATCATTCCTCTCTGCTGATAGTATCAGGTATATACAGTAGAAAAATGATATCAAATCCAATGAACATTGTCAATAAAATCCATGGTAAGGCTTTAGGTATTTTATGGAAATTTGTGCGAATTGCAACAAGAATATCAATGCCATTGTTCAACGGGTAGAATTCTTCGGCCAGTTGAATAAGAAAATGGAGTTTTTGGGGCTGCTACTATGGCAGGCAGCCCCCTGCCGGCAGACTGAATGTGCCGGCAGGGGGTGACATTGTTAAAATTTACAACGTAAAATTACCGCACAATATACACAGCCCGTGCATCACTATCCCAGCGAGTAGTAGCACCAAATTGTTGGGCTACGTAGGCCAGTGGTACAAAGGTATTGCCATTTACAACAATGGGAATGCCCATGCCACCAGGTAGTGGTGTGTCCAAATTAAGTGACAGGTTAATCCCATCGCCTACAATACTTGCCGTTCGGGTAGCAGACTCCCAGCTAACAACCGCTCCAAATGCTTCCGCAATTAAACGTAAGGGCACCATGGTGCGATTGTGAACCGGGTCTATAAAAGGGGCGGCGTCTGCGATGCGGGGTGTGCCGCTGTGGGTGTATTGGGTTTGGCCTATGATGAAACGCAATTCTGTTTGGCTGGGAAGCGGTTGCGGTATTCGCCCACCCGGTAGCATTACATTGTCCATTATTCTAACAGGTTCGGTTATACCCTGCCCCCACTCTGTGGTTCCCCATTTAGTAGCAGTGCCATTTCCGAGCTGGCCTGACGAATTTGAGCCCCAAGCCCACTATATTTTATCCGTCAAAGGATAACCACGCTAAATCAAGGCTTCAAGGGCATAGTAACGGTATAACAACTAAAGCCAAAAATATAATCGCGTAGCATATCTATCTTAACATTAGATTATAACAAAAAGATAGACAAAAATCAAATAATTTTGCATGGCGCAACGTAGAGCCGGAGAGTGAAAACTCCCGGCTTTTTTGTTTGCCCAAAATGCGGAAAGGAAGCTATCACATGGGCAAACAAAAACCATACGAGCCATACGGCTACTATCACGGCAACGAAGCCGACCAATACACTTTTTACCGTTTACCAAAAGCCCTGTTTACCAATGACCGTTATAAAAATCTTTCAGACGGCGCAAAAATCCTATACGGTTTAATGCTTGACCGCATGGGCTTGTCTATTAAAAATAGCTGGCTGGACGAGCAAGACCGGGTATATATCATTTTTACCCTTGATAATGTACAGGATTTTATGAACTGTAAGCATGACAAGGGTATAAAAATGCTTGCGGAATTAGACACGGAAAAAGGCGTTGGACTTATCGAGCGCGTGAAACAAGGACAAGGAAAGCCCGCAATAATCTACGTCCGCAAGTTTTTTGACAATAGCGACCATGCCGAAGTCTTGACTTCGGAAAAACCGAAGTCTGCACTTCCCGATATACCGAACCCCAGACATCGGAAAAACCGAAGTCAAGACTTCGGAAATTCCGACCCTAATAAGAACTATATAAGCAATAAGGATTTTAATAATACTGATTCAAATGATATTGAAAATCAATCAATCTATCCAACTGCCCCGACAACAACCACGCAAGAACTAAAACCGCCTAACGGCGGGATTGATAGGATAGATAAGAAAAAAGAAAGAGATATTTATTGTGAAATTATCAAGGACAATGTCGAATACGACCATCTTTGTACAAGTTACGACCCGGAACGTGTTACGGAAATATTGGAATTGATGGTTGAAACGGTATGCACTACTCGTAACACCGTCCGCATTGGCGGCGAGGACTTCCCCGCCGCAGTAGTTAAAAGCCGCTTTTTGAAAATTGAGCAATTTCATATCGAGTATGTTTTTGACTGCATAAGTAAAAATGTAACGAAAGTCCGCAACATCAAAGCCTATTTGCTAACCGCGCTATATAACGCGCCCTTAACTATGGGGCATTACTACACCGCCGAAGTAAACCACGATTTATACGGGGGTGGTGGAAAATGATTATTGGCTTGCATGACGCAGAGCGCGACCACATGAAAAATAAGTCGTTCCCCAACTTTGCACTTATGAAAATATCCGCATACCACAAGGCGCGGGGCGATACCGTGCAATGGTGGAACGCATTAGATAATCCGCTATACGATAAAGTGTATTCAAGCAAGGTTTTTGACTTCACGCCGGAAAA